>JADMIO011367226.1_pt1 | contig 17626 bp, 16 predicted proteins | sample 8958161 | NCBI WGS metagenome assembly JADMIO01 (sample SAMN16585339, study PRJNA669376) | soil metagenome | isolation source: Crop rotation soil | place: USA: Cullars Rotation, Alabama | collected 2011
CCGCCGCTCAGTAGCGACGGACCAGACTGATGAGCTTGCCCTGGATCTTGACCCGGTCCGGACCGAGCACGCGCGTTTCGTAGGAGGGGTTCGCGGCTTCGAGCGCGATCGAGGAGCCGCGCCGGCGGAAGCGCTTCAAGGTCGCCTCCTCGTCGTCGATCAGCGCCACGACGATGTCGCCCGTGTTTGCGTTGTCCTGCTTGCGGACGACCACGAGGTCGCCTTCGAGGATGCCCGCGTCGATCATCGAGTCGCCGCGCACCTCGAGCGCGTAATGGTCGCCGCCGGCGAGGAACTCCGGCGCCATCGGGACCGAGTGGCTGCGGTTCTGGATGGCCGAGATCGGCGTGCCGGCCGCGATCCGTCCCATCACCGGGACCATTACCGATTTGTTGCTGTTATCCGCCTGCGGCGCGGCCGGCGTAGGCGATCTGGGCCTGGTGAGCCCGCCTTCGACCACGCTCGGGTTGAAGCGCCCACGCGGCGGCCCGCCCGCGACCGATTCCGGCAGCCGGATCACCTCGAGGGCTCGCGCCCGGTTCGGCAGGCGGCGAATGAAACCGCGTTCCTCGAGCGCCGTGATAAGCCGGTGGATGCCGGATTTCGACTTGAGGTCGAGCGCATCCTTCATCTCGTCGAAGGAGGGTGGAATGCCGCTCTCGCGCAGCCTCTCGTGGATGAACCGAAGCAGTTCGTGCTGCTTGCGTGTCAGCATGGTCGCGCCCCGCGGTCTCGCCGGTCTTGCGGCGATTCTGAACAAAGCCGGAACAGTGTAGCCGTTCCCGGTGTGTTCCGCAAGCTCGGCTTTGATGGCTCGCGAGGGGTACTTGCCCGATGGCCCCGCGGCATTCAGACGCCGGAGGTTCCTTGCGCGAAAATCGAAGTGGCTTTCCTGTCCAGGCTTGCTGGCGGAGCTGACCATGCGCTCTTCGCGACGGCGGCGTGGCGCCACGTCGACGCCTGGAGCATGCTCGCCGTCGCGACCGACGCGACGCCGCTCAACCGATCCGCAACTCCGTCGGCGGGCCGGGAGCGCGGATCACGGGCGTCTGGCCGCCGCGCAGCACGGAGTTGCCCTGATACAGGGTGCGCTGGTCGATCGGCGCAGGGTCGAGCCAGTGCTCCTCGCGCATCTCGCCGTTGAGGCCGTAGGCCGCGAGCGCGTTGCCGTAGGTGACGGCGCGGATCGCCGCCGCTTCGATGCCCCGCTCGGCCATGAGGCGCGCCGTCTTAGGAACCGCGAGCGGGTCCGAGACGCCCCAGTCGCAGGCCGAATCGACGATCAGGCGCTCTGGCCCGTAGCGGCGCACGATCTCGGTCATGCGCTCGTTGCCCATCTTGGTCTCGGGATAGATCGAGAAAGCCACCCAGTAGCCGCGCGCGAGCACGTGCTCGATCGTCTCCTCGTTGTTGTGGTCGATGACGCAGCGGGCCGGGTCGAAGCCGTGCTCCTTCAGCACGTCCATGGTGCGCAGCGTCCCCCGTTTCTTATCGCGGTGTGGTGTGTGCACCATGACCGGCAGCTCGTACTCCTTCGCGAGCTCGATCTGCGCGCGCAGGTAGCGGTCCTCGAGCGCTGTCTGCTCGTCGTAGCCGAGCTCGCCGACCGCGACCACGCCCTCCTTCACGGCGAAGCGCGGCAGGATTTCCATGACCGCCTCGGCGAGCTCCTCGTTGTTCGCCTCCTTCGGGTTGAGCCCGATGGTGCAATAGTGGCGGATGCCGAACTGGCCCGCCCGAAAGCGCTCGAAGCCGGCGATGAGCGAGAGATAGTCGAGATAGGTGGCCGCGCTGGTGCGCGGCTGGCCGAGCCAGAAGGCGGGCTCGATCACGGCGACCACGCCCGCCCGCGCCATCGCCTCGTAATCGTCCGTCGTGCGCGAGATCATGTGCGCGTGCGGGTCGATGATCATCGTGCCCGTGGCGAGCCGGGGCGCCGGCGTTTCGCCGTTCCGTGCCTTACGTGCGGCATCAAGGATTTCCTGCACCATCGCCGGCGTGAGGGTGCCGCCGCAGCACGGGCAGGGGATCAATGCTTCGGCCGACGAAGCCGGCTCGCAGGCGAAGCCGCCGTTTCCGTTCGTTGGGCTGGTCATGGCTTCTTCAGGCTCCGCACATATGCCATCACCTTCAGCATCTGGTCCTGGGCCATGCCGCGGCGGGCGAAGGACTGCATCGCTCCCGAGGCGCCGCCGTAGATGATCTCGAACAGCCCGACATCGGTCGCGACGCGTTCGTATTTCCAGCTGTTGTCGATGAGGCTCGGCCCGATCCGCCCCGACCCGTCGGGCAGATGGCAGGCCTGGCAGTTCGCCTGGTAGATCTTCTTGCCATCGGCAAGGGCCGCGTCGTCGCCGGCGTAAGGGTTCTTGCCGCTCTCCTTGAAACCCTTGACCGCGTCGGTCTCGACCTCGTTTGGCCGAGGCTTCACCTCGAGCGGCGAGTTGTCGAGGACGTGTCGGAACACGATCGGCTCGGACCTCGCCTGCGACGCCAGCGCGACCCACACGGCGCAGAACCCGATCAGGCGAAAACGGCTTGCCTTCATCTCTACCCGCATCTCAAACAAGGAGGCGGAGCCGCTTTCACGGCCCCGCCGCCCTTCACATCTATTTCGCGACGACTTTCGCAACCTCGGCGCCGCTCGGCACCTTGTCGGCCGGGACGACGCGCCAGAGCGCGCCGGCCGGATTGGCCGTCGGGCCCTTGTCGTCGGTGTAGAAGCAGTAGCAGTTCGTGGCGAGGATCGTGCCGTCCTCGTCCACCTGGCCCGCCGTGAACTGGAGCGAGGCCTGGAGCAGCTCCTGCATCTGCCACTTGCTGGCGCCCTTGTCCCAGCCGATGCCCCAGAGCCGCCCGGTGCACCAGTCGCCGACGAGGTAGGCCTTGTCGAAGCCGGCGTAGTTGGCGACGCCGAGCCCCTGCGCCGAGCAGCCGTAGCCGTCCTTCAGCTTCGGCGCGTCGGGATAGGGCTGCTCATGCGGGTACTCCGCGATCGGCAGCACCCCGACCATCGGGCATTTCTCGCCCGGCCCTGTCGTCGGATGGCAGTGGGAGGCTTGGTTCATCTTCCAGCCGTAGTTCTCGCCGCCCTTCGACGAGGCCGACTGCCAGTTGATCTCCTCCCAATGGTTCTGGCCGACATCGGCGATGAACAGGTCGCCGGACTTCTTGTCGAAATGGAACATGTACGGGTTGCGCAACCCGTAGGCCCAGATCTCCGGCTTCGCGCCGATCTTGATCTTGGCGAAGCCCTGCTCGGTGATGCCGAACAGCGACATGAGCTGCGGCTTGTCGGCTTGCGCGAAGGGGTTGTCCTTCGGCACCGTGTAGGCGACGTCGTCCGGCGCGTCGACGTCGATGCGCAAGAGCTTGCCGAGATGGGTGTCGAGACGCTGGCCGGCGTCGAGCGGGTCGCCCTCCCAGCCGCCGTCGCCCTTGCCGATATAGAGCTTGCCGTCAGGGCCGAAGGCGATCATGCCGCCGTAATGGTTATAATAGGGCTGCGGGATGTTCATCAGCACCTTGCCGCTCTTCGTCACCTGGTCGCTAGAGATGGAGTCCGGGGTCTTCGGATCGACGGTGAAGCGGACGACGAGGGAGGCCCCGTTGAAGGGCAGCGAGGCGTAATGGACGAAGACGTGCCCGTTCTCCTTGAACTTCGGATGGAAGGCGATCGACCATAGCCCCTGCTCGACGAAGCCGGTCTGCACGTCGCTGCCGAGCGGATTGAAGTTGGTGAGGTCGAGGAACGGCGTCGGATTGACCTTCCCGTCCTTGACGACCTTCACGCGGCCGACGCGCTCGACGACGAAGATGCGGCCCGACCCGTCATTGGCGACGGAGACCCCGACCGGGTCGTTGAAGCCGTCCGCGACCTTCACCAGCGAGACCTTCTGCGCGCCCGGAACCGTGCCTCCCGGCCGCGCGACCTCCGCGGCGGTTTCCGGCACCTTTTGGGCGACCGCCGGAACCGCACTCAGCACCGTCCCCGCAAGCACTGCGGCAAGCCATCGAGCGTTCATCTGCGTAGCTCCCCTTTCGGACCTTCGGCCGCCCCATCGAGAAGCGTGTGCGTGGAGGTCCGCGAACATCCTAGGCTTCCCCAGCGGCAATTGAAAAGCGGCCTCACGCGATTGCGAGCGCAGGTCCCCTATTCCCGCCTTGCAGCGCCGAAGACATGATCGAGAATGAGCTGCTTGACGGCTGTCGCGGCGACGGCGCCCTCGGGCAGAAGACTCCGTTCCGAGCTGATGACGAGTGGCCCGTCCTCCGCGTGCGCAGTGACGCGCCCGTGCGAGCCCTTCACGAGCGAGGCGTCGAGCGGGATCACGTCCATCAGCGCGCGCAGGCCCAAGGCCCGCTTGGCGAGGCGGCCCCCGACGGCGAGCTTGGGGAAGCGAATGGCGGGATCGAGGAAGAGCTCGACCGGGTCGTAACCGGGCTTGCGGTGGATCTCGACGGTGCGGGCGAAGTCGGGCGCGCGCGCATCATCGAGCCAGTAGTAGTAGGTGAACCAGGCGTTCGGCTCCGCCAGCGCGACGAGGTCGCCGGCTCGCGGATGGTCGAGGCCATGCGCCCGTTTGCCGGCGTCATCGAGAACCTCGTCGACGCCATCGATGTCCCGGAGAAATCTGGCGACCGGCTGCGCGAGCTCGGGCTCGCCGACATAAACATGCGCGATCTGGTGGTCGCAGACCGCGAAAGCGCGCGAGCCCACCGGATCGAGCAGTTCGGCGCCGTCCTCTTCGCGGGTGGCCAAAAACCCTGCTTTGCGCAGGGCGCGGTTGAGATGAACCGGCGTGTCGACCGCCGTGATTCCGTATTCCGAGAGCACGAGGACCGCGAGCCCTTGCCGCTCGGCGGCGTCGATGAGGCCGCTCGCGACCTCGTCGAGCTCGCGCAGCGAGCGCGCCACCGCGGGATGAGCTTCGTCCGGCCCATGGCGCTGCAGATCGTAGTCGAGATGCGGGAGATAGACGAGGGTCAGCGTCGGGCGATGGGCCGCGATCACGTGCTTGGCGGCCTCGGCGATCCAGCGGGAGGAGGCGATCGACGTGCCCGGGCCCCAGAACTGGAATAGCGGGAACGGGCCGAGCTTGGCGGTCAGCTCGTTCCTCAGCGACGGGGGCTTGGTGTAGCAGTCGGGCAGCTTGCGGCCGTCGGCCTTGTAGATCGGGCGCGGCGTCGCGCCGATCTCGAAGCTCGCGGCCATGTTGAACCACCAGAACAGGTTGGCGCAGGTGAAGGCCGCGTCCCGCGCCTTGCCCGCATCCCAGATCTTCTCGCCGCTCACGAGGCGGTTCGATTGTCGCCAGAACCAGATCTCCATCAGGTCTCGGAAGAGCCAGCCGTTGCCGACGACCCCGTGGTCGCGGGGCAGAAGCCCGGTCATGAAGCTCGCCTGGACGCTGCAGGTGACGGCAGGCGTGATCGTATCGAGGGTGCGGACGCCGCCCCGGGACGCCAGGGCCGCCAGCTTCGGCGTGTGGGGGCCGAGGTGACGGGGGGTCAGCCCGACTGCCAGGAGCACGACGGTCGGGCGCATGATCCTCCTCGAGACGCGGCACACATCATGTCGACCGTCGATCGGTCGTCAGCACCGACACAAGCGCCGGCCGAGGTGCAATTGCGATACGTTATGGCCAGAACTCGTCGCTCAGCACGTAGGCGACGATCGCGATCTCCTGCTCGGGCGTGTAGACCTCCTTCCACGGCGGCATGTTGCGGAAGCCGTTGTGGAGCCGATCCCAGACGAACTCGGGCTTGTAGCGGCGCGGCTCGAGCTTCGGGGCCTTTCCCGGGTAGGCCTTGGAGCCGTGGCAATGGGTGCATTGCTCCTGCCAAAGGGCCTCCCCTTGGGCAATCACCTTCGCGTCCTTCAGGATTTCGGGCGGCAGGGCCGGCGGCGGATCGCGCACGTCCGTCGAGGAGGCAGGGCCCGGCGCCGTGGGCAAGAACGCAACCGCCAGCAGCCCGGAGACGAGGAGTGGGCGGAGCACGGGCGCAACGCCCCGTGCCGGAGGACGAACGGGCAATTCGGAATCCCTCAAACGATCATGGGCCGCGAAAAGTTGATCTGGGTGGGCGGGGGCGATCCGGCCGGGCAGCCCGGCCGGATCGGCTTCGGCCTATTCGCCGGGATGGATGCGGTAGATCTTGTCGTGACCGCCCACGGGGCCCGTCGAGATGCTGGTGAGCGCGTAGACCTCGCCCTTGTCATCCTGGGCGAAGGCCAGCATGTAGGGCATGGTGTCCAGGCCGACCATCGTGGCGCGATCCATGGTCCACTTGCCGTCGCTTCCCTTGGTCCCGACGAAGATCTGGCCGTCCATGCTCGCGAAGCCCTTCGACCAGTCGCCGAAGATGTACTTGCCGGCCCACGGCCCGTGCGAGCCGCGGTAGACGTAGCCGCCGGTGACCGAGATGCCCATGCAGCCCTGCGGCTTGGCCGTGCAGTTGTTGTAGGACAGGATCGGGTCGGTCAGCCCGGCCTTGTCGCAGGACGCCGGGTGATCGTTCGGCTTTGCGTAGTCGAAGCACTTGTCGGCTTCCATCCTGCGCCAACCGTAGTTGCCGCCCTTCGCCACGATGTCCACCTCCTCGATGGAGTTCTGCTGGACGTCGGCACAGAAGAGTTCCTTGTCGCCGCCCATATCGAAGGAGCAGCGCCACGGGTTGCGCAAGCCGTAGGCCCAGATCTGCGGGTTGGCGTCGTTGCGGCCGACGAAGGGATTGTCGGCTGGGACGAGGTCGTCCTTATCCACGTCAAGGCGCAGAATCTTGCCGTTCACCGACATGAGATCCTGGCCGTTGCCGATCGTGACGTTGTGGCCAATGCCCCAGTCATTGGCGTAGCCGCCGTCGCCAGTCGACACGTAGAGCTTTCCATCCGGGCCGAAGCCGATCCAGTGGCCGTTGTGGTTGAACTGCGGCCAGTCGATCTGTGAGATGATCTTCTCCACGTTCGGGTTGGCCTTGTTCGGGTTGTCCTTCGAGACGGTCATCTCGGAGACGGTGTTGGTGTGCGACCACCAGAGCTTCTTGTCGAGGATCGCGTCGCCGCGCAGCGGCGCCGAGTAGGCGATATAGAACTTGCCGTTCTCGCGGTAGTTCGGGTGGAACGCGATGCCGAGAAGCCCCCGCTCGTCGAAGAAGGAGTGCAGGGTCGGAATCTTCGCCTGGATGTTCAGGAACGGCTCGGGCAGAAGCCGGCCGCGCGCGTCGATGATGCGCACCTGCCCGTGCTGCTCGATCACGGCCTTGCGGCCGCTCCCGTCCGGGATGGACACCATCGCGAGGGGATGCGTCAGCCCGGACGCGACCTCCTCGAGCTTGATCTTGACTTCGGCGTTGGCCGATGCGGCGGCAAGGAAGGTCCCGATTGCCGCAAACGAAAGCACCCCTAGGGCGAAACGCATCTCATTCCTCCCCTCGCTCATCGCCTGGCGAATTCGCTGTCAGGCGCTTGAACGGTACGTTCCGCAAAGGCAGCTGTCCAGGACATCCGATCCAGGTCGCTGTAAATTGAAATGGGTCGGTGGCTCTCGACGAAGGTTGGGAGCGCGAGTCGGCAGGAAACGGTCGTGCTACGCGCGCGCATGCGTTTGGCCATTGTTCGGACCCTGGCGAGCGTCCTCGCCGCCGTGTTGTCCTCGCCCGCGCGGGCGCAGGACCGGCTGCTCGTGTTCACCAAGACAGTCGGTTACCGGCACGACTCGATCCCGGCCGCCGTCGCCGCAATCCGCGCTCTTGCGGCGCGCCACAGGATCGAGATCGAGCACAGCGAGGACGCCGCGCTGTTCGGCGCCGATCGGCTCTCGCGTTTCAAAGCGGTAGCCTTCGTGAACACGACCGGGGCCGTGCTCGCGGGTGCCGAGCAGCGGGCTTTCGAAGCCTTCATCGCCAAGGGCGGCGGGTTCCTCGGCGTGCATTCGGCCGCCGATACGGGCTATGATTGGCCGTGGTACGGCGAGCTTGTCGGAGCGTGGTTCAAGAACCACCCCGACGGGCTGCAGAGTGGCGTCGTTCACTTCGTGCGCCCGTTGGGCGGGACCTGGCCAGCGGCGTGGCGCTTGACCGACGAGTTCTACAATTTCCGGAGCTGGCCGGCCCCCGAGGCTGCCATCGTGGCGACGCTGGACGAGGGTACGTATGCCGGCGGCGAGATGGGTCCCGGCCATCCGATCTCGTGGTGCCAGACCATTCACGGCGGCCGCTCCTGGTACACCGGCCTCGGGCATCGCCCCGAGCTGTTTGCCGATCCGGTCTTCCTGGCCCATCTCGAGAAGGGGCTGGCTTACACGATGTCGCGATCTGACGAGTGCTAGCCCTTCAGGGCCTTCTCAACGCAACCGGGATGCCGGTCAGCCGCCATCCCGGCGCGAGGCCTGCCGCCATCCGTTGCATTCTGCGCCTCGGATTGACGCAACGAGCGGTTCAGGCGCAACATCCGCGACAGGTGAGGCGGGTGCGGGGAATCGTCGTGCTTGAGCGCAGCCGGCATGCGACTTGGGGCGAGACGCACCTGCAGCGCTTCGCCGTGAACTATAGCGTCCCAGTTGTCTTCACGCGCGACGCGTTCGACCCCGAGAACCCCACCGTCGTCGACGCGCTGCGCCGGATGGAGCCGGCGAAGCGCCATCGCGTCGCGCTCTTTCTTGACGGCGGCGTGATGGCCGCGATGCCTGGCCTCGAGCGGGCGATCCGGCGCTACGCGGCGGCGCATGCCGGCTCGATCGCGATCGAGGGCGAGATTGTGGTCGTGCCCGGGGGCGAGGAAGCGAAAACCCGGCCCGATCTCGTCCAGCAGCTTCTCGGCGCGCTCACGGAGCGCGCGATCGACCGCCACTCCTTCGCGGTCGCGATCGGCGGCGGCGCGGTGCTCGACGCCGTCGGCTATGCGGCCGCGATCTTCCATCGCGGCGTGCGGCATGTGCGGTTCCCGACGACGGTGCTGGCGCAGGCCGACAGCGGCGTCGGCGTGAAGAACGCGGTCAACGCCTTCGGCACCAAGAACCTCGTCGGGACCTTCGCGCCGCCCTTCGCCATCATCAATGACGGCGCCTTCATCGATCGCCTCGCCGCGCGGGAGAAGCGCGGCGGCATGGCGGAGGCGGTGAAGGTCGGGCTTATCCGCGACCGGGCCTTCTTCCAGTGGATCGAGGCGAATGCCGACGCGCTCGCATGCTTTCATCCCAACACACTCGACCGGCTGGTCGAGCGCTCCGCGCGCCTGCACATGCACCAGATCGCGCAGGGCGGCGACCCCTTCGAGATGGGCTCCGCGCGCCCGCTCGATTACGGCCATTGGTCGGCGCACAAGCTCGAGAGCCTGACCGGGCACCGCGTCAGCCACGGCGAGGCGGTCGCGATCGGGGTCACCCTCGATACGCGCTACTCAGTGTTGTGCGGGCTTCTGCCCGAGGGCGAAGACGAGCGCGTGCGCAGGCTGCTCGCGAGGCTCGGCTTCGAGCTGTGGTCGGAGGCGCTGGCGCGGCGCGAGGCCGATGGGCGGCTCACGATCCTCCGGGGTTTGCGCGAATTCCAGGAGCATCTCGGCGGCGAGCTGACCGTGACTCTCATCGACGCGATCGGGCACGGGGTCGAGGTCAACCGCATGGACCATGAGCTGATCGGCGAAGCGATCGGCTGGCTCGCCGAGCGGCGGGCGTAAGGGCGCTTCGTCATGCGCCTGCCCGAGCTTCCCGGCGAGCCCGAGCTCACCTACTGCACGAATATCCACGCGGGCGAGAGCTGGGACGAGATCCGCGCCAGCCTCGACGACCATGTCCCGCGGATCAAGGCGCGGGTGTCGCCGGACGCGCCGTTCGGCCTTGGGCTGCGCCTCTCGGGCACCGCCGCCGCCGAGCTTGCCCGGCCGGAGCCTCTGGCGCGCTTCAAGGATCAGCTCGCGCGCTTGGGCGCTTACGTCTTCACGCTCAACGCCTTTCCGTTCGGGCCTTTCCACGGGACGCGCGTCAAGGAGCAGGTCTACGAGCCGGACTGGCGAACCGGCGAACGCCTGAGCTTCACGCGGGACGCCGCGAACATCCTGGCGGCGCTTCTCCCGGAAGGGGGATACGGGAGCATCTCGACCGTGCCGGGCGGGTTCAAGCCGCTCGCGCGCGATCGCGATGCGGCTTCGCTCGTGGTCGAGCACCTTCTTCAGGCCGCGGCGCATCTCGTCGCGATCGAGCGCGGAACAGGCCGGCGCATTTCTCTCGCGCTGGAGCCCGAACCCTGCTGCTTCCTCGAAACGGTCGAGGAGACCATCGCCTTTTTCGAGAAGCAGCTTCTTGCGCCGGCGACGACTGCCAGCTTCGCGGAACTCGCCGGACTTTCGAGTCGGGAAGGAGAGCGCGCGCTGCGACGCCATCTCGGGCTCTGCTACGACGTGTGCCATGGCGCGGTCGAATATGAGGACCCGGTCGGCGCGATCGAGCGTCTGCGGGGCGCTGGTATCGGGGTGCCGAAGATCCAGCTCTCGGCCGCGATGCGCGTTCCGCATGTCTCGGCCCCGCTCGTTTCGCGGCTTCAGGAATTCGACACCGGCGTGTACCTGCATCAGGTGGTGGCGCGCGAGGGCGAGCGGCTGACCCGCTATGTCGACCTGCCCGACGCCTTCGCGGCGTTCGGCAGGGGCGAGGCGCAGGGCGAGTGGCGCATCCATTGCCACGTGCCGGTGTTCCTCGCCGATCTCGGCGCGCTCGGCTCGACGCAAGCGGAACTCGTCGCGACCTTGCAGGCGCTGCGAGGAGCGCCGCTCTCGCCGCATCTCGAGGTCGAGACCTACACCTGGGATGTGCTGCCGGAGGAGCTCAAGACCGGCTCCAAGGCCGACGACATCGCCCGCGAGCTCACTTTCGTGCTGGAGGAACTTCGGGATGAGCGCCGCCACGATCCGGCCTGCGCCGCTCGGGACGCTGCTTAGGCTCGGGCGGGTCTCGAACCTTCCGACGGTGTGGACCAACGTGATCGCCGCGACGGCGCTCGCGGGCGGCGACCCGCTCGGCCGGCACGCCGCGCTCGCCCTCGTCGCGATGACGCTCTTCTATGTCGGCGGGATGTATCTGAACGACGCGTTCGATCGCGAGATCGACGCCCGCGAGCGGCCGGGTCGTCCTATTCCGGCGGGCGCGATCGCCGCCTCGACGGTCTTCGGGATCGGCTTCGGCCTGCTTGGCGCCGGCCTCGTGCTGATGGCGATGTGCGGCTTCGCCGCGCTCGTCGCGGGCGTCGTGCTCTGCGCCACGGTGGTGTTCTACGATCTCCACCACAAGGGCAATCCGGTGAGCCCGGTCGTGATGAGTCTGTGCCGGCTCATGGTCTATGTCGGCGCCGCGGCCGCGAGCGTCGGCTCGGTCCCACCCGCGGTGTGGGTGGCAGGCATCGCGCTCGCGGCGCATGTGGTCGGGCTGACCTATGCGGCGAAGCAGGAAAGCCTCAATCGCGTCGAGCGGTTGTGGCCCCTGGCGGTGCTCGCAATTCCGCTCGTCGTCGGGGTCCCGATCTTATCGCAGCACTGGCCCACAGCCCTGTTCTGGCTGGCGCTTGCCGCCACGGATTGGCTCGCGATCGGGACGCTGCGTCGGCGCGCTCGCCCGGATGCGGTGCCGTCCGCGGTCGCCGCGCTGATCGCCGGGATCTGTCTCGTCGATGCGCTGATGGTCGCGCCGGTCTCGGTCACGGTCGCGGCGGCTTGCGTTGGCGGCTACGTCGCGACGCGCCTGGCGCAACGCATCGTCCCGGGCACGTGAGCGGCAGCATGACGGCGCGCATGGCGTCCCCGAACGGCGCTGCCGCGGCGTCGGCCGAGCGCGTCGCGCTCCTCGCCGAGTGGGTCCGCCGCGCCGTCGGTGGGGAGCGCGCCGCTTGGTTCGACGAGATGCTCGCTGGCCTGCAAGAGGGGGGCGCGAGCCTCTCGCGCGCGGTCGGCCTTGCGCCGCGCAAGCTCGGGAAAGACGATCTTCTCCTGACGCGCGACGACCTCTCGCGAGCGGAGGCGGTCCGTCCCGGCTTCGATCCCGCCGGGCTGACCGTGGACCAGGCCGCGCGCATCGCCTTCCTCCTGGCCTGCGAAGTTGCGGACCACGCAGGCTTTCCGCGGCGCCTGTTGGAACTCTACCGTGCCGCGGAGCTGAGCGAGAGCATCGCCTATCTGCGCGGGCTGGCGCTGTTTTCGGGTGGGCGCGAGCTCTTGCCCGTCGCGGCGGAGGGCGTGCGTTCGGCCGTAAAGCCCGTCTTCGAGGCCGTCGCCCACCACAACCCCTATCCGGCCGAGCATTTCGATGAGCGCGCCTGGAACCAGATGGTGCTCAAGGCGCTCTTCATCGGCTCGAGTCTCGCGCCTATCCGGCGCCTGCGCGAGCGGGCCAATCCCGAGCTCGCCGAGGTGCTCCTGGAGTACGCCCATGAGCGCTGGGCGGCGGGCCGGCCCGTCAGCCCGGAGCTGTGGCTCTGCGTCGGGCCTTTCGCGCAGGGCCGCATGCTCGCCGATCTCGAGCGCGTCCTCTTGGCCGGAACGCCGGAGGAGCGCTCAGCCGCGGCGGCTGCGCTCGGCGAGAGCCCAAGCGAAGAGGCGCGCGCGGTCCTCGCCCGCCATCCCGGAATCGACCCGCGCCCGTGATTTCTCCCGCGCCTCCGCGCGTCGCCCCAGCAGCCCGATGGGTGCTTGCGGGATCGAGCGCATCGCTGGCCTGCGCGCTGCTCGTTCAGGCCTTTACGGCGGGGATGGCGGCGATGACCGATCCGGCCTGGTGGGAGACCCACCTCGCATGGGTGCGAATCTTTCAATGGCTTGTGCTCGTAGCGCCGGCGAGCGCCGTCCTCTCGAACATGTCGAGACGAACGAAATGGATGAGCATCGCGCCGCTCCTGCTGATCGGGTTGCAATATGTCCTCGCGCATCGCGGCATGGACGGGACGCTGCCGATCGGGCTTGGGCTCCATGCCGCGACGGCGATGCTGCTGTTCGCCGTGGCCTGTTTCCTCGCGGCCGCGGCTTGGCGCCGGAGTGAGCTGCGCTGAGCCGAGGAGGAGAAGCTTCGCGTGTTCAGGCCTGGATGGCCGCCGGCGCGGGCTGCCAGGCCCGAACCTCGTATGCGGATACCGGGTCCTGAAAGCCCTTGAGAGAGAGCTGCCCGACGGGCGCCGCTTGCGCCCAGGGCTCGAGCGCTTCGAACACCGCCTGGCTGACCAGCACCTGCCCGGCCTTCGCTTCCGAGCAAAGCCGGGAGGCGAGGTTCGGGATGCGGCCGATCGCGGCGTAGTCGAGCCGGCGGTCGAAGCCGATCCGGCCGAGGGTCGCTTCTCCCTTGGCGATGCCAATGCCGAAGCCGAGCTGGTGGCCCGCTTCGCGCCACCGCGCCGCGAGCGAGCGGAGCCGCCCCTGCATGTCGAGCGCCATGCGCACGGCGCGCTGCGCGTGGTCGGGGCAGGGGAGGGGGTCGTTGAAGACGACGACGAGCCCGTCGCCCAGGAAGCGCTCGAGCGTGCCCTCATGGGCGAGGATCAGTTCCCCGAGCGCCGCGTGATATTCGGCGAGGACCGCCATCACGTCCTCGGGCCGCGCCTTCTCGGCGAAGGCGGTGAAGCCGCGCAGGTCGCAGAAGACAACCGTCACCTCCTGACGATGGCTGCCGAGCAGGGCCTCGTGATCCGCGGAGGAGACCACGAGGTCGGCTACCTGCGGCGGCAGGAAACGGCGCAGCCGCCCGATGCGCTCGATCTCGCCGACCTGATCGGCGACGCGCTCCGCGAGCGCCGTGTTCCACTCGGCGAGCTGGCGCGCCTGGTCCTGGACGGTGTCGTGCAGCGCCTTCTGGCGCAACATCGAGCGCACCCGGGCCAGGAGCGCGGCGTGCTCGAAGGGCTTCGTAAGATAGTCGTCGCCACCGGCGTCGAGCCCTTCCACGATGTCGCGGGTGTCGGCTTTGGCGGTGACCAGGATGACGGGGATCGTCTTGAGCCGCGGATCCTGCTTGAGCTCGCGGACGACCGAGATGCCATCGAGCTTCGGCATCATGATGTCGAGGAGGATGAGGTCCGGCTCGAGCTCGCGTGCGCGGGCAAGCCCCTCCTCGCCATCCTCGGCCGTGCGCACATTGTAGCCGTTCGCCTCGAGCCGCACGGAAAGGATCTCGAGGTTTTCCGGCGTGTCGTCGACGGCGAGGATGAGAGGGGTGTCGCGCATGGCGTCGCGGCTCGCTCAGGACGGCAGGTGCTCGTCGATCTTGGCGAGGAGCTGGCGCGGGCTGAAGGGCTTCGCGATATAGCCGTCGCAGCCCGCCGCCTTCGTCTTCGCCTCGTCGCCTGAGAGCGCGTAGGAGGTGACCGCGATGATCGGGATGTGCTTGAGCGCGGGGTCCGCCTTGATCCGGCGCGTCGCCTCGTAGCCGTCCAGCACCGGGAGCTGGATGTCCATCAGGATCAGGTCCGGCTTGTGCGCGCTCGCCATGGCGAGCCCGGCGGCGCCGTCATGCGCCTCGATGAGCTCGTAGCCATCGACGCTGCCGATCAGGTCGCGAAGGATCTGCCGATTGTCCTCGGTGTCCTCGACCATCAGGATGCGTGTCATTCCGCCGCCTCCATCCGCTCCTCCGCGCGCACCGGCACCACCATTCGGAAGGTCGAGCCTTCGCCGAGCGCCGACTCGACCGCCAGCGTGCCCCCGTGCATTTCGATCAACCGTTTCGAGATGGCGAGGCCAAGGCCGGTGCCGCCTTTCTTTCGTGTCGAGCTGCTGTCGACCTGCTGGAACTCCTCGAAGATCCGCGCCTGGTCGTCGGGCGCGATCCCGGGGCCGGTGTCGCGCACCGCGATCTCGAAGAAGCCGTCGACGGCGCGGGCCGCGATCTCGACCGAGCCCTTGTCGGTGAACTTGATCGCGTTGCCGACGAGGTTGAGCAGCACCTGCGTGAGCCGCCGGTCGTCGCCGCGCCCGAGCGGCAGGCCCTCCTCCACGCTCGCCGTGAGCGTGAGCCCCTTGGCCTTGGCGAGCGACTCAGTCGCCGAAATGACGGTCTGCACCACCTGCGCGGCCGCATAGTCGTCGAGCGCGAGGGTGAGCTGCCCGGCCTCGATCTTCGACAGGTCGAGCACGTCGTTGATGAGGCCGAGCAGGTGCCGGCCATTGGCCTGCACCCGTTCGAGCGCCTTGAGGGCCTTGTCGGGGAGCTGGCCGTAGAGCCCGTCGGCCAGCATCTCGGTGAAGCCGAGGACGGCGTTCATGGGCGTGCGCAGCTCGTGGCTCATATTGGCGAGGAACTGCGATTTGTGCCGGCTTGCGAGCTCGAGCTCGCGGCTCTTCTGCTCGATCTCGCTGAAAAGCCGGGCGTTCTGGATCGCGAGCACCGACTGCGCCGCGAAGGTCTGGAGGAGCTCGAGCGTGGATTTCGGAAAAAGACCGGGCCCCCTCCTGCGGACGATGAGTGCGCCGAAGACGTGGTTCGGCCGCATGAGCGGGACCACAAGCAGCCCGCGATAGCCGGCGCGCAGCACGATGTCGCGCATCGCGGAGGGCGGCTCGTCCGCGAGATCGGGCACCTGCAAGGGCTCGCCGCGCTGGGTGGCGCCGCCGATATAGGACTCGCCGGGGCCGATCTTCTGCTTCCGGATCGCCTCGATGAGCTCCGCGCTCATGCCATAGGTCGCGCGCAGCCGGAACTTCTGCCGCAAATTGCTGAAGACGTAGATCGCGCCCGCATCGGTGGCGGACAGCTGCACGGCCTTGGCGACGATTGTGTTGAGCACCGTCTCGAGATCAAGCGTGGAGTTGACCGCGTGGCTCACCTCGCTCAACGCCTGCAGCTCCGAAACCGAGCGCGCCAGTTCCTGCGTTCTTGCCCGAAGCTCGTTCAGCAACCGCACGTTCTCGATTGCGATGACGGCCTGGCTCGCAAAGCTCGTGAGGAGCGCAACCTGCTTGTCGGCGAATGGTCGAACCTCTGTACGATAAACCGTGATCGCCCCGATAAGCTCGTCCTCCTTCAGCATCGGCACGACGAGAAGCGTTCGCACGCCGCCGACCGCCGCGGCCGCGCGCAGGGGATCTCCATCGGCGTAGACGATATCCGAGAGGACGTCGGCGACCTGGACCACCTGCTTCGTCCGGACGACACGGCCAAGGCCGGTGTGCGCGCCGGGGCGAACCAAGGGCTCTCGCTCGCGCAGGGCGGCAAACTCGGGGGGCGCGCCGTGCATCACCACCGCCCGGAAGGCGTCCCCCTCGCGCAAATAGAGCGTGCCGAACGGCGCGCCGCAAATCCGGGTCGCGTTTGCCAGCATGACCTGGAACACAGGCTCGAGCTCGCCCGGCGAGCGGCTGATGACGTCGAGCACCTCGGACGTCGCCGTCTGGTATTCGAGCGACTCGCTGAGCTCGCGCGTGCGCGCCTGGACCTCCTCGAAAAGCCCGGCATTGTTGATCGCGATCACCGCCTGGTCGGCAAAGGTGGCGACAAGCTCGATCTCTTTCGCGGAGAAGGGCTCCGGGGTCCGGCGATGGATCGCGATGACGCCTATAACAACGCCCTCGCGCAAAAGCGGAACGCCAAGCATCGTGCGCAAATGGCCGGCCCATCGGCCGTCTCCCCACCGATACTCCGAATCGAGGCTCACATCCGGGATGTGAACCGTCGCATGGTCGAGAGCGACCCGTCCCACAAGCGTGCCGCGGCCCGGGCTGATCGGATTGCCGCGGGCGTAGTCGGCCAGCTCCCGCGTCGTGTCGCGGTTGATCGAAGCCACCTCGTAGCGAGCTTTATGTAGCTTCCACACGATCGCGAAGTCGCCTCGACAGAGGCGCGCCGCAGTCTCGACGATGGCATCGAGGACCGGCTGGATATCCGATGGCGAGCGGCTGATCACATTGAGCACGTCGCCCGTCGCCGTCTGGTATTCGAGCGACTCGGTCAGCTCCGCGGTTCGCGCTTGGACCTCTTCGAATAGCCGCACGTTCTCGATCGCGATCACGGCCTGATCGGCGAATGTCTCGACAAGCTCGATCTGCTTCTCGGTGAAGGGCCGGACCGCCCTTCGCCCCAGCGACATCACACCGATCGGCCTTCCTTGACGCAAGAGAGGCACTCCGAGCAAGGTGCGGAAGTGGCCGAGGTTCTTTGCTTGATCCCAGGTGTACTCCCGGTCCTTCTCCACGTCCTCGATCTGGACGATCTTGCCCTCGAGCAAGGCTCGACCGGAGATGTTGCCGCGCTCCGGCTGCACCGGAATCGCTCGCACATATTCCGTGAACTCGGGCGAGAAGCCGTAAAGCGCCTCGCGGTAGAACAAGCCGTCCCGCTGGCGCGTGATGGTGCCGATATCCGCCTCGCAGAGCCGCGCGGCTGATTGCACGAGCGTCTCCAGCACGGCCTGAAGGTCGAAGGTCGACCGGCTGATGGCCTGCAGCACCTCGGAGGTCGCGGTTTGCTGCTCCAGCGCCTCCGTGAGCTCGGCGGTCCGTGCCTGCACCTCCTCGAACAGCCGCACGTTCTCGATCGCGATCACGGCCTGGTCGGCGAAGGTGGTCACGAGCTCGATCTGCTTATCGGTGAACGGCTGCACGACCCTGCGCTTTCCAGCACATTGGGATCCTAAGCTTAGAATTCCACGTGGACAAGTTGTC
>JADMIO011113606.1_pt1 | contig 17624 bp, 17 predicted proteins | sample 8958161 | NCBI WGS metagenome assembly JADMIO01 (sample SAMN16585339, study PRJNA669376) | soil metagenome | isolation source: Crop rotation soil | place: USA: Cullars Rotation, Alabama | collected 2011
GACTGAGCCTTTCGTTTTATTTGACCATGTTGGTATGATTTAAATTAATACGACTCACTATAGGGTCAGTGCGGCCGCGACTTCAAGTCACGTGAATTCCAAGCTTCGGATCCCACTGTGCTGGAAAGGCTAGAGCGCCGCTTTGCACCTTTGAAGGACAATAATTCCAGTCATCGAGCCAGCTCTGCGCGTAAACTTGGGCGCGCACCGAATCAACTCCAGCATGTTGGATTATATACTCCGTAACCTGTTGAAGCACCTGCTGGCGATCACATTGATCGTATTGAGCGGGTAAACGTATTTCGCAATCAAGTCTAGGTAAAGAAATCCCACTGGGGAAGCCTCCATCCGTTGCCTCATAGGCACACAGCACGAGGAGTCCACTATCCACAAGTCCTTCCAGTCCCTCATCCCATAGTTGATTCCAGAACCAACTAATAGTCTCTTCAGGCATATTGTGATAACTAGCTAGTATGAACACGATGCGGTTAATCTTCACCTGCTCCTTGACGGCTTGGAGTATTTTATCCACTCGCCCTAAATTTCTACGCTGATTACGTGTGGGATCGGGCATTTCGTTAATGAAGACGCCCGTCACTTCCATATCACGGCCCGCTTCATTGTTATTAAAATAATTTCCACCTGCTGGACGGTCTGAAATCGCCAGCTTCTGCTCAATCTTAGCAAGAATACCTTCTGTATAACGTGTAGTGTGATCTTCCGGGTTGAACTGCAGGCAAAGGTTCCCCTGCTTAAGGCTCTTGATTTGATGTCTGATCAGGGTGACGAACGTATTGCATGCAGAAGTCGGAAAGCCTGTGACAATTACTACGCCTCCTTGAGATGAAATGAAGGGGGCCATTTGTTCGATAGGCCGATCCCAGTCAATTCTCGGCGCGCCAAAATTAGTCATCCGAATCTTTCACCACGACCTTCTTGACTACGAAGTCCCTTTCCGGTTCATTTTCGTTGAAAGCGCTGTCAAAACCCTCCACGGTTACGTCCTCGGCCCGCATGCTACCCTTGGGCTTATTGGCATTAAATGCTTCTTTGCGTTTCTCGGTTTTGCTTTCAGGCGACTTGGCGTCGGATCGCCAAGACAGGATGATGAGGACCGTGATTGCTACTCCGACTCCGAAAGCCACACTTATAAGCCAACGGTCTCTCGTACTCACTCCTTGCCACGCACTCGTCACCCAGTTGGAGATCAACGTACTGATAACACCTGAGGCAACAGGCCAGATTATTTTCTCAAACATATTTCCTCCGGTGAGTAAACAGCCCCTCCATGGAAATACTTATTGGCTAAAGCGGGAAGAACAACCTAAGCTAGTGAGTCTAGTAAACGAAACCGATGAATAAAGGCTCCATCGGCATATATGTCAATCCTTATGGATTGTCTCCGATTTGCAACTTGGCAAAATATCTTAGCGATGACAGATTAAGATATAGTGAGTAATGTGTCTGTACAGCTACATACTCTTACAATTTATCTACATTACTAAGAGCAGCTACACGAACATGACACTTGCTAGGAAATTTATGAGCATCCTTAGCGAGCTAAGCGGCTGCGCCGTCTATCCCTGACAGACCTTCGCCGGGGACGGCGCGACGGCGCTCGACCATCTCAGAAGTGATGACGAACTCTTTGATGCGCTTCTGGCTGGGAAGCGTGTACATCGCGTCCAGGAGCAACTCTTCCATAATCATCATCAGGCCGCGCGCGCCGACCTTGCGTTCGACCGCCTGGCGCGCAACGGATTTGAGCGCATCGTCCGTGAATTTCAGTTTCACGTTGTCGAAGTCGAATCGCTTCTGGTACTGCTTGACGAGCGCGTTCTTCGGCTCGGTCAGGATGCGTATGAGCGCGCCTTCGTCCAGCTCATTCAAAACACCAAGGACGGGAAGGCGTCCGACGAACTCAGGGATCAGCCCGTAGCGTATGAGGTCTTCAGGCTGCACGGCGGCGAGCGCGTCCGCTTGACGGTGCGCGCCCGATTTGACCTCTGCGTGAAAGCCCATGGACTTGTTGCGCAGGCGCTTCTCGACCACCTTTTCCAGACCGACGAACGCGCCGCCGCAGATGAAGAGGATGTTGGTCGTATCTACGGGGAAGAACTCCTGGTGCGGGTGCTTGCGCCCGCCCTGCGGCGGGACGTTGGCGACCGTGCCTTCCAGAATCTTCAAGAGAGCCTGTTGCACGCCTTCGCCCGACACGTCGCGCGTGATCGAAGGGTTCTCGTCCTTGCGGCAAATCTTATCTACTTCGTCTATATAGATGATGCCCTGCTGTGCGCGCTCGACATCGCCGTTGGCGGCTTGCAGGAGCTTGAGGATGATATTCTCAACGTCTTCGCCGACGTAGCCAGCTTCCGTCAGGGTCGTGGCATCAACGATGGTGAAGGGAACCGAGAGCATGCGCGCCAGCGTTTGCGCGAGCAGCGTCTTGCCCGTCCCCGTCGGGCCGATCAGGAGTATGTTGGACTTCTGTATCTCGACATCGGAGCGGCGGCGCGCCAGCTCGATCCGCTTGTAGTGTTGATAGACAGCTACCGCCAGACGCTTCTTGGTCTCCTCCTGCCCGATCACGTACTCGTCCAGAAAGCTCTTGATCTCGCCGGGCTTCGGCAGGGGCGGACGCGTCGCCACGCTCTCGGCCTGCTGGTCGTCCGTGATGATCTCGTTGCAGATGTCTATGCATTCGTTGCAGATGTAGACGGTCGGCCCGGCAATGAGCTTCTTCACTTCGTTCTGCGACTTGCCGCAGAAAGAACAGCGCAACGTGTCATCGGTTCGTCGTACCATAGGCGTTTGGCGTAACTCCGGTTGAAGTCAGTCGAGCTTAAATTGTCAGGGGTTAGTCAACGGGCTCGCCGAGATATCGGAAGCCGTGATGATGTTTTTGCAACGGAGCACGCACTCGTTGCAGATGAAGGCGCTTTTTCCGACCATCCGGCGTGGGACGCCCGGCGCGGCCTGCGGTGCGCCCGCCACTAACTCGTTCACTTCATTGCGCGCCCTGCCGCAAAAAGAGCAGCGATTCTTGCGCGCATCTACTTTAGCAAGCATCGCTCGATTACCTCAAGCATTTATTACCGGCGCGCCACCTTACCGGAAGCGCGCGGCTATTCGCGGTGCGCGATCACTTCGTCAATCAAGCCGTACTCTTTGGCCTGGGCAGCAGACATGATCCTATCGCGCTCTACATCACGCTCGACCGTCTCGTAAGACTGGCCTGTGTGCTTGGCGATGATCTGCGAAGTCAATTCGCGCATGCGGATGATCTCTTCGGCCTGGATGCGTATGTCTGTGGCCTGGCCCTGCGCGCCGCCTGAAGGCTGGTGGATGAGTATGCGCGAGTTGGGCAACGCAAAGCGTTTGCCTTTCGCGCCCGCCGTCAACAGGAGCGCGCCCATCGAAGCGCACTGGCCGACGCAGATCGTCGTCACGTCTGGCCGGATGAACTGCATCGTGTCGTAAATCGCCATCCCCGCCGTGATCGAACCGCCGGGGCTGTTGATGTACAGATTGATGTCCTTCTCCGGGTCTTCAGCTTCGAGGAAGAGAAGCTGCGCGACGATCAGGTTGGCGATCGTATCGTCAATGGGAGTGCCCAAAAAGATGATGTTGTCTTTCAAAAGACGCGAGTAAATGTCGAAGGCGCGCTCGCCACGCGACGTTTGCTCGACGACCATTGGGACTAAAGCCATATTTCAATCCTTAGTAGACAGTAAACAGTAATCAGTAGAAAAGAAAATCCGTTGTCGCTCTTGATGCTGATTCTTTAATCGTTTGTAGCCAGTAGGGCGTGCTGTTCCGCCTTTTTTCTACTGACTACTGTCTACTGACTCCTGATCACTGCTTTCTTCTTCTTCTTTCCACTCTTCTTCTGTGACGTGCGCGCGATCAACGATCAGGTCGAGCGCCTTGCGATTGCGCAACCTATTGGCGATGCTAGTAGTGCCTCCCTGCTTTGTCAAGGCAGCGCGCAAAGCTTCCGGCGTTTGTCGCGAAGCTTCGGCCATCGAACGGATTTCCGCCTCGACTTCCTCATCCGTCACCGAGATGTTCTCTTCATCGGCGATGCGTTCGAGGAGCACATAGCCGCGCACGTCGCGCTCGGCCTGCGGCTTCAACTGCTCGCGCACGTTCTTCCACCAGTCTACCTCCTGCCCGCGCGGATCCATGCCGCGCATCGCCATGTCGCGCGCGACCGTTTGCAGAAGCTGATCCGCCTGATGCTCTATCAGGCTCTCAGGAACTTCAAACGGGTGCGCTTCGACGAGCTTGCCCAGAACTTCTGTGCGCAGGTGGCCCTCGGCTTGCACCGTCGCTCTGTTCGTCAAATCCTCGCGAATCTTCTCGCGCAGAGTTGAGAGCGAATCAATCTCTTCGCCCAGGCTGGTCGCCCATTCATCATCCTTTTCGGGCAGCTCCTTCTTCCTTACGGCTGTCACCTTCGCCGTGTATTCAACAGTCTTTCCTGCCAGTCCCTTCGACGTGAAATCTTCCGGGTAATGAACCGTAAACGTTCTCTCGTCGTCCGCTTGCGTCCCCATCAGATTGTCCGTGAACTCCTGCTGCACGCCGGCGCCGCCCAATTCAACGTCAACGTCCTCGACGTTGATGTCCTCTTCGTCGGGCGTCTCTATAAACTTGCCATGAAAATTGACCGTCACGGTGTCGCCCGCCTGCGCGGGGCGATCCTCGACGGGCTGGAGGGCGGCGGAAGCCTCGCGCAGATCGTCAATGACACGATCAAGGTCTGCATCGGTCACGGGGCGCACGCGCCGCGCGGCCTCCAGTCCCTTGTATTCGCCAAGCGAGATTTCCGGCAGCACTTCGACGTGCGCGTGCACGGAGAGCGGCTCCTTGCCCATCTGATCCAACCCCTCGGAGTTGTCCAGATGCACGTCCGGCTCGCCGATCACAGCGAGCGAGTTCTCGTTGATCGCGTCGGTGATGGCTTGCGGCACCAGTTCGCGCAGCACTTCACCGCGAATCTCGTCCTTGAACCGTGTCCGTACGACAGAGCGCGGCGCATGCCCGCGCCGGAAGCCGGGCACGTTGGCGAGCTTCGCATACTGATCCGAGATGCGGTCGTAGACGGCGCGCACGGCCTCTGCCTCGATCTCAATCTTGATCTCTTTGCGTGTCGGAGAAACGTCAACTACTTCAGCCTTCATCAAACATTAAAGCCCACCCGCGCCCGGCCTCCCGCGCGCACGAGCGGGCATCCCTTTCTTAAATAAATTATTACTTTAATAAACAGACGAGATTAAAGGATTGATGTGTGGATGTCCAGCGGGAAAAAATGATGAATGCGGAATGCGGAATGATGAATTAAAAGAAAGAAGGCGGCTCTCGGATTTTCTTTTCATTCCGCATTCATCATTTTGTTATAGAATCGAAGCTGCTCGGCGATGAACTGAAGAATCAGGTGAGTATGGTCAAAAAGAGAGGCGCGGCAAGCGAGCGTATTCCGCTATTGGTTGTCGGAGACGCTGTGTCGGCCACAGGCTTTGCCAGAGTCCTGCACAGTGTTCTGGACAGAATCAAGCATAAATACGACATTCATCATCTGGGCATAAACTATTTCGGCGATCCTCACGACACGGACTGGAAAGTTTATGTGGCGCGTCTTGGAGGCGATGTCTACGGCATCAACCGCCTGCAACCGCTGATCGAGACGGTCAAGCCCCGGCTCGTCTTCTTCATCAATGACGTATGGATACTGGTCCGCTACATGCCGGTGCTCGAAAAATATAAGGGCAAGCTGAAGACCGTCATGTACTTTCCGGTGGACGGCGAGCCTTTCGACCCGGACATCATCAAACAGCTTGGCAGCGTCAACCGCCTGGTCGCTTACAACGAATTCGGAAGGCGCGTGATGCAGGAGGCCATCGAAAACGTCAGGCGAGAAACGCCGGAGTTCGAGCCTCCAGGCATCGAGGTGATTCCACACGGAGTTGATACTAAACTCTTCTCTCCTTACAAGGATGAGACGACTCCCGAAGGCTTGATCTCCGGGAGATCGAAGGCCAAGCGTAAGCTCTTCCCCGCGACCGCTGACTTTCAAGATTCCTTCGTCGTGCTCAACGCCAATCGTAACCAGCCTCGGAAAAGAGTTGATCTAACCATGCAGGGCTTTGCCCTCTTCGCGCGTGACAAGCCCGACAACGTCAAGCTCTACCTGCACATGGGGACGGAAGACGTGGGCTGGAATCTGGTCACCCTGGCGAAAAGATACGGGATCGAAGGGCGCTTGATCCTGAGCAACATGAACAAGGAGATTCCCACCGAGCCGGTCGAGCGACTGAATATGATCTACAACGCCTGTGACGTAGGCATCAATACTTCCATCGGTGAAGGATGGGGGCTCATCAGCTTCGAGCACGCGGCGACAGGCGCGGCGCAGATCGTTCCACGACACAGCGCCTGCGAAGAGCTGTGGCAGGGCGCGGCTGAATTCTTAGAGCCTGTCTACACCTTGACGATTGAGCGAGTCCTGACCGAAGGAAAATTCGTTTCGGCGGAAGGCGTGGCCGCAGCCCTGGAGCGTCTCTATAGTGACCCGGATCACCTGCGCGCCATGTCGAGGGCGGCTTACCGCAATGCCACGCAGCCCCGTTACAAATGGGATCGTATTGCGAAACAGTGGGATGCTCTTTTTGAGAAGGTGCTGAACGGCGAGTGAAGGCCGGAAGGGCGAGACATCAAGAATATTCAGGCGCAATCCACTGGGCTCGCGCTACGCGTAGACTGCGCCTGAAAAATTGTTAGTCTCGTTCGGGCGGGAACGACTATTCGCCTGTAATGACGCCCGAAACGGGGGCGCTGCTGACCGAAAAGACGACATCTGTGCCGAGATTCACCTGCTGAGCATTATAAGTGGTCGGGTCCGTCGTGCCGAAGTTGACCTGATAAAGATCATAGCCGCTCACCTGAACGTTCTCCGTCCCACTCGGCGCGATCACGCCGGAGGCAACCCAGTTTGACGTGTAGTTGCCGTTCTCGGCGATGTTATATGAAAGTTCCATGTTGGTGTTGTTGACCAAAGTGATTGTTCCACTAGCCATGATTGTGTGTCTCCTCGAAAGTGAACGAATTGACCTGCGGCGTCCTAAGACTCGTCACCGCTGCTGATTGTCACGCCAACTTCTGAATTGGGAGCTACGCTTGACGCAGTCAAGTATCCGCTCGACGCCTGGGGTTGGAAATAGACGTCATAGGTGTCCTCAGGGTTTGGAATCTGGAAGCCGCTCGTCTGCCCTGCGTTCAGAAAGCCGGAGGCGACCGTCAGCGCGCCGCTTGCCGTCGGATGCGTATAAACCGAAACCCATTGCCTGTTCTCCGTGAAGTTCATCACGGTGATGATATTGTTAGCCATTATCTGTCTCCTTGATTTGAACCGAATGAGTCGCTGAAATTCAGACCACGACGACGATAAGCCGCATCTTCCGAGAGAGCTTGCGCGGCCAATCGCCGACACTTGTCCGCAACAGATTGCGAGACCCTAACCTGGAACATGGAAAGCTTCCCCCTTGGAAGGCCCTGGGCTTGTTGCGAGTTATCCGATGAAGGATGCGGGCGATTATAGTCACAATTTCACGTATGTCAACCCTGAAAGAATTCATGCAAGCAAAGCTCAGGCGGGCTTGAGAGTAGCGAGCGATTGCTGGACCTTTTCGTCGAGCCTTTTGTACTGATCGAGCGTCCGGCGGTTGAGCACTTCTCGGTCTCTGAAGGCACAAAATGACTCGTTCAGATACTGAAATGTTAATAGCGGAGCCTCAGGGTAGAGCTTCAGGAGGGCGTTTCTCAAGACGCTCTCATCCGTTATCAGCTCGTCAAAGGCGATGTGCTCTCCGGGGACTGAATCGAGCGCCATGTCCGCACGGATCAACCCTTCAATAACTGCCGCCTCTGTGTCGTCTTGATTCTGTGAGACCACCCTGGGGTAGAGCCAGTTGTGGGCCAGCATCGAAAAGACTACATCCGTCAGGTTGCGCTTGATCCTGAGTACGCGAAACTCGCTCTGCTTCAGCCACTCTGCGACGACGAATGGGTGAATGACATCCTTGTAGGCAAACCCTTGCGGGACAGTGGCCTGATCTAGAAAATCAATCGCGCGCTCGAAAAGCGCGGGCTTATCTTCTTTGACCAGGAACTTGACGTTGGCATCGTCGCGCGGCCCCGCATAAAGCACATAGCGGTCTATGTTCATGATCTCCCCGTCAGATGTCCACGAAGGGGCTTTCAACCCGAGCGCCACGCGAGCAATATAGTAGGTCAGTGAGGAGAGCGAGCGTGGCAGCGAGACCACGAACAGTGAATTCATTGCCACGCTCACAGGAATAATCTCTAAGCTCAAGAATGATTAGTGCGAAAGGGGGGACTCGAACCCCCACCCCTTTCGGGACGAGCTTCTAAGACTCGCGCGGCTACCAGTTACGCCACTTTCGCATAAGATGCTAAATCTCATTTACCATAATCAGTGATGGGCGGCAAGTTGCCCTCGCCCTCGAAACAAAGCTCTCACGCCAGGACGCCGGAGGCGCAAAGATAAGACGCGCCCTCCTCTTTGCGCCTTTGCGTCTTGGCGTGAGGCATGTATTCTTCCTCTCCCAGGAAAAGACGACGCGTATGATAAAAGGTCTGGCAGGATGAAAGAGCAGAGAACAGTAACGCTCAATGATGTGGCGCGTGTGGTCGGCGGGAAGCTTGCGGGCGACGAGGGCGCGCAGGTGTCGGATGTCACGCACGACTCAAGGCAGGCGCGCGCTGGCAGTCTGTTCGTAGCCATTCGCGGCGAGCACGTGGACGCGCATCGTTTCATAGAGCAGGTCATGTCGCAGGGCGCGGTCGGGGTCATCTCCGAGCAGTCGCGCCCCATGAATTTCAGCGGCGCGTGGCTGGAAGTCGCGGACGCGCGACGCGCTATGGCGCTCGCCGCCGCTGAGGTACACGATCATCCCTCCCGCGAGCTGTCTTTGGTCGGCATCACAGGCACGAACGGCAAGACGACCACCACCTATCTCGTCGCTTCGATTGCCGAAGCCGCAGGCGAGCCGGTGGCTTTAATCACCACTGTCGAGTATCGCATCGCAAGGGAGCGCATCAAGGCGGAGCGCACGACGCCGGAAGCGAGCGACACAGAGCGGCTCTTGCGCCGCGCAGTCCAGGCGGGCTGCCGATTGGCCGTGATGGAATGTTCATCGCAGGCGATGGACCTTCATCGCTGCGACGCACTTCGCTTCAGCGCCGCGATCTTCACCAACCTGACGCGCGACCATCTGGATTATCACGGGACTATGGAGAACTATTTTACGGCCAAGCGCCTTCTCTTCGATGGTAGCCTGGGCGAGCCTCCGCGCGTCTCCGTCATCAACAGCGACGACGCGCGCGGGGCAGAGCTGGCGAGCGAGATTGAGGGGCGAGGCGGGCGCGTTGTTCGTTACGCGCTCGACCGCGAAGCAGATGTGACGGCGCGGGAGATTGAAATCTCGCTCGAAGGGATGCGCTTTCGCCTCAGCACACAAAGTGGCGAGCGCCGCCTACGTTCTCCGCTCGTCGGTCGCCCGCACATCTACAACATCCTCGCGGCGGTCGCGACGGGGCTTGAGCTTGGCTATGAGCTGGACGTGATTGCGCGCGCCATCGAATCTTGCGCGGGCGCGCCCGGTCGTTTCGAGCGTGTGCCGCACGCTGGCGATTTCGCCGTGGTCGTAGATTACGCGCACACGGACGACGCGCTCCTTAACGCCTTGAGCACAGCGCGCGATGTCACGCGCGGCCGCGTCATCACGCTCTTCGGCTGCGGCGGCGACCGTGATCGCACCAAACGAGCGCCGATGGGTGAAGCGGCTGGTCACTTGAGCGATGTCGTGATCCTCACTTCAGATAATCCGCGCACCGAAGACCCGCTACGCATCATCGCGGATGCCGAGGTCGGACTGCGCGCCACCTCAAAGCCCTATCAGAAAATTCCTGACCGGCGCGAGGCCATCCACCGCGCGATTGCCGAAGCGCGTGCGGGCGACGTCGTCGTCATCGCGGGCAAAGGCCATGAGGATTACCAGATCATAGGCCGCGAAGTCTTCCATTTCGACGACCGTGAAGTCGCGCGCGAGGCACTGGCTTCTCGCGGGCTGTGCTAAATGCGAAACAGGCTGCGAAGAGTTTGGCAGGGAAATATTTGACAGTGCTGAGTTCAGGCAGATACGCTTCAGACTGCGATGGAGCAGAAATCTTCTTGGAGACCCTCATGAAGCATCTCTCTCTACTACTACTTGTCTTAACAGTTTTCATCACTCCAATTTCTCAAGCTCAGGAACCACGTTCGGCGAAGGATTACTTCGCGCGCGGTGAAGAGCGGCTTGAACGGCAGGACTTCGACGGAGCTATTGCTGACTTCAGCAAGGCTATCGAGAAGAAGAATAACTTCGCAGACGCTTACAGCGAGCGTGGCACGGCGAAATTTTTGAAAGGCGAGATGGAAGGTGCCCTGGCTGACTATAACAAAGCGATTGAGTTGAAACCGGATTTGGCTTCGACCTACTACTATCGCGCCAGTATACGCATGTTGAAGGGCGATACGGCGGCGGCCATCAATGATTATGACCGAGCCATCTCGCTAGGCCATAGGCTTGATCTCTCCTATATGGGGCGCGGCGCGGCTCGCAGGATGAAGGGGGATATTGACGCAGCGATTACCGACTTTGATGCTGCCATCGCGCACAATCCTAACTGGGCGCAGGCTTACATTGCTCGTGGCTCGGCACGCCTGGCGAAGCAAGAGTTGGATGGAGCGCTCGCAGACCTTAACAGGGCTATTGAGCTGGAGCCGGATAGTGTTGGGGCTTACAGCACGCGCGCCGAAGTTCGAAAGGCCAGGGGTGATCTGGCCGGTGCGCGAGAAGACCTGGATAAGGCTGCTGTTACCAGGTCAGACCATACCATCACTGTTGAGCGTCCGGCTTCGGAGGAGACGATCAATAGCTCCACGGGTCGAGCCGTGAGAAGCGACGCTATCATCCTCTCCTCATCGAGCACGGCGTCGGCGCATCTGCAACGCGGCAACATGCACTTGGAGAATAACGACATTGATGCCGCCATTGCCGATTTCAGCAAGGCCATCGAAGTGAGCGGTAATACTTACTTCCCCGGATACATCAATCGCGCGTTCGCCCGACAAAAAAAGGGCGATCTCGAAGGAGCTCTAGCTGATTACAACAAGGCTATCGAACTCAGTCCGCGTATGCCTTCTATCTACGTCATGCGTGGCGCGCTATTATTGCGCCAGGGCAAAGAGACAGAAGCACAGAAAGATTTTGACCATGCCCTCAAGCTCGACCCCAATATCAAAACCCTGATCCAGACACTTTCGCAGGCAGCGAGACAGAGGTGAGAGCCGCAGCAGCTTCTCAATCTTCATCCGTTTGCTGCATTCCTTGATAGGCCACGCGATTGTAGCGCGACCAGTACCAGTAGACCGGAAGCCCCAGCGCGATCAAGCCGAGCCCGACGAGAGCCTGAACAGGTGTGTGCTGTAGCGTACTGCCGAGCAGCCACAGCGTCACCAGCAGGAACAGCACAGGCACGATGGGGTAGCCCCAGGCGCGATAGGGGCGCGCGGCATCCGGCATGCGGCGGCGAAAAATGAAGACGGAAGCGGTCGTCAGCCCGTAAAAAATCCAGAGGCCGAAGATCGCGTAATCGGTCAAAGCGTCGAACGAGCCGGAGAGCGCCAGTATGCTCGACCAGACCCCTTGCAGGATGAGCGCGCCCGTCGGAACGTGCGTGCGCTTGCTGATGCGCGAGAGGCTTTGAAAGAAGAGACGGTCGCGCGACATCGCGTACGGAACACGCGCACCCGTGAGGATGGAAGTGTGAAGCGTGCCGAAGGAAGAGGTCAGCATCGCCGCCGCGATCAAGCTCACCGCCAACGGTCCCAGAAACTGGCGCGCCACTTCCGCCGCCACCGATGAGGCTTTCGGAACAGACGCGACCTCGACAGGCGTCAGAACGTAGAAGTAGGCCAGGTTGACGAAGACGTAAAGCGCGCCGACGAGGATCGTGCCGCCGATCAAAGCGAGCGGGATGTTGCGCTGCGGGTTCTTAACTTCGCCCGCCACCAGCGTCACATTGTTCCACCCGTCGTAAGCCCATAATGCTCCGAGCATCGCCGCGCTGAACCCTGCCATCCCGATGCGCGCCGCCCCGTCCACGCCTTCACACACGCCGCCCGCGCCAGACATACTCAAGTGTGCCCAATCACCGCGCGCAAACAGAAACGCGCCGACGCCCAGCGCCAGCACGAGCGCGATCTTAATTCCCGTGAGCAAGGCGGCGACGTGGCCGCTCACGCTCACGGCCGCACAGTTAATCAACGTCACAATGGCAACGGCAGAGAGCGCCACCACCTGCAACGCGCCGAATGGAACGGTGGTAACTCCCAGATCGAGCGTGAAGTATTGCGCATTGAGCGCGCCGCCCGTGAGGTCGTTGAGAAAGATCGCCAGCCCGACGGCGAGTGCCGCCTGCGACCCTGCCTTGCCGATGAAAAAACTCATCCAGCCATAGAGAAATCCGAGGGGCGCGCCATAAGCCTCGCGTATGAAGACATACTCGCCTCCTGCCCTCGGCATCATCGCCGCCAACTCCGCATAGGTCAGCGCCCCGGCCAGAGAGAGCAAGCCAGCGGCGACCCACACGGCCATCACCTTGCCGGGAGTGCCGACGTTGCAGGTCATCACACGTGCTTTCAGAAAGACGCCTGTCCCGATGACGTTCCCGACGACGATGGAAATAGCGGCGACGAGGCCGAGGCCGCGAATAAGCGTGATGTTGCTGCGCGCTGGAGTTGCCATAATAAGGATTAGAGTTTTCTAACGTCCTTCATTCTGAAGCTCGATCATCCATTGGGGATAAAGCTTTGCTGGCTGCGTAGTTGCCGACAGGCGTTCAATCTCGTCGGCTGAGAGCTGCACCTCGACCGCTTGCAAGTTATCTTCAAGTTGCGACATCTTGTTTGCCCCGATGATGATGGATGTGATGCCGGGTTGTGCGAGCAGCCAGGCGAGCGCCACCTGCGCGATGCTCGCTCCCTTCTGCTCAGCTACCTCTGCAAGCGCATCTACGGCGTCGAAGCCTCGCGCTTCGTCAATCGGCGGAAAAGTGAAGCCCGTGCGCCGCGCGCCCTCCGGGTTCGGATTGTCGCGACGATACTTGCCGGAGAGAAAACCGCCCGAAAGCGGAGACCAGACGAGCACGCCCAGCCCCTCTTCGCGACAGAGCGGCAGCAACTCGTGCTCAAGATCACGCCCGACGAGCGAATAGTAGGCTTGAAGCGAGACGAACCGCTCCCAATCATGCCCCTGCGCCAGATAGAGAGACTTTGCCATGTGACGCGCGGCCCAGTTGGAGCAGCCCAGATAGCGCACCTTGCCCTGACGCACCAGATCGTCGAGCGCCCGCATGGTCTCTTCAACCGGCGTCAAGACATCCCACCCGTGCGCCTGGTAGAGGTCTATGTAGTCCGTATTGAGCCTTCGCAGGCTGGCCTCGCACGCAGCCATGATGTGCTGGCGCGAGAGACCGACGTTATTCACGTCTGCTGTGCCAGCGCCCGCCCCCTCGCTCATCGCAGAGCGAACCTTGGTGGCGATGACTACCGAGTCGCGCCGCACGTCAGCCTCTTTGATGGCTCGTCCCAGCGCCTCCTCGGATTCACCGTAGGAATAGACATCCGCCGTATCGAAGAAGTTGACGCCCGCAGCAATCGCGCGCGCGACCATCTGATTGGCGGCGGGCTGATCCACCGACGCGATGTTGTAGAAGTTCGTCCCGAAGGTCATCGTCCCCAGGCACAACTCGGAGACCTTCAAGCCGGTCTTGCCTAATTGCCGGTAGTTCATACAGCGCCCCTTCTGTTCTCGAATGCGGGTGTGGCAGCTTAACAGATAGGCACATCGGCAGTCACGCCTTTGCGTCTTTGCGTGAGATTTAATGCGGTTTGAAATTGCACGTAGCCTCTTACGCGAGAGTCCAGGTCAGTAGCGCCTGCGATAGCGGGCGGGTTTTCAACGTGGATCACCCGCCCGCTACCGCAGGCGCTACTGACTTTACCAGAGGTCGCTGGCGATCAAATCTTCGTAAGAGTCGCGACGGCGAATCAGGCGTGCGCGCCCGTCTTCGTTCACCATCACGGCGGCGGGCAGGGGGCGGCCATTGTAGGGAAACATCTGTGCCAGCGAGTATGCGCCGCCGTTCAGGAGAGCCAGCACTTCGCCGGGGCGCACGTCCGCCGGAAGCCTGCGATAATCGGGCAGCCGCCCCATACGCTCTATGTCGAAGTACACGTCGCCCGAATCGCACAGCGGCCCGGCAACTTTATATTCCGCCTCAGCCGCTTGGTCTGCGCGCGTCGCAGAGATCAGGTGGTAGTACCATTTATAGTTGTTCATCGAGAGGAGCAGGTTGTAGCCCGCATCCGTCAGAATCCACGTGTCGCCTGTTTCGGGGCGTCGCTTGATGTTGCGCACGGTCGTGAGCACGACTCCCGCGTCTGCGATCACGCTGCGACCCGGTTCGAGCAGGATGGTCACATCTTTCAGCAGATGCTCCGCACCGGCCTTTTGCGCCGATTCAGTGGCCGCTTCGATTGCCGCTTCGAGGACTTCTGAAGGCTCAAGCTCAGCACCCAGCATGTCGCGCTCGTGCAGCGGCAACTCGCTGACCTGTAGCGGATCGCGCAGGTAGTTGACAGGGATGCCGCCGCCAAGGTTGATGTGTTCGAGCGTGTGTCCCGTCTCAAGATGAACCGCCATGAGGTGCTCCCACATGGTCTTGAAAGCGACGGCGAACGGCTCAACGTCCGGGGTCTGCGATCCGACGTGTATGTGTATGCCGCAGACGTTGATGAGTTCCGGGTGACGCAGGGCGCGGCGGAAAGCATCCGGAACTTCCGACGACGAGATGCCGAACTTGGAGGTGAGGAGCGCCGTTTGCAGGCCAAGGTGCGAGCGCGTCCCGATCTCAGGCACTAGACGAATGGCGATGCGCGCGCGTGTGGCTAATCTACGCGCAGCCTCTTCGACCATCTCTATCTCGTAGATGGAATCTACGTTGATCGCGTAGATCGAAGCGCACACGGCTTCGTCTATCTCTGCGGCGGTCTTGCTCGTGCCATTGAAGATGATCTGATCGGGGCGAAAGCCCACGCGCAGAGCCTTGTAAAGCTCGCCGCCACTGTTGACTTCGATGTTGATTCCGGCGTCCCTCACGGTCGCGAGCACGGCCATGTTGGAGTTGGCCTTCGAGGCATAGCAGAATTTCACCGCGTGCTTACCCACGGCGGCGGCGCGCCTAAGGCGCTCGATGTTCGAGCGTATGCGCGGCTCTGAAAAGACGAAGAGCGGCGTGTCGTGCTCGCGTACCAGCTCAAGCGTATCCGCGCCGCTGATCGTCAAACGGCCATCGCGCGTCTCAAGATAACCGGGGATAGCCCATGCTTGTGAAGCGACGGATTGTGATGACATGTGAATGTGCTTTGTCAGAGAGTTACTGCGTGGGCTGTGGGTCAAGTTTATCAACTCGCTCTTCTAACTCTCGCTGGTCAGCGCGGACATCAAGGATGTTCTTATTCAATATATCAATCTTACGCTCTAAACGACGTAATCCTGTTTCCGTATCCGAACGAGACTTCTCAAAGCCTTCCCGCATCTCTACACGTATCTCGGCAATTTCTTTCAGCGCGTTTTCCCAGATCGGCTTGGTGTCATATGCCCGCGCTTCAAGTTTTCCTAAGCGCGTATTCACATCAACAAGCCCCGCGTCAATTGAATCTAAGCGGACGAGAATGCGCTTTAGATCGTCGTTCGGTAAATTTTGTGTGGTCTCTTCACTCATCAAAAAAGGGCTTTGAATTATCGTTGCGGAACATTACGGCCTTCCAGTTTATCCATGCGCGCTTCCAAATCTTGCTGTGCAGCCCGCACCTCAAGTACATCTTTACTCATGACTCCGACCTCACGCGAGAGACGGCGGAAACCATTACGTACCTCAGTCTCCAACGTATCCAGCCGCGCGAGTACCTGTTCCCAGATCGGACGCGTTTCCAGCAATTTTCGCTCAACTTTTTCTTCAAGATTCATCATACGATCTTCAAGAGCGATCAAACGTCCATCCACCACATTGAAGCGAGCATCTATCGCGTCGAACCTGGCGAAGACGCGCTCTTCAAAGGAGCGACTTTCGGGAATGTTTTGTGTGGTCTCTTCGCTCATCAGATTTCTCTGATAGAGATTATGAGACCGAAGCGGGCTTTGTTCAAGCAGAAATTTCAGATGCAAGAATCCAGGCAAGGCGCGAACGCTTTGGAAGCTTTCAATACCCGACGGATGCGCCTTCGTCGCGTGGGTCGCTCGCGCCGAGGCGCACGCCAGTCTTCTCTTCGATCATGATGCCCTCGCAGTCGCCCATGTAACGCGGCCTGTCGGTCAGCTTGTGGCCGCGTGCCTGAAGTGCGCGCTCCGTGTCGGCGGAAAGGCCGTAGGGCTCGTAGATCAACTCGTCTGGCAGCCACTGGTGATGTATGCGCGGTGCGTCAATGGCCTGTTGTATGTTCATGCCGTGATCTATCACGTTCGTGATGACCTGAAGCACTGTGTTGATGATCGTTGGGCCGCCGGGGCTCCCCAATGCGAACCAGAGCTTGCCATCTTTGCCCAGCACGAAGGTGGGCGTCATGGAAGAGAGAGGGCGCTTATGGGGCGCGACAGCGTTGCGCTCGCCCTGAATCAGGCCGAAGAGGTTGGGCGTGCCGGGCTTGGCCGCGAAGTCGTCCATCTCGTTGTTTAAGAGTATGCCTGTGCCTTTGGCGGTCACGCCTGAGCCGAAGCCCCAGTTGAGCGTGTACGTGTTGGCGACGGCGTTGCCTTCCGCATCTACGACTGTGAAGTGAGTCGTCTCTTCGGATTCGTAACCCACAGGCTGTCCGGCGCGTACCTCTGCGCTCGTGGAAGCGCGCTCCAAATGGATGCTACTGCGCTGGCGTGCGGCGTAAGCTTTGTCTATCAATCCGGCGACGGGCACTTTAACGAAATCCGCGTCGCCCATGTATTCGGCCCGATCCGCAAAGGCGCGGCGCATCGCTTCTGTGACGAGATGATATTTTTCAGACGACGACCATCCCATCCGTCCCAGATCGTAGCCTTCGAGGATATTGAGCATCTCGATGAGGACAGCCCCGCCCGAAGATGGAGGCGGCATAGTGATAACCTCATGGCCGCGATACGTTCCACGAAGCGGCTCGCGCTCCTTCGCCAGATAGCCGCGCAGATCATCCAGCGTCATCAGGCCGTTGTGACGTTTCATATCTTCGACGATCAGGCGCGCCGTCTCGCCCTCGTAAAACTCACGCGCGCCCTGCTTCTGCATACGCGCGAAGGTGGCGGCCAATTCGGGCTGGCGAAGCAGGTCGCCTTCAGCGTAGAACTTTCCGTTGTTGAGAAAAATTCTGCGGCTGTCTTCATACTGCCCCAAAAGTTTTTCGCTGTTGCGCAGGTCTTCGGCGTAACCGTAAGAGAGCGGGAAGCCTTCCGAGGCTAGGCGGCGCGCGG
>JADMIO012713195.1_pt1 | contig 17624 bp, 26 predicted proteins | sample 8958161 | NCBI WGS metagenome assembly JADMIO01 (sample SAMN16585339, study PRJNA669376) | soil metagenome | isolation source: Crop rotation soil | place: USA: Cullars Rotation, Alabama | collected 2011
CTTTCCCCAGCGGACGAGTCCGCTCAAGGCCTACTCCTCCCAGGTGATGCTGAAATCCAGGTGCTGGCCGGTGCCGGTCGGGCAGATGATGACGATGCCGGCCGTCGTCGCGTTGTCGAGCACGAGATTCGGGAACGTCCAGATGACACCCGAGCCAACGGCCGCGCCGAGGCTCGCCTGCCTGATCGTGCCGCCGACCGTCGCGTCAGCCGTGTGCGTGTTGAACCCCGTCGCGACGATCGTGTGCGTGTCGTCGTCCTCGCAGACCTCGGTGAGGCCCGCTCCCTGCGTGCCGGTCGCCGAGGCGCGCGCGACACCGACAGCGCAAGCCGTCGACGTGGTGTTGAACACCTCGATCTCCACGATCCGCGGCTTCACGCCGGTCGTCGCGTACAGCGACGGGCCGCGGGCCGCGGTCGGGACCGCCGATGTCCGTCCGGCAACCGAGCAGCGAGCCATCCGTTACCTCCGTCCTCCCGCCAGCGGCGGAGCCATCACGAGTTCCGGGATCGACACGGCAGCACCCGCGCCCGTCCCGTTGAAGTTCCAGCCGCCGAGCGTCTCGCCCGTGTCGAGCGTCGTGCCGGTGACCGTCAGGACGCTCGCGTTCCCGGCCAGGTCGGTGAACGAAGCTGCAGCGACGTTGTACTCGGACAGGTACGTGGGGGTGCCGTGCGCGACGTTCCAGACGTCCGACGTGCGCCAATTCGCGCCGCAGGACGCCTTGTCCGAATCCGACATCGCGCCCGACCACCACGCCTCGAGGCCGATCCAGCCGTCGAAGTAGTCCGCGGTGCCCTTCCACGACCCGGTGATGAGCCTGTCCGACGACCCGGTGTCGGCCTGCGCGCCGGAGAGGTTCGCGTGCGTCATCGTGCCGCCCGAACCGACCTGGATGCCGATGCGCGGCGTGACGGTGCCGGCGCCCTTCGACAGGATCATCAGCAGCACGTCGGTCGAGCTCGTGAACGTCGCTGTCGTGACGCGGTTCGACCCGAAGTCCATGTTGACGTGGTCGGTGCCGTCGAACGAGAACCCGGCGCGGATCGTCGTCCCGGACTGGAGGTAGCCGAGCGCGTCGAAGCTTGAGTCGCCGATTGCAGTGGCAGCGCGCTTACAGAGGATCAGGCGCGTCCAGGCGGTGCTGGACGTGTTCTGCAACGCGGTCGCGAGCGTCCCCCACTGCCATCGGTCGTCGACGCCGTCGAGGAGCGTGACCCCCATCTAGACGACGACGATCTTCTGGCCGTTGTGCCACTCGATGCGGTGATGCACGATCGTCTCGTTCACCGTCTCGCCGTCCTCCCGGGCGGTGTGCTGCTGCACAAACGACCCGTCCAGCAGGAACGTCGGGTTGAAGCCGTCGATGTCCGCCCACGCCGCGTCCGCGCCCGCACGGTCGGGGAAGTCACACGCGAGGACAGCGGTCGGCCCCGCCCCGTACTTGCCCGCCGGGACAGCCTCCGCGGTCGTCAGGTCGGACCCCTGCCGCTGCGTCCAGTTCGCCGCGGCGTTCATCAGCTGCGTCCGCCGCTGCGTCGTCGTGCAGACCGCGATCCCGCGAATGCGCTCGGTGACGATGATCTCGGCCACCCTTCCCCTCCTCGGGTCTTGACTCCCACCCGAGTCGGTCGTTGAATGTGACGCTCCTGCGGAAGCCGGGCCGTCGGCCCACCCGCCGACGGCCCGCCTACGTCGTATCGATGTACGCGATCCCCGCGGCTGCGATCGTGAGCGTGTACGCCGTCGACACCGTCTGCGACGAGTCCCACGTCAGCAGCAGCACCACCGGGTCGGTTGAGTCCGCGCCCGCCGTGTCGATGTAGATGACGCCGTACAGCCACGTCTTCGCCGCGGTGAACGTCCACGACGGGTCGTCGAAGTCCAGCCGGACCTCGTCGGAGGCTGAGTCGTAGCTGGTCGCGACGTTCGCGAGCGTGACGCCGCCCGTCGAGTAGCCGTTCCCGTTCGCGACCTCCGCGCCGGTGAAGTCGTTGCGGAAGTCGTCCGTGTCACGGTTCGGCGTGTACGACGACGTGGCGAGCGCAAGCTTCAGCGTCACCGCTTCGAGATCGCGAGGAGCCTCGAGCATGTCCAGCAGGCCGAGTCCGAACCACGCAACGCTAATGGCCAAGACTCAGCCCCCCTTCCTCGGCTTGCCCTTCGGCCCCGGAGTGCGCCCCTCCACGAACCACTTCAGCTTGTACGGCTTCTCCTGCCGGTGCAGCGCGAGCTTGAACTTCGCGTCACGGTCAAGCGTCAGGCTCTCCCGCTCCGCCGCCTTCTCCCGCTTCTCCAGCTCGCCGAACTCGTCCTTGGACAGACGGAAGTCGGCCCGGCCCTGCTCCCGCCGCTCGAGAACAGCCCGGGCCTCCTCCTCGCTGTCCGAGAAGATCACGACGCGGCGGAAGTGCCCCGAACCGTCCGCCGCCTCGAAGTGTGCGGTGTACCGGGGCATCGTCCCTCCTACTTCTTCGCGGCAGCCCGCGCGCCGCGCACCCGGGCCTCCTCGCGGTCGGCCCGCACCTGCGCCTCGACACGCGACGGCGGGAGGTTGTCCTCCTCGTGGTTCGCCGGCTCCGTGTTCGCCGCCGGGTCCGTCCAGCCGACCGAGTCCGCGAGCTGGTCGATGAGCAGGTCGAGCTCCTTGTTCGACGCCGAGCCGGAGGCGCGCGCGTCGAGGAACCGGGTCACGACGTCCTTCGTCGAGCCGGTGTTCGTCGGGTCGCCGATCGCGAGCACCCGCTCCGGGCTGCCGACGGTCGCGCCACGCGACGGGCGAGCCTCGAGGTTGACCTCGGCGGCCTTCTCGATCTTCGCCTCGGTGACGTGCCCCACGGCCTCGTCGTGGTCGTACTGCTTCGCCGCGAGAGTCGCGGTGTCCTTCGTCGCCACTGTGGGCTCCTTTCCTAGTTGCTGCCGGGGATCCAGATCCCAGGGACGGTGATGCCGAGCTCCCGGTCTCGCTCCCACCCCTGACGGTCGAGGCGTTCCTCCTCCTCGTCCCAGTCGATCTGGGAGCCGGACTCGTAGTCGCGGTACAGCTGCGCGAACTCCTCGCTGGTGATGACCGCCTGGCAGACCGGGCACTGGCCCGGCCACGCGGGGATGTCGCTGCCGGACCAGTCTTCGCCGCAGTGCCAGCAGAAGAACCCGTGGCGGGCCTTGTCGGTTTCCTCGGGGTCGAGGACGATGTGGATGGACGGGCGGACGCTGCCGTCGGGGTACAGCTCGAGCGTCCGGTACGACTGCCGGTACTCAGGCACGGGCAAGAACGTCCGCGTCGTCGTTGACGACGACGGCGACGAAGTGGCCACCGGCCACGACCAGGGAGCTGTCCGCGCCCACGACCTCGATGAGTCCCCCGCCGATTTCCTCGACCCGCTCGTAGTCGGTCATCGTCAACACGAACGGGTCCGCGCTCAGGTAGACCTTCGCAGTCTTGCTCATGCCGCTACCGCCTCTCTCCATCGTGGAATCTCGTGCCCGATGAGCCGCTCGCCCATCACGTATGCCTTCGCCTCCGCCGCCAGCGCGCGCACCTCGTCACGGTTGCGGACGCACCACTTGATCTGGTCCGCCCACGCCTTCTCCGAGTGCGCGAACAACCCCGGGCCGTCCCGCCAGTCCTCGTACGGCGCCACGTTCGACATCACCGGCAACGCGCCCGACATCGCGTACTCCAACGCCTTCACGTCCGACCGGCAGTCCGCCCAGCCCGTCGATAGGACCGGGCAGACGCCGACGTCAAGCTGGGCCATTAGCCTGCGGTACACGCCGAGGTCCTCTGACCACGGGTGTTGTAAGCGGTTGAAGGTGTACGGGGGCTCGTAGCCCATCGTCACGACCTGCACCCCAGGCTGCCTAGAAGCCCAGGAAAGTGCCGAGCGTACGAGCCGCCAGTCGCGCTCGTGAGATCGTGACGCGAACCAGCCAATCCGGAAGATGCCGTCATCAGGCTTAGGCACTTCCGGCCAGTCCGAGAGGTCAATGCTGTTCCGGCAGACGTAGACGTTCGGGTTGACCTCGGCGTACACCTCGGCCAGCCGGCGCGTCGAGCAGATGACCCCGTCGGCCTTCCCGACGATCCAGCGGTGGCCCTGCATCGTGTGTGCCGACTCGCCGATGTTCAGCGACCAGCCCGCACGCTGCCGTGTGATGTTGTCGCTCCGGTCAAGGTAGTTGTCGTCGACCTCGACGAGCACCCGGATGCCCTCCCTGGGCATCGCCACCCCGGCGATGAACGCCCTCAGCTTGTCCGCCGCGAACTGGAAGACCGCCGCGCCCTCCTGGTCACCGAAGTCCAGCGGCGCGTTCTCGTCGTCGTGGCGTCCGAGCTCCGCGTGCTGCAAGCACTGGCCCGGCAGATACCGGGACGGCACCTGGCACCGCCAGTACGTCGTCGCCTTCGTCGCCTGGTAGTAGAACGTCGCCAGCACCGGCTCGACCGCGCCCACGATCTCCTGCCGCCACTCCGCCAGCGACCGCTGCGACGAGCGGTTCCGCGACCCCGGCACCTGCCGGTAAAAGAAGAACGTCTCCGGCGCAGGCTTGAACCTCGCCCCGTTCCGCTCCATCCGCACGAACAGATCCCAGTCCTCGAGCGTCTCCAACTCGCGGAAGCCGCCCACGTCCAGCAGCGCGCTCCGGCGGATCAGGCTCGACCCGGTGACGAAGTTCTTCCGTTGCAGCCGGTGCCGGCAGAACGCCCCGGCCGTGAACTCGCCCAGGTTGTGCTTCAGGTCGGCGTCGACGAGACGCATCGTCGGGTAGACGACGTCGGCGTCCCACGCCAGGTCGACGAGGAACTCGAGCATGCCCGGCCCGGCGATGTCGTCGGCGCCGAACGGGTAGACAAACTCGGTGTCGGTCGCGCGCGCCCCGTCGTTGAGCGCGCCGCCCACGTCACCGTCGTTCTCGAGGACGAGGTAGCGGGTTCCGCGCGGAAAACTCTCGACCGCCTGCCGGAGCCAGTCCCGGTTCCCGTCCCGCGCGACCGGGATGAGAACGGTGACGTCTGCCAGGCTACTTGGCCGGACGCTTGCCGCTGTTGTCCGAGGCGCTGTCGGTGCGCTGGACATCAGCCGACTTGCTCGGCCACGGGGCCTGCTTCTCGTTGTACGAGTCGAGCGCCTTCGATGCGTCGTCCTTCGCCACTTCGGTCCTCCAGTCGCGGTTGCGTGTCCATGAGCCGGTGCCAGCGGAGGCCATCGGGGAGCGGATTGAACGAGTCGCCGTCATCCCACTCGGACGCGTAGAACTCCCCCTCGCCACCGATACGCGTGTACTGGTGCGCGATGTTGAAGCCCGCCCGAGCGAAGAACTCCGGCACCGTCGTAAACCAGCGCCCCGGGTTCACCTCGGTCGGGTTCGGCATCCCGAAGTCGTCGTAGGTCATGTCGACCGACCAGATGCCGTGCGGCCTCGCGTCAATCGCGCGGCACGCCGCCGGGGCGACCTCCTCCACGCGCGGGTCGCTGCACGTCTCGCCCACGCCCGTTGACCCGCTCACGCCAGAGGGCGCGTTCCTGCCGTTCGCCCACGAAAGCCGGAGCCGCTGCTGCGACGCCACAAACTCGCCCTTCCACCACACGCTCGTCCACGTCACGCTCTTGCCGGGCAGCACATCGGCCACCGTGAACTCGCCCCAGCCGTCGTTCCGCTGCATCCAGTGGCACGCGAAGTCGAAACTGTCGGTACGCACCGAACCCGCCCCGCCCGCGCCACTCCGGCGCCGCAGCCAGCACTCCCGGCCGCGCGCCGTGATGGTGTTGTAGAGAGCCTCGCGGCCTCGCACCAGCTGCGTGTGAGGAACGGGGACACCGGCCTCCTTCCACCGCAGGTACGACTCCCACTTGTCCTGGCAGGTGACGATCGCGTGGTGCGACGGCAGGAAGAACCGGACGCCATGCCACTTCAAAGTCGCCCGTAGCCTGGACAGCCGGAGCACTTCCTCGTCCGGCTGGGCGTGAACGAAGTCCGGCCGCGTGCTGACCAGCAGCCCGACTAGCTCGGTGTCGTTCTCGACGTGATGCGCCTCGTCGGTTTCGGCGAAGTGGAGCGCGTCCCGGCTGGTGTCCGCCCCGATCAGGTAGTAGCTGGCATCGGCGAGTCTGAGCGCACGGGTGTAGCCGATGGCTGCCGCGCCACCGGCTCCGAGGATGAGGACTCTCATCGGCGGAAGACTTCGCCGGTGTCGTCCATGGCGAGCGTGGCGTCATCGGCTCGAAACTCTCCGCGCCCACTCGCGACCACTCCGGATGTCGGGGCCGGGTCATGCGGCGACACGATGCGGCTGAACCCGCCAGCGAACGGAAGGATCTCCTCCGAGTGCGCGCACAACGGCTCGTGCAACCGGTCTCCCCGCCTGGGCGGGATGAACTGGATGTCCCGGCCCGGATAGTGCTCGTGCGCCACGTCGTGCATCCACCGGCCCCGGCCCGGGTCGACCGTGTACCGGCCCGACGGGAACACCGCGCACCTGAGCACGAGCTCCACCGCCTCGTCCAGCGAGATGAAGTACCTGCGGCACGGCGTCACCGGCAACGGCTCATCCGCCGGAAGGCTGCGCCAGTGCTCGAACACGTTCCCGCTGGCCTCGACGACGTTGTACAGCCGGGCGACCGTGCCGCCCGCGTTCAGCACCATCCGCTCGGCGATCAGCTTGCTCGCCCCGTACGCGGTCTCCGGGTCGGCGGCCTTGCAGGTGCTGGTGAGGACGACCTTGGCGTTCGGGAAGTGCGCGAGCACGTTCGCTGTGCCGATGACGTTCGTCTCGGCGACGTCGAGCGGGTCGAACTCCCCGTTCGGGGCGTGCTTCGCCGCCGCGAGGTGGAACACGATGGTCGGGTCGAACTGCCTAGTCGAGAGCCCTACCCGCTCACGAACGTCGAACGTGTCTATGTCCGTGGCGAGCACGTCGAAGCCATCCAGCTTCGGCAGCAGCGCCTGCCCGATCGAGCCGTTCGCTCCAGTGACCAGGATGCGCTCGCCGCGGAGCACGTCCAGCGGGTTCACGCGGCCACCACGGTCTCAGGCTCGGCCACCCCCTCCTTCTCCTCGCGAAGCCGGTTCACCTCGGCGATGATCGCCTCCGACTCGCGCCGCGGATGGTCGAGCTCCCACGCCACGATCTCGTCCGGATCCATGCCGAACTCGTCCACGAGTTCCCGCACCTTCGCGAGCACCTGCGCCTCGTCCCGACGCCCGACGATCGTGGTCAGCTTCGGGTAGTTCTTCAGGCCTCCGGGAAGGGCCGCCAGCGGGCGCTCGTAGATGATGAAGCCCTGGCCATCGTTCGCCCGCATGAACTCCTCCATGCGCTGCTGCTCCTCGTCCGTCCACCCGTTCTCTCGAGCAGCCACCTCGGAGTCCCACCAGCCGACCCGCTCCATCGGGTCGAGGCCCATCGGCAGGCCCTTGAACTCGAACCGACGAAGCGCCTCCTGCTGCGCGTGCAGTGGCAACCCTGAGCCAGGCTGAAACTCGGCGCACAGACCGCGCCTAGTGCCGATACGCTCGCCCGAAGCCTGGCTGAAGATCGGGCGCTCCTTGTCGGGGTGGTTGATCTTGAAGCGAGAGCTTTCACTGAGACAGAGCACTGGTGTCCTTTCCGCCCCGGCGCGTCAGGGAAAGGGCCGCCCAGAGGACGGCCCCACCCACACGCGCCCGGACTAGCCGGTGACGTTGTAGAGGAGAGCCGATGCGCTTTCCGGCCCGAACCGGAGCGAGCCCTCCCAGAGGTACTCCTCGTCCGTGCGGTCGATGTCGCGGGCCTGCCTGTCCTGCAGCCTGACGCTCGGCTGCATCACCGCGAGGCTCACGGTCGACATGTCGACGAGGAACGCCATCGAGCCGAACTGGCCCGACGACCCCGTCCCGTACGCGCCCCACTGGCGCTTCACGACCACCGGGATCTCCGCGCCGAACGCGGCCGAGATCACGTAGTCGATCTTCGCCCCGAAGTACTTCGTCCCCGGGGGCGCCTGGATCCACTGGTCCTGGATGAACGTCGCCAGAACCTGCACGACCTTCGGCGACGCGAACAGCACCTTCTGCCCCTGCCGGCCCGACTGCAGGCCAGAGGTCAGGAAGTCCTGCAGCTCGCCCGCGGTGAGCGTGCCTGCCGCGTTCGTCTTGTACGTCGAGATGAACTCGATCGCGCCGCCGCACTGGCCCTGCGGGCTGCCCGAGTCCGACGTGGCCGAGTACGCGCGCGCCCCGAAGAAGATCATGTTCTCCAGGTCGGCCTTGTGCTCGACCGCCTTCTTCTCCCGCTCGGTCTCGAGGATGTTGCCCCCGTACCAGCGGGACTGCTTCGCCGTCCGCGTGAACCCGTACGAGTTCCGGACGATCTGCGTGTAGTTGTAGTTCCGGACCTGCTTCGTGACGAGCCGGGTCGGGAGGCCTGCGCCCTGCCCGTTCGAGCCGCCGACGATGATCAGCGTCCCCGCCCCGCCCGATGCTGCGGTGGCCGCCGTGACGGCCCCGAGGCCGCGAACGACGGTCAGCGACGCGGAAGCGTCCGACGCGGTGACGCGCACGGCCTCACCGGTCTGCGGGATGCGAATGATGTCGCCGGTCTTCGCGTACGCCGCCTCACCGGTTCCGGTGGTGAGCACGGTCGCCGCCGACGTCGCCGAAGCGGCGAGCGACAGCACGCGCGGGATCAGCTGGTCCTCCAGCCACTCCACGATGTAGCTCTCGGCCTTGTCGCCCTTCAGGCGCGAGTCCATGAGCATCGTCGCGAACTGGTCGACGTCCGGATCGAGCATCCGGATCGCCTCCGACATGTCGACCGCGAGACGGTTCGACAGCGGGTCGGCGGTGTCGACGACACCGCTCAGAATCGAGGTAGCCATTGGTGCTCCGTTCGGTAGGTGGGTCAGTCGTTCGACTCACCGCCCGCCCGGGGTGCCCGCTTGTGACGGGGCCGTAGGGGGTGAACAGGCCTTCTAGGCCGGCTGGTGCGCCTTGTGGGCGCCCCTAGCCGCCGAGGCCGAAGCGGCGAAGCGTGTCGGGATCGTCGTTGCCCCGCATCTTCGCCAGACGCGAACTGAGAACGTCGGGATGCTCCACATCCCACCCGTTCATCCGATCGCGATTCGAGCGCCAAAGCTCGATCGTGCGTTGCTCCTCCGACTCCTCCGGGGTCGCCGGTGTCTGCGCGGTGACGGTAGAGCTCGAGGCCGTGAACGCCTCGTCGCGTGCCCGCTCGGCCTCCTGCGCCTGCGTGCGAGCAACATCCTGGACTGCCGACTGGATCGCCCCACGAGCGTGGAGCGCGTCCAGGTACAGCGTGTTCAGCGCCTGAAGCCTCGACGGCGTGTCGCCGTTCTGGAGGATCGCGCCGACGATCGGGTTCCGTTCGGCGGCGGAGATCATCTCCTGGTCGCTGATCTCGTTGAAGCCGGGGTTCTGCTGGGTGAACTGCCGGACGGCGCCCTCCCAGGCCTGCTGCTCACGCTGCTCGTGCAACGGCTGCGTCTGCGCCTGCACGGTCTGCGCGAACTGCTGCATCTGCTGCTGCATCTGCATCTGCTGCAGGTACAGCGCCGGGGCGCCCGGCGCCATCTCCTCCCACACCTCGGCGGCGCGGGCGAACGCCATCTGGTCGCCGGCCTGGTAGGCGAGCTGCGCCGCGTACGCGGGCCGCTCCTCCACGAGGTCGTCGAAGTTCGCGGGTGTCCGGGGACGCTGCGCCTCGGCCTGCTGCTGCGCCATGAACTCCTCGAAGCGGCGGTTCTGCTCGCGGAGCTCGTTGATGTAGCGGTCCTTCTCCGCCATCCCGCGCTCGGCGTCCTCACGGGTGCGGTAGGTGCCGAGGAACGGCCCGTCCGGCTCGTTCGGCAGGAACCTGCCCTGCTCGTCCCTGGGGCGCTCCGGCTGCGGCGGCTGCTGCGGCCCGTCGTCCGCCGTCTCCGCCGCCTGCTCCTGAAGCTCGGTCGCCTCCGGGTCAGGCGGGATCCGCGGCTCGTCGTTCGGCCGGTCAACCGGCAGCTCCTCGCCGAGCGCCGCCTGCTCGGCCGCGTTCGACGCCGCCGTGAAGTCGAACGCCGGGGCGATGTCCTGCTCGAAACCTGGTTCACTCACGTTGCCGCTTCCTTCCGTGCGAGGTCTTGTGTCACGTGACGAGCCTCGAAGTACGGCTCATTGAGGATCCGCGCGATGCCCTTGAAGTACTGCTGTTTCGCAGTAAGGTCGGCCTCCCGGATCTTCTCCGGGTTGCCGTACAGGTCAGCCGCGAGCGCCTCGAAGTACTCCTGCTTGATCTTCCGGACGCGCTCCTTCAGCACCGCGAACCCGGGATGCTGGTACAGGTCGGCGAGCATCTGCCGCTCGTCCTCGAGCCGCCGGTCGCTAACCGCCACGCGGCGCCCCCTGCGACGCGAACGCGCGCTGCATCATCGTCTGGCCGCTCTGCGAAGTCTGCGCCGACGGCGACACCGCCGGGTCAATCGACTGCGGAGCCGTGACCCCGCCCGGCCCTCCGCCGTTCACGCTAGGCGCGGGCGCACCACCAGGCTGGGCAGGCCCGCCCGCGCCCACCATGCCGGGCTGCGGCTGCTCCGTGAACCAGCCCTCCGTGTCCTCCTCGTCATACGCCCGGAGGAAGTCCTCCATCACCCGCTTCCCGTTCATCAGCACACCCATCGGGGCGAGCAGCGGGATCGCCTGCAGGATCGCGGTCATCTTCGCCGCAGCCTCCGCGCGCTTCTCCGCCCTGACCGCCGACTCCGTCGACGGCGTCACCTCGAAGTCGTACTCGCCCTGCAGCAGGTGCGGCAGGATCTCGGTGATCTCCTCCTGGTTGTCCAAGCCGACGTCGTACGCGTACACAGGGGCGCGGATGAACTGCTGGTTCAGCTTCATCCGCTGGCAGCCGATCCGCTCGTACGCGTAGTTCAGCTGCGACTTCACCGCCACCGTGGCACGCTGCGCGATGTTCGTCACCAGCGCCGCCTCGGTCGCCGTGTCCGCGCCGATACCCCTGGCCTCCGCCGTCGACGTGAACGGCTGCGACTGCGCCAGGTTCTGCATCATCGAGATGTACTGGCTGATCGTCGGCATCGCCATCGTCGCCGGCGTCGGGTCGACCGCCAGCTGCTGAACCTGCCCCGGGTCCTCCACCGGCCACAGCGCGCCCGGCTCCCACACCAGCGAGTCCAGGTCGTCCAGGTCGCGGCGCACCGCGTAGATCGGGTTCGCGAGCAGACGCACCGAGTCCGCCTGCTGGTTCAGCATGTCCCACACGGCCTCTTGCAGGTGCATCAGCTTCTCGACCACCGACATGCCCTGCAGGCTGAACGGGTACGGCTGCAGCGACGTGACCACGTACGGGTACTCGCCATGCCAGAACGGCCACGGCTTCTCCCGGAGCACGACCTTCCGGCCGCCCAGCACGTAGCACTTGCCGCTGGCGCGGTGGTAGATGTGCAAGACCTCGATGCGGCCCTTCTTCCGGCCGCGGCTCTCCCGCCTCCGCTCCGTCGTGTCATCGGACGCGTCACCGGGCGCGTCGAGCTCGTCGACACGGTCGTAGACGCCGCGCCGCTGCAGCTTCCGCAGGTCGTCGATCGTCATCCACACCGCGTCCGCCGCCCAGGCGGCGTTCTCGAGCGACGTCGCGGCCTCGTCCCAGTAGAAGTCACGGACGTCGACGCACTCGGTGCACGGCCCGTCGAAGTCGCGGCGGACGTAGTCCTCCTCCACCAGCCGGAGCACCGGGAAGAACGACCCGACCTCCGGGCCGATGTCCTTCACGACCATCCGCTTCGACTTCACCGTCTCGTTCTTCCAGATCGTCTTCGCGACCGAGAGACGCGCGACGGCGGCCTGCAACACGAACGGACGCTGGAACTCGTTGAAGCGGTCCTGGTGCAGCTGCCGGCGGAACAGGATCTCGTGCGCCTTCGCGCCCTTCCTGGCGGACTCGTACTCGCCCGGGTCGTAGTAGCGCGGAGCCGGCCGAATCCGGTACTGGAACCGGTCGTCCAGCAGCGCCGCCACCGTCGTCTCCGAGATGTGGTTCAGCAGCGGCGGATGCAGCTGCGACTGCCACTGGGCCGCGTCCGAGTCCGTGCCCATGTGGCCCTCGTACGCCTCCCAGCGCTCCGCCACGTCACGGACGAGCTTGTCGTGGAACTGCTCGCACTTCTCCAGGTCGCGGAGCGCCTTCTCGGCGTCTTCCGACAGACCGAGAGGCTTACCCGCCACCGTATGCCCGCGCCAGCGCGTTCGTCGCCGGGCCGCCGCCTGCGAGCGCCTGGTCTTCCTTCTCGCGGAGCGCCAGGATCTTCTGGATCTTGCTGGTGACGTCCTCGACCAGCATCCTCTCCTGCTCCGACATGCCGCCCTGCTCGGCGACCGCTCGGATCTGCGAGATGCACTCGCGCAGGCTGTCCTCGGCGCTCGCGCCCTGGTCGTAGCCGGGCGGCGGTCCGGGCGGCGGCGGGGGTCCCTGCGGCCCCATCATCGGGCCGGGCACTGGCTGGTCGAATCCGGCGTACATGCCCATGTCAGGCTCCCTTCGCGTACCGGGACAGGTCGACGGTCGTCTGGCGCTTCTTGCGGCCGAGACCGATGCGAGCGCGGCTCTTGACCGCGGGCTTGTGAACGTTTGCGTGCTCGCCGCGAAGCCGGTACATCTCGAGCGCGATGGCGGCAGCGATGACGCAGTCGTCGTGGGAGCCGTCCCGGGCTCGCGGCGTCGTTCCGGAGTCGTGGTGGACGAACTCCTCCATCTGGAACAGCAGGTCGTTCGACACGTACGGCAGCGACCGCTCCCTGAGCGCCTGCTCGAGCTGCGAGAGGATGAGCGGACGGGTCTTCTGGTTCGTCGGGAACCCGTACGGCTTCGCTGTCGGCAAGTCCGGCCGCGAACTCAGGATGTGCCGGTACAGGTGCGGGTACGGCGGCCGGCCCGCCCTGCCGTCGCGGAGCGGGATGATGACGGCCTCACCCGTCGAGTTGTTCTCCACGGCGAGCAGCGCGTCGTTGAACCACTTGCCGAGGTAGTGCAGCTGGGCGGCGAACAGGTCCGGGTCGATCTTCCCCAGGAACTCCGCCACCAGCGCCATGCTCGACAGGTCGACCACGTAGGCGGCCGAGTAGTCGGCGCCCCTGCCGGTCGCCACGTCGGCGCCGACCGCGTACTTGCGGCCCCTGACCGGGGCCTCGTACAGGCGGAACAGTCCCTGCTCGTGCCGGTGGACGACCGCCTCGCCGTGCTTCGCCAGGTTGCGGCTGTCACGGTCGATGAAGTCGAACCGGTACTCCGGCAGCCTGACCAGCTTCGCGTACGAGGCGAGCACCTCGGCGTCGAAGTAGCCGCGGTCGGACAGCTTGAACGCCTCGTGCTCGTCCCGCGGGTAGTTCTGCTGCCGCAGGTGCATCTGCAGCGACTGAACCTCCGGGGCGCGCTGATACCACTCCGCGTCCCGCTCCGGATGCACGTCGTACGGCAGGAACAACCGCGTGTAGCCCGAGTTCGGGTCGACCCAGAGCCGGTGGAACTCGTTGCCTTCCCCGGTCTCCTGGTTCGACCGTCCGTTCGCGGTCGAGATCGTCGTGATGAACCTGCGTCCCGCCGCCGGCTCGACCGCCGCACGGATCTCCGCCAGGTTCTCGATGTGCGCCGCCTCGTCCAGAATCACCCGGCGCACAGTCCTGCCATGACCGGAGCTCGACGCGGACGTCATCGGGCGGGCCTCGCTCACCTCCCCCGACGGGAACTTCAGCGCGACACCCTCCTTGCCCGGCCGCTCGGTGCGCGCCAGGTCCGGCTGCAGCACCTTGATTCCCTCTTTGAAGTGCGAGGGCAGCGACTGGTACAGCGTCCACCAGCGGCGGATGTTGTCGATGGCGTCCTCTTCACGCTGCCGGTAGAGCAGGCTCGCCGTCCCCGGCTGCAGCAGCGCCTCCGCCACGTCACAGGCCAGCACGATCCACGTCACGCCGATCTGGCGGCCCTTCAGCACGATCAGCCGCGGATCCGCCAGCACGCGCTCCGCCACCCACCGCTGCCAGCGCCAGTTCTTGTCCCTAGCAACCAGCGTGTTCCCCTGCAACTCGACCTCGCCCGGGGCGACCTGGGCGCGGATGTGCCGGAAGTCGAACCGCTCACCCGACCCCTGGTCGACACCGACCATCTGCGAGACGAGGTACAGCGGGTCACGCCGGGCCAGCTCGACCTCTGCGGCGCGGCGGCGAAGCTCCCGTCTGGCGAGCTCCGCCGGGTCAGCCGGAGGCGAGCTCGAGGAGCTGCTCACTGCTGAGCTCACGCATCTCCTCCGCCGTCGACGCCCGCACGTCCACCGTGATCTTCTTCGTCTCCATCGGCCGGCCGTGCGCCTGGTTCAGGAGCATCTCGACCACCTTCGGGTCGAGCATCTCCATCTCCACGTCGTAGTCGTTCGCCCGCTTACAGCCGGGGCAGGTGCGGCGAATCCGGCGGGTCTTCTTCTTCGTGGCGTTGTCGAGGAACTGATCCCACCACTCCTCGTCCATCTTCTGGCCGATGGCGTGGGCCAGAGCGGCGCGAGGGTCGCTCACCGCCTGCCCGCTTTCACGTAGGCGGCGTGGACGACGAACGTGCGGCGTCTCGCGGCCTCGGAGGGCGCGTAGACGAGCATCTCGATCACCTTGTCGCCGACGCTGGTGAAGTAGCGGTACGCCTCCCACATGGCCCGGCCCTCCGGCTAGACGATGATCCCGTACTTGGCGAGCTCTTCCTTCGACATGACGGGGTAGTCGCCGGCGTAGCCGTCCTCGCCCTTAATCCGCGGCCCCTGCGGCGTCATGATGTAGTCCGTCCGCCAGAACGGCGTGCCGAACGTGTCGAGCTTCGCCCCGGGGCCGAACGGATTCGCCATGTCCCCTCGGGCCAGGTACGGGTTGAACAGGTTGACGCCGTTCGCCGCCCAGCCTGCCGACCCGTAGCCGTCGGGCGCGATGCCGCCGCCACCCGCTGTGGTCGCCACCGCGGTGTTCGCGAGGCCTGGGAAGAACCCGCCGACCGTGGTGTTCGGCGGCACGTAGGTGCTGACCGGGCCGGGCGGAAGCGGGTACTCGCCCGTCGAGCCGCGCTCCTCCGGAAGCCCCGGCAGCCCGGCGTACCGCTGGGTGAGCTTGTTCAGGGCGTCGATGAGCGTCTTGCGGCCTGCGCCGCCGGGTGGGTCTGCGAGCGCCATCCGCGCCTCCTCGAAAACGGCTTGAACAAGCGAAAAACCGCCTTGCGGGCGGCTTCAGGGTCGCGAAATCAATAAGGGCGGGCAGAGATGAAAATCTCTGCATCCTTTCTGCAGGTGTTCTGCAGGTCGGGCTAGCCGACGCCAGTCAGATTAGCGCCTACGGCGGACGTCAGGCAAGCGGCTCGACGACTGGATGCCACGCCGCTGGGGCAACGCTCCCCGGAAGCTGCTGGTTCAGCGCGCCACAGGACGGGCACTCGTGGAGATAGAGCGCGTTCGGATACCACTCGACGACGAACAGCGTGTCGCAGTCGATGCAGGTCACAGCGATAGGCACCTTCTCTGAGTCGCTCACCACGACTCCGGGAGCTTCCCCTGCTTCCGCCGCTTCCGCGTCAGCCACCAGAGCCACAGACGCGTCGGCACCGTGTACGGCAGCCCGCGGATCCGCTGCCGTAGCGTCGGCTTCGGCAGGTCCGACCAGCGGAACGACATCGACGGGTCGATCATCCACCCCGGCCGGTCAGGATGCGGATACGGCTTCTCGCTCTGCCTCTCGCTCATCACGCCACCTTCCCCTTCAGCACCCTCGACACCGTAGCCACCGACACCCCGACCCGCTGCGCGATCGCCGCCTGCGACAGCCGCTTCCCGTTCAACTCCACGATCAGGTCGTCCCGGGAGCGCGGCACCAGCAGCCAGCCGGGCACCCTCGCGTTCGGTATCGCGGCGTCCAGCACCGCGAGAGCCCGCTCCGCCGACAACCTGAGCCGGGGACCCGCCACCCGGTCAGCCGAGCGCGGCCCGTACACCGCCCAGAACGCCGCCCGCTCCCCCGGCCGCAGCAACTCCTCCACCCGCCGCTCGAGCAGCGCATAGTCCCCCGCCCGGTACAACGCCCGCTTCCGCCGGAGCAGCCAGTCCGCCCAGTCCTCCCCGCCGCGCTCCTCCGTCAGCAGCCCGTCGATCCGCCGCCGCCGCCTCAACCGCGCCTCGAAATCAGAGCGCTCCGCAGCCAGCGTCTCCGCGATCTCCCTGTCGCCCAGCGCGAAGTCGTCCGGGCCGCGCACCTTCCCCACCACCCGGCCCGTATACGCGTCGACGAGCACGCTCCCCTTCGAGCCGCACGCCTGGCAGGGCTCCATCCCCTTCCGCGTCCGGCGGCGCCCCTCACCGTCGCACTGACGGCACCGACGCCGCTCCGACGGCCCCTCCGCGCTCCACTCCCGCCGGCCCATCCACGGGCCAGGCAGATAGTCCTCGATGGTGGCTGCCAGGAGGGCGATGCGGTCGGCGTTCGACGGCTCAGGCATCACTCATCCCCCTTTGCCTCGGCATACGGAACCCACTCGACCGAGCCATCCGCGCGGCGAACCTCGGCGACCTCTTCTCCGAAAGTCACCGTCACCGAATCTCCGTCGGAGAGCGTCAGTGGCGGGTCGAAGGTGCGGTAGAACCGCTGCGGTGTCCTGTTCCTTTGGAGGAGGGCTATGCGCTCGGCGTTCGAGAGGTCGGTCACGACGCCGCCTTCTCGCCGAACGCGGCCAAAAACTCGTCGAGCTTGTGGGCCTCCGCCTGTCCTGCCATCTCGCCCGCCCGCAGCCCTCGCGCCGCCATCGTCCGCATAACCTCCAACTCGGCGGAACGGTGCCCATACAGCTCGGCCGCCGACAACGGCTGCACGTCCCGCGGATCCTCCACCGCCCAGACCGCGCCCGGAGCCATCGACACCACCTGGCCGTAGTTCAGCGGCACCACCGTCGTAGCCGACGACGCCACCGCCCACGAGTTCGTCCGCAGAACCAGCCGCCTCGCCTCCCTCGCCCGCTTCCGCTCGAAATGCGCCACGAACTCATCCCCCACGAACTCCCGCACCGGCGCCAGGAGCCGAGCGCGCATCCGCTGCAAGCGCTCACGGCGGTCAGCCCGCCAGCGCCGCTCGAGACTGGCGTCATCCAGCCCCAGCTGCATCTCCAGGAACTCGATCCTCCCGGCACGCTGCCGCCTCCGAAGCTCCCGCAACTCCATCCCCACCGGGACAGACGCCAGGTCGACAGCCAGCACGAGGAGCAAGAGGATGACCGCGAAGGTCAGCATGAGGCCAACCGTGGAGCAGAGGCAGTTGCGGGATGGGACGGAATCTGAGGGGACCCGCTTGCCGTGGACGAATCGGGGGGGTGGCAGGGGGTCGGCCGGCTCACAGAGCTCGCATGATGATGCTCGGGTCGGCTGTCACTCATGGCTGTTTGCAGGCATTTCGTGGCCTCTCCTGTTGCGCGTAACGGTCGTCATGCGTAAGAGGGCGAGATACTACGAGTTCGTAGTAGTTGGGTAGGCGGGCGCAGGCGTCAAGCTGGCTCTGAGTCCTGGGATAGCGCCTTTCCAGCACAGTGGGATCCGAAGCTTGGAATTCACGTGACTTGAAGTCGCGGC
>JADMIO010549098.1_pt1 | contig 17622 bp, 12 predicted proteins | sample 8958161 | NCBI WGS metagenome assembly JADMIO01 (sample SAMN16585339, study PRJNA669376) | soil metagenome | isolation source: Crop rotation soil | place: USA: Cullars Rotation, Alabama | collected 2011
GCCGGCGGCGGCGCACCACCGCCGAGCGACGGGAGCGGCGTCTCGAGTGGCGACCTCACTGTCCGAACCCCCGACGGGGGCCCGCGCACGCTGGCCGGGTTCGAGGACGCCGCCGTGCGCCAAGCCGAGCCGCAGCCCCAGCCCCAGCCCCAGCCCGCGCCCGGCCACGAGCCCGATGCGCGCAGCGTCGTGCAGGCCATCGACCCCGGGGGCGCCCTCGGCCCGGCGCTCGAGCTCCGCGACGCCGGCGAGGCCGCGGTGCATGGCGAGCTGCCGCCCCTGCGCCAGGGGCCGGCGAAGTACGAGGTGCTCGGCATCCTCGGCGAGGGCGGGATGGGCAAGGTCTACCTGGCGTTCGACCAGGACCTCCGCCGCCGCGTCGCGCTCAAGGTGATCCGGCGGCCGCGCCCCGGCGTCGAGCGGCAGTTCCTCGACGAGGCGCAGGTGCTGGCCCAGCTCGATCACCCGAACATCGTCCCCATCTTCGAGATCGGGCTCACCGAGGCGCGCCAGCCCTACTACACGATGCGCCTGGTGCGCGGGCGAACGCTCCAGGACGTGCTGCGCGCGCTCCGCCGCGGCGAGCCGGAGGTGCTGCGCGAGTTCCCGCTGGTGCGGCGGATGCAGGTGCTGACGCACATCGCGCAGGCGGTGGCCTACGCCCACGCCAAGGGCGTCGTCCATCGCGACCTCAAGCCGGCGAACGTCATGCTCGGCTCCCACGGCGAGGTCCAGGTCATGGACTGGGGGCTGTCGCAGGTGCTCGCTCCGGAGCGCGGCCTCACCTCGCTCGGCGGCGACGCACCGAGCGGTAGCCAGGCGAGCAAGGCGCGGGTCGGAACCCCGGCCTACATGTCGCCGGAGCAGGTGACCGGCGAACCGGTCGACGCCCGCGCCGACGTGTGGGCGCTGGGGACGATCCTGTACGAGCTCCTGTGCCTGCGCCGCCCGTTCGAGGGGAGCGGGACGGAGGTGATGAGCGCCATCCTGAAGGAGGAGCCGCCGCCGCCGCGGCGCGTCGACCGCCGGGTCCCGATCGAGCTCGAGGCCGCCTGCCTGCGCGCGCTGTCCAAGGACCGCCGCCAGCGCCAGGCCTCCGCCGACGAGCTGTTGGTCGCGGTCCAGGGCTGGCTCGAGTCGGAGTCCGACCGCGCCAAGCGCCACGAGCGCGCCGAGGAGAAGGCGGTCGAGGGGCGAGCGCAGCTCGAGCGCTACCTCGCGCTCAAGGACGAGGTGCGCCGGCTCGAGTCGGAATCGCGCGCCCTCGCCGGCCGCATCGAGCGCTGGCGGCCGGTCGAGGAGAAGCAGGAGCTGGTGGCGGTCGCCGACCGGCTGCGCGACTCGCGCCGCCGGCTCACCGAGGCGGCGACGCACGTGGTCGGGACGCTCACCGAGGCGCTCGGCTTCGAGGAGGACAACGCCACCGCGCGCGAGCTCCTCGCCGACTACCACTACGACCGCTTCGTCGACGCCGAGGCCCGGCAGGCCGGCGAGGAGCGCGAGTACAACGCCCGCCTGCTGGCGCAGTTCCACGATGGGAAGTACGCCCGCGAGCTCGCCGGCCGCGGCTCGCTGCGGCTCGAGAGCGACCCGCCGGGGGCCGAGGTCCGCCTCCTCGATCTGGTCGAGGCGGGCTTCGTCGTGGTGCCCGGCGGCCACGAGCGGGTCCGCGGCAGGACGCCGCTGGTCGTTCCCGAGCTCGAGATGGGGAGCTACCTGGCGGTGATGCGCGGCCCGTCCGGGCGCGATGTCCTCTACCCGGTCCACATCACGCGCAACCGCGACTGGGTCGGGCGGGTGCACCTGGCGCACGCGGCGGCGACCCCGGACGACATGTGCTTCGTGCCGGCGGGGCCGTTCACGCAGGGCGGCGATGCGGAGGCGCTCGGCCTCGCCCTGCCACGCGGCGAGCGCTGGGTCGACGACTTCTGCATCGCCCGCGACCCGGTCACGGTCGGCGCGTACCTGGAGTTCGTGAACGACCTCGCCCGCCGCGACGGGAAGGAGGCGGCGGCGCGCCGCGGCCCGCGCCCGGCGCCGGCGGCGCCGACCTACCTGCGCGAGGACCCGACCGGGGCCGTCGCGTTCGCGCTCCCCGGCGTCGATCCGGAGGGCGACACGTGGACGCCGGACATGCCGGTCATCGGCGTCTCGTGGCACGACGCGGTCGCCTACTGCGCCTGGCTCGCCAGGCGCAGCGGCCGGTCGTACCGCCTTCCTACCGACGAGGAGTGGGAGAAGGCGGCGCGCGGCGTCGACGGACGCTGGTTCCCGTGGGGATGGCGCTTCGACGAGGCACTCGCCAACACCCGCCACTCGCGGCGCGAGCGGCCGGGCCTGGTCGGCGTCGGCGGGTTCCCGAGCGACGTCTCGGTCTACGGCGTGCGCGGCATGTCCGGCAACGCCGCCGACTGGACGTCGACCGAGCAGGTCGACGGTACCGGGGCTCTGGCGCGCGCCGGGCGCATCATGCGCGGCGGCTCGTGGGCGATCAACGAGACCGCCGCGCGCTGCGCCTACCGCTCGCGCCTCGACGCCAGCAACGTCCGCGACATCCTCGGCTTCCGCCTCGCGCTCACCCTGCCATGAACCACGCGTCGGAGACCCGATCGGAGCTCGTCTCGTGAGCGGGCTCGACTTCCGCTACTTCAAGGGGCCCGAGTCCGAGATGCGTGGGCTGCTCCCGGGGCTACGCCAATGCAGCCTCTGCGGTAGCTCCGGCCGGTGCTTCGATCTCGAGCGGGCCATGTCTCCGGAACGCCTCGGCCCTCGAGGCTGCGTCGACTGCCTGCGATCTGGCCGCTTCGGTTTTTTTCACGTCACCGATGCCGGATATCTCACCGATGACGGCCTCACCTGGTTCGGCGACCCACCCAGAGGACCGGCGCGGGTCTTCATCTCCTCCGCCGCAGGGTTGGCCGAGGAAGTCCAGGTGCCTCGGCCACTCGTCGTACCGACGCCGACGCCCGCGGCCGTAGAGGAGCTTCGCCGCACTCCGAACTTTCCCACATGCAACGAGGTGCCGTGGCCGGTCCACTGCGGTGATTTCATGATCTATCTCGGTCCCTGGCAGCCCGCTGATGTTGCCGCCGCGGCAGACCGGGCTGGGCTCGCCCCGGACGCCTTCTACGCAGCGATGGTCGAACCCGACTTCCGCGACCTGTGGCCGCCAGCTGGGACGGAGTGGGGCATGCACTTTCCCGTTTTCACGTGCACGGGTTGCATGCAATACCGCGGGATCGTCGATCTCGACTGAGCCTAGCAGCTAGACCGGAGCCCCCTCAGCGTCCAAGCCCCAGCTTGGCCTCTACTGCGCACGTCGTCTGCGTCACTGCTGTACGTCCCGCTCACGACGTGGGCCACGACTGTCGCGCAGCTCGACTCGGAGCCGGCGGCGTCACGCCGTTCCGCGGTACCGAGTTGGGTCGAGTGCCCAGGAGGCTCGCTTCGCCGCTGCACGTTGGTCATGTGGCCGGGACCGCGTCACCGGGCTCCGCCGGAGCGGCGGGGCCGCGCCGCTCGAGCGCGAGCAGCGCCGCCAGGTACACGGCGAGCGTGAGCAGGGCGAGCGCGCGGAAGCCGATCGCCATCGAGAGCAGGCTCGCGATCCCGCCGAGGAGCGCGCCGATGAGGTTGCTCCCGAGCGCCAGGTCGCGGTGCGCTCTCGCCGCCCAGGCACGGACGAACACCAGCCCCGAGAAGAACACGGGGAGCGCCAGGAAGGCGCCGGCGCCGACGACGCGCGCCGCGAGCGGCAACGCCGCGAGGTGCTTTGGCGGCAGCGAGGCGAGCGCGATCAGGCTCACGACCAGCCCGGCCGCGGGCCACCGCCGCGGCGCCGCATCGAGCGCGCTCGCCACCAGGTTGGCGAGGAGCACCATGGCGAGGATGCTGCCGACCACGTACGCGTTCACCGTCCAGGTGGTGCCGAAGAGGAGCGCGGCGCGGCTCACGCCCGAGACCTCGAGCAGCATGAAGCCGGCGCCGAGGAGGAGCATCGGCAGGTCGTGACCCGGTGAGCGCTCGCCCGCGACCGGCAGGCGCCGCCGCCGCATGGCCAGCAGGACGAGGAGGCAGGCGCCGGCCGTGGCCAGGTGGTAGGCCGGGATCCGCGGCGTCTCGAGGTAGAGGTAGGGCCAGTCGTCCGTGGTCGGAACGGTCGCGAGCGGCCAGCTTTGGACGTCCTGGACGCAGCCCGCGATCGCCGGGTCGGCTGCGGCGCGGGCGCGGATGGGAGCGAGCGACTCCTCGCGGCCGGCCACGAACAGCAGCCCGCCCCAGCCCAGGCACTCGGCCGTCGCCGGCGGCTTCACGACCAAAGGCAGCGTGCCGAAGACGTCGCGCAGGAGGACCGCCAGCCGGTCCGCGATCCACGGCGTCCGCGCCTCGAAGTACAGCACCAGGACCCCCGCGGGGGCGAGCAGGCCGGCGGCCTCGGCAAAGCTCTCACGGGTGTAGACGAAGTGGTCCAGGCGAACGTTGGTGTAGGCCGAGGCGGCGGTGTGCGCATCGAGCAGCCCGAACCAGATGAGGTCGTACTCGCCGTGCTCGCGACGGAAGGACGCACGCGCGTCGTCGACCTCGACCTGGACGCGGTCGCTGGCGTAGGGAGCCGACGGGTTGAGCTCGCGTCCGAGCGCGACGATGGCGGGGTCGATCTCCACCGCGCGCACCTGCTCGACGCCGGCGCGCAGGGCCGCGGCGACGTCGTTCCCGGAGCCGGCGCCCACCACCAGCGCCCGGCGTCGGGGGCCGACGAGCTCGTAGGGCAGGACGTAGTGCGACAGCCGCACCTCGCCCGGCGGGTAGGTCGCCGCCATGCGCCGCGCGTCGAGGTCGACGATGAGCTGGTAGCCGGCGTTGTTCACCTCGATCTCGGTCGCGCAGCGCGGAACCTCGCCGCGCCCGCTGCCGCGCGACTCGCCGCCGCCGAGCACCCTCAGCTTCTGGTACGGCGACCACACCACCCGTCCGTGCTCGCCCACGCCGGCGAGGACGGGCACCAGCGCCAGGCTGACCGCCGCCGCCGTGCGCGCGCGGGCGCCCTCGCCGTCGACCGCGGCGAGGAACGCTGCCGTCCCGGTCACGAGCAGCGCCAGCCAGACCACGGGAGAGGTGCCGGCGAGGGTGAGGAGGTCGAAGGCCGCGATGCCGCCCAGACTGCCGAGGATGTTGGCGGTGTAGGCGGCGATCGGGCGCGGGCTGGCGTCCATCCAGCGGCCGAGCCACTGCCCGAAGGGGCGCAGGAAGAACACGACCGCAGCCAGGACCACGAGCGTGACCTCGAGCGAGAACAGTACCAGCGGCAGGCGTACGTACGCGTAACGGCCAACCGCTCCCGGCATCCAGGTGGCCTGCCACAGGACCGAGTCGGCGAACGCCGAGAGCCCCTGCGTGACCGCCTCGCCGACACCGAGGGCGAACGGATCGCGGACGAGGAGGGCGATCGCCAGCAGGGCGAGCGCCGCCGGCAGCAGCCGCACCGGCTCGCGGGCGTCGCGAAGACCGACGCCGAGACCGAGGAATGCCGCCACCAGGACCGCGTTCTGCAGGTAGGCGAACACCCGGAGCTCGGTCCCGATCCAGCGGATGAGCAGCATCTCGGCGAAGAGCACGAGCGCCGAGACGAGACCGATGCGGAGGAGGTCGCGGGCCGTCCCGAAGCGCACGGCGCGGTCGGGCGGTGACATGCGGCGCCATTGTAGACGGGCGTCGCCGCCGTTGCCGGCGCCAGGCTCGGGGGAGGCGCGAGACCGCGATGTCGCCGGCTTCGGTCAGCGCTTCACGACCGAGAAGCTCCCGACCTCGAGCGGACAGGCGGCGCTGGCGGCGTCGGTATAGGAGCCGCTCATCGAGCGGCCATCGGCCGCGATCGTCCCGCGCAGCTCGAGCCGCGCGCCGATCGGGGTGACGCCGTTGAGCGTCACGGCCGTCGCGTTGAGCGTGCCGGTGAGGCTGGTTCCGCCGATGCACAGGTGCTCGACGAACAGCGCGCCGCCGGAGATCGACGCGCCCGACTGCGTGAGCTGGAACGTGAGCCGCCCGGTCCCGCCGAACGAGGTCGACGTCCACGTCCCTTCCCAGGTGCCGGAGAGCGACGGCGCCGGCGTGGTCGGCGGCGCCGTCGGGTTGTTGCACGCCGCCAGGCCCACCACGGTCAGGAGAGCGCGCGCCAGGACGCGGAGCGAGCGCCCGCGACGGCTTCCACGCATCCCATGCTCACGCACGCGGAAGCAGCTCCTTGCTCATCGGCGTTCCCCTCCCGGGATCACGCGGTCCGCTGACCATGTAGCCGCGACGCTGGTAGAAGCTCTGCGCCGTCGAGGACGCGTCGAGCCGGACCGCCGCGAAGCCGCGCTCGCGGATCATCGTCTCGGCGACGTCCATGAGGCGCGAGCCATGGCCGCGGCGCCAGAGCCGTGGTCGGACATAGAGCCCGTCGACGAAGTCGGCCCGCACCTCGAGCCAGCCAGCGGCCTCGCCCGCGCTCTCGTCCAGCCAGAGGCGCCCGCCCTCGATCGACGCGAGCGTCTTCGCCGCACGGTCCGGTCGCTCGGCCCAGCGCCGTGCCTCCTCGAGCGTGACCCGCTCCGGCGCCAGCGCCAGGATGGCCTCGCACCGGATGGCGAGGACGACGTCGAGGTCGCGCGGCGACGCCAGGCGGATGGTCGGCGCAGCGACCGCCGGAGCCTGGCCAGGAGCTCGCGGCGGAGACTCGCCCGAAACGCCCGGCGTCGCTCCCCCTGCGCTCGTGCGGCCGCCCATCCCCGCCCTCCCCGCTCCTCTCGTCCTGCGGCGAGTGTAGCGCGTGCCGTCGCCCGCTCGCTCCTTCCCTCCGCCGATCCCGACTGCCTAAACTGCGGAAGATGTCGCGCGAGGCTCCGCGGGCGGAGGACCGTCTCTACATCCCGGCGCTCACCGGCGTCCGCGCGGTCGCGGCGTGGATGGTGTTCGCGCACCACTTCTTCCTCGCCTTTCCGCTCGCCAACCCGTGGCGCGGGATGCTCCGCGAATGCCACGTCGGCGTGTCGCTCTTCTTCGTGCTGAGCGGCTTCCTCATCTACCACCGCTATGCGGCGAGCGCGGCCATGCGCGCGAGCTTCTGGGGCAGCTACCTGCGCAACCGCGCCGCCCGCGTCTACCCGCTCTACCTGCTGCTGACCTGCGTCACGCTGCTGGTGCAGCCCGGGTTCTCGGCGCGCATCTGGCTGACCAACCTCACGCTGACCAAGGGCTTCTCGGCCGACTACCTGTTCACCGGCATCGGCCAGACCTGGTCGCTGACCGTCGAGGAGTGCTTCTACTTCACCGCGCCGCTCGTGTTCCTGGCCGCCCACCACTTCCGTTTCGCGCGCGTCGCCCTCGTCTCCGTGCTGCTGCTGTGGACGACCGGTTACGCCATCTACGGCCTGGTCAGCCACAGCATCTCCTACACCTACTTCGGGCGCTGCGTGGAGTTCTTCGTCGGCATGGGGCTCGCGCACGCGCTCCGGCGCGACGGCGTGGCACGGACCGCCGCGGCGCGCCCGACCGCGGCTCTCGCCTGGTCGACGTACGGCGGTCTCGCCGGCATCGCGCTCGTGCTGTACGCGCTCGCACGGCTCGGAGAGGAGCCGGGCAAGTTTGGTGTGTTCACCGCCCCCGGGCAGGCGCTCAACAACCTCGTGCTCCCGGTCTTCGTCGCGCTCTGGTTCCGCGGGCTCGTGCTCGAGCGCAGCGCGCTCGCCCGGCTGCTCGGCAGCCGCCCGTTCGACCTCCTCGGGAAGGCCTCGTACGCGTTCTACCTCATCCACCTCGGCGTCATCCAGAAGCGGCTGATGCAGTGGCTCCCGCTCGATCCGGGGATCGCCGCGCCCGCGAAGGCCGCGCTCCTCGCCGATGCAGCGACGCTGTCGCGGCTCGGCTTCCACTTCGGCCTCTTGAACCTCATCGCGATCGGCCTCTACCTCGCGGTCGAGCATCCCCTGAACCAGCTCCTCCGCGCTCGCTCGCGGCGTCCGTTACCGGAGACGCAGGCCGAGGCGACCGCCGCCGCCACGGCCGGGGTCCCCGCCGGCTCAGCCGGCGGCGTGGGGGCGGTGTAGGCGTCCGCTTCTTCCGCCCGCACGCCCGCCACCGGACGGCGCCAGCGGACTCGGCGCGGGAGAGCGAGCCCGGCGCCTCGCCCGGTCGCTCCTTCCCTTCGCCAGTCAAGACTGCATAGACTGCGGAAGATGTCCCCCACGGCGTCGCCGCGGACCGAGGACCGTCTCTACATCCCGGCGCTCACCGGCGTCCGCGCGGTCGCGGCGTGGATGGTGTTCGCGCACCACTTCTTCCTCGCCTTTCCGCTCGCCAACCCGTGGCGCGGGATGCTCCGCGAATGCCACGTCGGCGTGTCGCTCTTCTTCGTGCTGAGCGGCTTCCTCATCTACCACCGCTATGCGGCGAGCGCGGCCATGCGCGCGAGCTTCTGGGGCAGCTACCTGCGCAACCGCGCCGCCCGCGTCTACCCGCTCTACCTCCTGCTCACCTGCGTGACCCTGCTCGTGCAGCCCATGCATCCCAGGCTCGTGCGGTGGATCTGGCTGAGCAATCTCACACTGACCAAGGGGTTCTCCGACAGGCTCAATTTCACCGGCATCGGCCAGACGTGGTCGCTGACCGTCGAGGAGTGCTTCTACCTCACCGCACCGCTCGTGTTCCTCGCCGCGCGCCGCTTCCGCTTCGCGCCCGTCGCGCTGGTCTCCGTGCTGCTGCTGTGGACGTCCGGCTACGCCATCTACGGCCTGGTCCGCCACGCCATCTCCTACACCTACTTCGGGCGCTGCGTGGAGTTCTTCGTCGGCATGGGGCTCGCGCACGCGCTCCGCCGCGACGGCGTGGCGAGGACGGCCGCTGCGCGCCCGCCCGCGGCGGTCGCCTGGTCGACGTACGGCGGACTCGCCGGCATCGCGCTCGTGCTCTACGTGCTCGCGCGGCTCGGCACGGACCCGGACAAGTTCGGAGTGTTCACCGCACCCGGGCAGGCGCTCAACAACCTCGTGCTTCCGGTCTTCGTCGCGCTCTGGTTCCGCGGGCTCGTGCTCGAGCGGAGCGCGCTCGCCCGGCTCCTCGGCAGCCGGCCATTCGATCTCCTCGGGAAAGCCTCGTACGCGTTCTACCTCATCCACCTCGGCGTCATCCAGTTCCGGCTCATGACCTGGTTCCCGCTCGATCCCGGGGTCCCCCCGCCGGCTATGGTCGCGCTCCTCGGCGATGCGGCGCCGGCGACCAGACTGTCGCGGCTCGGGTTCCACTTCGTCCTCTTGAACGTCATCGCGCTCGTCCTCTACGTCGCCGTCGAGCATCCACTGAACCAGCTTCTCCGCTCTCGCTCGCGCCGGCCGTTGCCGGACACGCAGGCCGAGGCGACCGCCGCCGTCGCGGCCGGGGTCCCTGCCGGCTCCGCCGGCGGGGCGGGGGCGGCATAAGCGTCCGCTTCACACGCCGGCCGGCCCGCCGGCTGGCGAAGCGCGAGCCGGCTCAGCCCGGGAGGATCGCTGCCGGGCGCCGCGTCCCCCGGCCCGGCGCCCGTCCCGTCAACCGCGGGCGCGGCGCAACGCGTTCCGCGCGACGGCCGCGCGCACCAGCGCCTTCAGCGCCTTCTCGTCGATCACGTCGTCCTCGCGGAAGTCGATCGCACGCCGGGTGTTGCCCTCGAGGCTGGAATTGAAGAGCTTCGCGGGGTCGTCGAGCGCGGCCCCTTTCGCGAACGTCATCTTCACGACGCTCTTGTAGGTCTCGCCGGTGCACACCATGCCGTCGTGGGACCACACCGGCACGCCGCGCCACTTCCACTCCTCGACCACGTCCGGGTCGGCCTGCTTCACCAGGCCGCGCAGCCGGGCCAGCAGCTTGCCGCGCCAGTCGCCGAGCTCCTCGATCCGGGCGTCGATCATCCGCGACGCCGGAACCGGCTTCTCGGACGCACCCTTCCGGACGCCTGCTTTCTTGACGCGTGCAACCTTCTTCTTGCCGCTCGCCTCGGGCATTTCCCGGGCCCCCTTTCCCGCCGTCCGCCGATCGTCGTCGCGCACAGGCAGCCACGATTCTATCCATGCCGCGAGGCGGATGCGCGCGGGAGACCGTGTGCTAGCATGCCGCCAGCATGGCCAGGAGACGTCGAGGTCTACCACCTCACTCCGACCGGGGCCACGGTCGCAATGCTGGACATGGGCACGGGCGGCCTCAACGACATCGACCTCGACGCGGACGGCCGTGAAGCCGTCCGCGCCCGGCCGCGCTCAGCGCGCGTCGCCTTTCGGGAAGCGGACCTTGTCGGGCGTCGCGTTGAGCTCGACCACGACGCGGCGCAGGATCTCGTCACGCACTCGCCCGGCGCGACGCGGCTCGACCAGGTAGCGGACGATCGCCTCGAGCCAGGTGTTCTCCGCGACCCGGAACCGGACGACCGGACGCTCCTGGACCTCGAGCTGGTCGACGGCGGTGCGGGCGAGCAGCTCGCGGTAGACGCGCACCTCGCGCAGCATGGCCTCCCCCACGACGTCGGTGGCGACGCGGCGCATCGTCGCGGCGACGTGCTCGAGGTCGGCGTCGTAGCCGATCTGGACCTTCACCTCGCTCCAGATGTACGGGAACAGCGGCCACGAGTAGTTGTACACCGGCTGGCTCAGGACGGTCGCGTTGGGGAGCCGGATCAGGATCCCGCTCGGGTGGTCTCCCGAGAGGTAGCGCCCGCCGAACTCCCACAACGTCGTCTCCAGGTACGAGACCTCGATCACGTCCCCCTGCGCGTCGCCGATGCGCACGCGGTCGCCGACCCGGTACGGCGCCTTCACCAGCAGGTAGATCCAGCCGATGAAGCTCGTGATCGGCGTCTGCAGCGCGAAGCCGAGGACGAGCGACAGGAGGCCGAGCGAGAGCGCCGCGGCGTACCAGTTCGCGAACAGCAGCGACAGCAGGACGAGCGTGACCGCCACGCCGGCGAGCAGGCGGACGACCCGGCGGACGTTGTAGCGCGCGGCGACGTCGGTGATGCGGCCGAGGACGTAGATCTCGAGCAGCTCGACCAGCGCGGCGATGGCCACGACCAGGAGGCCGCCTACGACCAGGCGGCCGGCGGTGTCGCCGAGGTCGCCGAGCGCCCGCGCCGCCGACCGCGTGCGGAGCGCGTAGTGGAGGACGCCGAACAGGACGAGGAGGAGCAGGTGGGCGCCGAGCCGGGCCCGCTGGGCCCCGCCAGCGCGGGCCGGCGGCGTCGGCGCGAGCTCGCGCCGCACGTCCTCGCGCGCCTCGAGGCGCGAGACCTCGGCCGCGGGGGCGCGCTCGCCTTCACCGGAAGGATCGCGCGTCGACATCGTCGAGGGTGGATTCAAGGCGCATACCGTCCGCGGCCACGGGCGTGGGTGCCGGTGACCGGGAAGCGCCGTCGTCGCAGGCCCGTCTCAGCGACGCCGGCGAGACGCCGGCATTCGGTTCCGCCCGGCTTGGGCTCGTCGTCTTTCCCTGAGTTGGCTTTACAGTTCTGGATCGACATGTCTCCGGATTTCGACGTGATGCGCTGTAAACCCATCTCGAGACACCGCACGAGGCTGGCGCCGTGAGCAAGCTCTATCGCGAGCTCGCCGATCTCTACGATCGCGCCTTCTCGTGGGACGTCTCCGGCGAGGTGGATTGGCTCCTCGAGCGCCTCGGTGGTGGCGGCGGCGCGGCCGCGGCGCTGCTCGAGCCCGGCTGCGGTTCGGGACGGCTCTTCCCCGACTTCGCGCGCCGCGGCGTCGCCGTGACCGGCGTCGACGCCTCGGCAGCCATGCTCGGCCGCGCGCGCGCACGGATGGCGGCGCTCGGCCTCCCGGAGCCGCGCCTGGTCGAGGCCGACATGGCCGACTTCGACCTCGGGACCACGTTCGACGGCGCGCTCTGCCCGATCAACACGTTCACTCATCTCACGACCCTCGACCAGGCGGCCGCGCACCTGCGCGCGGTCGCGCGCCACCTGCGGCCGGGCGGGCGCTACCTCGTCCAGCTCGACCTCGAGGACCTGAGCGCCCGCACCGCTGTCCCGCCGCCGCCCGACTCGCACTCGGCCTGGGAGGTCGAGGCGGACGGATCGCGCCTGCGCTGCCAGGTGTTCGGCGAGTCCTGGGATGCGGAGCGCCGGCTCGAGACGCAGGTCACGCGCTTCACGCTCCTCGCCGGGCCGGGCGCCGGTGAGGTCCACGAGGACCGCAACCGGATGCGGCTGTGGGACTGGCGGTCGTGGCAGACGCTGGTCGCGGGCTCGCCCTTCACCCAGGCCGGCGCGTACGACGGCAGCCGGGCGCACTCCTGGCCGCCGGTGGCGCCGGGCCCGTCACTCGAGGGGATGCGCCTCACCTGGCACGAGCTCGTCCGCGACTGACCCGCGCGCGCACCGGCGGCGGGAGCGGGTCGCCATCAACGGGAGACGCCGCCGGCGACGAGCTCGCCGACCTTGGCGGCGAGGGCGCCGATGGTGAACGGCTTGGGCAGGAACGCCCGTCCCGGACCGAGCGGCCCCATCCCCTCGACCGCGAGGTCGGAGTACCCGGAGAGGAACAGGACGCCGATCCCGGGCCGCAACTCCTGGATGCGCTCCGCGAGCTCGGCGCCGTCCATCTCGGGGAGCACCATGTCGGTGACCAGGAGGTCGATCGCCCCTTCGTGGCGGGCGCAGATCTCGAGCGCCGTCGAGCCGCGGTCGGCGTCGAGGACGCGGTAGCCGCAACCTTCGAGCATCTCGCGGATGAGCGGGCGCAGCGACGCCTCGTCCTCCACCAGCAGCAGCGTTGCCGTGCCGGCCGCGGCCGGCTTCGCGCGCGGCGCGTCGGCGGCGTGCGCGACCGGCAGCTCGACCCGCGGCAGGAGCACCTCGAACAGCGTCCCCCGGCCCAGCTCGCTCTGGACGCGGATCGTCCCGCCGCTCTGCTTGACGATGCCGTAGACCGTGGACAGCCCGAGCCCGGTCCCGCGGCCCTTCTCCTTGGTGGTGAAGAACGGCTCGAAGATGCGAGCCTGGGTCTCGCGATCCATGCCGGCGCCGCTGTCGCCCACGGTCAGGGCCGCGTAGGGACCGGGCGGGACGTCGACCGGGAGGGCGTCGCCCGCGGCCAGCTCGAGGTTGCCGGTCGCGATGCGCAGCCGGCCCCCGCGCGGCATGGCGTCGATGGCGTTGACCACCAGGTTGACCAGGACCTGCTCCAGCTGCCCGGGATCGGCGTTCACCTTGGAGGGCTCCTTGGCGCGCACGAAGCGGACCTCGATGTTCTCGCGGATCAGGCGGCCGAGCATGGGCAGGAGGTTGCCGACCAGGTCGCCGAGCTCGATGACGCGCGGGTTCAGCACCTGCTTGCGGCTGAAGGCGAGCAGCTGGCGGGTCAGGGCCGCGGCCCGCTCGCCCGCCTGGTAGGCCTCGCGGATGTAGGCGCTGGTCGCCCCGGGATCGCTCGCGAGCCGCGCCACCGCCAGCTCGCAGCAGCCCATCACCACGGTCATCAGGTTGTTGAAGTCGTGGGCCACGCCGCCGGCCAGCTGGCCGAGCGACTCGAGCTTCTGGGACTGGAGGAGCTGGACCTCGAGCGCGCGCCGCTCGGTCACGTCGTAGAGCGAGCACACGACCGCCGCCTCGCGGTCGCGGCGGTCCTCGAACAGCAGCCGGCTGCTCACCATGACCCACAGCGTGCGCCCGGCCGGGGCTCCCGGCGGCTCCGCCGCGGCGGACGCCGGCTGCAACCCGACCAGCGTCGCCTGCGGCGTCCCCGTGCGCAGCGTGACGCTCACCGGGAACAGCGCCGGATCGAGCGGGCTCTCGTCCTCGCGCAGGAAGCGGCAGCCGACCTCGTCGAGCCTGCGGCCCACGAGCGCGTCGGCGTCGCCCCCGAGGATGCGGGCGGCGCTGTCGTTGCAGGACACGATGCGGCCGTCGTCGGCCAGGAGCAGCACGCCCTCGGCGAGCGCGGAGACGACCGTGCGGTGGAGGTCCTCGCTGCGCCGGAGCTCGGCCTCGGCGCGGCGTCGCTCGCTGCGCTCCGCCGCCTCCCCGAGCGCGCGGCGCACCGCCGGCGCGAGGCGCGCGAGCCGGTTCTTGAGCACGTAGTCGGTGGCCCCGGCGCGCAGCGACTGGATGGCCTGCTCCTCGCCGATGGTGCCGGAGACGAAGACCAGCGGGACGTCGGGGAGCGCCGCCCGCGACAGGACGAGGGCGGTGGCGCCGTCCATGCCCGGGAGCGAGTAGTCGGACAGGATGAGGTCGGGCGCGAAGCTCGCGAGGGCGTCGACGAAGCCTTCGCGCGAGTCGACCTTGCGCGCCTCGAAATCGAGGCCGGCGCGCCGGAGCTCCCGCTCGGCGAGCTCGGCGTCCTCGGGCGCGTCGTCGAGGATCAGGATGCGCACGGGTCGGCTCATGCCGGCCGCGCGTCCAATCCGCGCGTGGGTCCCGGCGCCAGCGCCGGGGCCGCTGCCGGCGCCGCCGACGGCGCACCCGGAGCCGAGCGGGGGAGGGTGAACGTGAACGTCGCGCCGGCGTCGACCTGGCCCTCGGCGCGGACGCTGCCGCCGTGACGATGGACGATGCGCTGGACCAGCGCCAGACCGACGCCCGTGCCCTCGAAGCGCGTCGCCGGGTGGAGGCGCTGGAAGACGCCGAACAGCTTGCCGGCGTAGCGCTGATCGAAGCCGACGCCGTTGTCGCGGACCCAGTAGACGCAGTCGCCGCCCTCGACGCGCCCGCCGACCTCGATGCGCGGCTGCGGCCGCTCGCGCGAGTACTTGACGGCGTTGGCGAGCAGGTTCTCGACCGCCACCCGCAGCATGGCCGGGTCGCCCCGGCCGGCGGGGAGCTCGCCGAGCACGAGCTCGGGCCGCGCCCGCCCCGGGTCCCGCTCGGTAACCGCGGCGAAGACGTCGCGCACCAGGCGGGTCATGTCGATCGCCGCCGGCTCGAGCGCGCTGCGCGCCATGCGCGAGAACGACAGCAGGTCGTCGATCAGCTGGCCCATCTTCTCGGTGTTGTCGGTGATCACGGCGAGGTAGCGGCGCCCCTCGGCGTCGAGCCGGTCGGCGCAGTCCTCGACCAGCATCCGGGCATAGCCGCCGATCGCCCGCAGCGGCGCCCGCAGGTCGTGCGAGACCGAGTACGAGAATCCCTCGAGCTCGTGGTTCGCGAGCTCGAGCTCGCGGGTGCGCTCCCCGACCCGCTCCTCGAGCTCCGCGCGCGCCGTCTCGAGCGCCTGGTCGCGCGCCTGGATCTGCGCCAGCATGTCGTTGAAGGCGGCCTGGAGCCGTCCGATCTCGTCGTCTCCGCCGGCCGGCGCCCGTAGCGAGTAGTCGCGCCGCCGCGCCACCGTCGTCGCCACCTCGGCGAGCGCCAGCGCCGGGCCGATGACCAGGTCGCCGAGCCGGCCGGCGAGCAGCATCATGGCCGTCCCCGCGCCGGCCAGGACCAGGACCACGGTGACCACGTTGACCGCGACCAGGCGACGCAGCGAGGCGAGGCTCGAGCGCACGTAGAAGGTCCCGATCCGCTCCCCCGCCGAGGACACCGGCCGGAAGACGCGCACACCCGAGGCGTCGAAACGGGTGCCATCGTCCTCGACCGCGCGCGGCAGGTCGCTTGGCTTGGTCCCCTCGCGCAGGAAGCGCGCGAACACGCGCCCGTCGCGGTCGAAGATCGCCGCCGCGCGCACGTCCTCGACCGCGCTCAGCGAGGCCAGGATGGAGGTGGCGGCGCGCGGGTCGCGAAACTCGACCGTGGCCACGCTCTGCTCGGCGACCACCTCGGCCAGTACCGCGAGCTGCTGGGCGAGCCGGGCACGGGCGGTGATCACCTGGTAGGCGAGGAACGTCGAGCAGGACCCGAGCACGCCCAGGCCGCCGATGAGCAGGACGATGGCCCGGAGACGACTCCGGACCGGCATGCGCCGGAGCGCGCTCGCGATCGACATCGGCTCAGCTTCCCGCGTCCATCGGCACCGCCGCGCGCCGCGAGCCACGCATCGTGCTCGCTCGGCGAAGGACGCGGCGGGTCACCGCGTCTTCCCGTCCTTCGGCTGCGGGATCCGGTTCACCACCCGCCAGTAAAGCCCGACCTGGGCGATGCAGTCGGTGAACTTGTTGAATTCGACCGGCTTCACGATGTAACTGTTCACTCCCAGCTCGTACGCCCGCCGCAGATCGCGGTCCTCGCGCGACGACGTCAGGACCACGACCGGGATGGTGCGGGTCGCGTCGCTCGACTTGATCTTCTCGAGCACTTCCAGCCCGTCCACCTTGGGCAGCTTGAGGTCGAGCAGGACGACGACCGGCGCCCGCTGGCTGTCACGATTCGCGTACGGCTCGGTCGCGAACAGGAAGGCCAGGGCCTCGGCGCCGTCCTGGACGTGGACGACCTGGTTCGCGAGGTTGTGCTTGGCGAGGGCGCGGAGCGTCATCTCCGCGTCGGCGGGGTTGTCCTCGACGAGCAGGATCTCGCCGTCGTTGGGGTCGTGCATCACGGCCTCCGTATGCCCAGATCGGCGACCGGATCCACCCACGGCGGAGCAAATACGCGCGAAACGGGCGGGAACCCCTCAGCCTCGGCGTCCGGCCTCCGTCGATAGTGACCGGACGTCACGATGCATCGCAGGATACGGGCCGCCCTTCACCCGGATCAAGCCGCGAGGCGAAGGCAGGTCGCGAGAAGCGGCTGCCGGAGTCTTCGTCTTTCGTGACGCGGGCGACGCGGAATGTGTCAGTGTTTGCTGGCACTGCACATCACCCGGGCGACCTCTCGAGCCATTCCACGCGCAGCTCGCGGCGGCGCTTGAGCTTGTAGACCGCCGGGTAGACGAGCAGCTCGAGCGCGAACGACGTGATCAGGCCGCCGATCATCGGCGCCGCGATGCGCTTGGTCACGTCGGCGCCGGCCGACGTCGACCACATCATCGGCAGCAGGCCCATGAACGCCGCCGCGACGGTCATCAGCTTCGGGCGCACGCGCTTCACGGCGCCGTGCACGATGGCTTCGTCGAGCTCGCCGGGCGAGCGGAGCTTGCCTTCGGCACGGGCCCGGTCGTAGGAGAGATCGAGGAAGAGCAGCATGAACACGCCGGTCTCGGCATCGAGGCCGAGGAGCGCGATCATCCCGACCCAGGCCGCGATCGAGACGTTGTAGTCGAGCAGCCAGAAGAGCCACACCGCCCCCACCGCCGAGAACGGCACCGCGAGCATCACCAGCCCGGCGCGGAACGCCGACCGGGTGTTGGCGTAGAGCAGCGCGAAGATGAGCACCAGCGTCACCGGGACCACCACCTTGAGCCGCTCGCGCACCCGCAGCATGTTCTCGTACTGCCCGCTCCACTGGACGATGTAGCCGGCCGGCAGGCGGAGGCGGCCGCGCACCGCCGCCTTGGCGTCATCGACGTAGCCGCCGACGTCCCTCCCGGCGATGTCGACGAACACGTAGCCGGCGAGGAACCCGTTCTCGTTGCGCAGCATCGACGGCCCCGGCACCCGCTCGAGGGTCGCGAGCTGCGCCAGCGGCACCGGTGCGCCCCCCGGCGCCGCGACGAGCACCCGCTCGAGGCGCTCGATGTCGTCGCGGAGCTCGCGCGGGTAGCGCACGCTCACCGGGTAGCGCTCGCGCCC
>JADMIO011124205.1_pt1 | contig 17620 bp, 14 predicted proteins | sample 8958161 | NCBI WGS metagenome assembly JADMIO01 (sample SAMN16585339, study PRJNA669376) | soil metagenome | isolation source: Crop rotation soil | place: USA: Cullars Rotation, Alabama | collected 2011
GCCGCGACTTCAAGTCACGTGAATTCCAAGCTTCGGATCCCACTGTGCTGGAAAGGGTGTTGGCCTCGCTGAACAGGCTCGGATTGAACGAGCTCGCGGCGCCGACCGCGAAGAGGAGCGGCGCGGTCTCTCCGGCGGCACGCGCGATCGCGAGGAGCGCGCCCGACACGATGCCGGGCAGGGCGGCGGGCAGGACGATCGTGAGGATGGTGCGGCTCTTCGAGGCGCCGAGTGCATACGATGCCTCGCGCAGGTGATTCGGTACGAGCCGCAGCATCTGTTCGGTGGAGCCGATCACGACGGGAAGCATCAGGCACGCGAGGGCGAGTGCCCCGCCGAACGCGGAGTAGCCGAAGCGCATGGTCCACATCACGTAGACGAACAGGCCCATCACGATCGAGGGCACGCCCGTCATGACCGTGGTCATGAACCGGACGACGTTGGCGAACCGGCTCCCGGCACCGTACTCGTGGAGGTACACGGCGCCGAGCACGCCGAGCGGGACCGCGATCGCGGTGGCGGCACCGGTGACGAGCAGCGTCCCGAGGATCGCCGGTCCCATGCCGGGACCCGCGCGGCGCGAGACCAGCGGGATGTCGTCGGTGAAGAAGTCGGGGAATGACCGGAACGCGATGCCGGCACCGCGCTCGATCACCGACCAGATCACCGCGATCAGCGGGACCATGATCGCGACGACCGCCGCGATCATCAGCACCGTCATGAACGTGCTCTTCGCGGTGCGCCAGCTCGGTCGCGCGCGCAGGTCCGGTGCGGTGTGGACGGTGTCGCTCACGTGCCGCGGCTCCGCTTCATCGAGCGCTGGACGATCGAGGTCGCGATCAGGTTGACCGCGATCGTGATCACGAACAGCGTGACCGCGAGCGCGATCAACGCCGACTTGTGGAGGTCATCTGCCTCACCCCACTCGTTCGCGATCACCGCGGGCATCGAGTTTCCCGAGGCGAACGGGTTCGGGGTGATCTGACCGAGGGCGGAGCCGATCACGAGCGCGACGGCGATCGTCTCGCCCATCGCGCGTCCGAGCCCGAGCATCACCGCCCCGACGAGCCCGCCCTTGCTGTGCGGCAGGACGGTGGCGCCGATCATCTCCCAGCGCGTCGCCCCGAGCGCGAGCGCGGCCTCCTTGTCGGTCGTCGGCGTGGTCTCGATGACCTCGCGCGCGAGCGACGTGATGATCGGCGTGATCATGATCGCGAGGATGATCCCGGCGGTCAGGAACGAGCGGCCGAGCCCGAAGTGCTGCGACAGCACGAGGACGCCCCACAGGCCGAACACCACCGACGGCACGACGGCGAGCAGATCGATCAGGTAGGTCATCGGCCGGCGCAGCCACGGCGGTGCCACCTGGGTCACGAACAGCGCGACCCCGAGGCTGACCGGCACGGCGATCGCGACCGCGATGGCGGCGGTGTAGAGCGTGCCGTAGATGAACGGCAGCGCACCGAAGACGCCGTCGGGTGCCGACCACCGCGACGACGTGAAGAACTCGAGCCCCATCGTCTCGAACACGGGCAGGGCGCGGCCCGTCATCGTGATCGCGATCAGCGCGAGGACGACGAGCACGATCGTGGCCGCGCCGATCGCGCCCCACCGGAACGCCTTGTCGGCGTGCTGACTTCGTCCGCGGAGCTCGAACAGCTGCATCAGCCGGGCACCTGGATCTTGTCGATCTGTGCGAGCGCCTTGTCCTGCAGGCTCTTCGGGATCGGCGCGAAGTCGATCTCGGGGAGGAGCCTCTGCGCGTCGGTGACGAGGAACCTGAAGTAGGCCTTCAGGGCGTTGCCCTTCGCGGTGTCCTTCTGCTTCGCGTAGGCCATGCACCAGCTCTGCGCGGTGATCGGGTACGCGCCGTCACCCTTCGCGTCGAGCGCGGTGAAGATCAGGTTGTCCTTGACCTCGATGCCGTCGGCGGCGGCCGTGACGCCCTCGACGGTCGGCGCGACGAACTTGCCGGCGCGGTTCTTGATGCTCGCGTACTTGAGGCCCGAGGCCTTGGCGTCGGACACGTCGACGTAGCCGATCGCGCCCTTCGTCGACTTGACGAGCTGCGCGACGCCGCCGTTGCCGTTACCGGCCTGGGTGTCGGCCGGCCACTCGACCGTGGAGCCGCTCTTCAGCTTCCAGGCGTCGGGCGCGGCGAGCGTCAGGTACTTCGTGAAGTTCTCGGTCGTGCCCGAGCCATCGGAGCGGCGCGCGACGACGATGTCCTCGTCCGGCAGCTTCGCGTCGGGGTTGTCCGCGGCGATGGCCGGGTCGTTCCACTTCTTGATCTCCCGCTGGAAGATCTTGGCGATCGTCGGGGCCGAGAGCTGGAGCTTGTCGACGCCGCTCACGTTGAAGCTTAGCGTGATGGCCCCGAGGACGTTCGGGATGTAGAAGAACTCGCCGCCCTTCACCTTCGCGAGATCCGCTTCCTTGTAGGGCGCGTCGGTGCAGGCGTAGTCGACGACCTGATCCGCGAAGTCCTGTCGGCCCTTGCCGGAACCTCCCGCGCCGTAGTTGATCGTGACCTTCTTGTTCGTCCTGGTGAACGCCTCGATCGCGACCTCTTGCGCGGCCTTCTGGAACGTCGCGCCGCTCGCGTTCAGCGACACCTTGCCGGCCGGGGCGCGGGTCGAGCCCGAGCCGGTGGCCGCGCTCGCGTTGCCACCGTCATTCTTCTTCTCGCACCCGATGAGAGAGAGTGCGGCGATCGCGGCGACACACGTGTTCGTGAGCTGCATGATGTCGGCACCGTAGCCAGGCTCGGTGACGCATTCACGGAGGGTCTGTGGCGGGACGGTGACGGACCCGAGATCGCCGGGTCCTGCCGTTCACGGGCGCGGGCGCTGGCGCTCAGTTCGTCGGGGGGACGATCGGGCGGTGGCGCACGTCTGTGGCCTTGACCATGTACACGACCTCTTCTGCCAGATTCTTCACGTGATCGCCGATCCGCTCGAGGTAGCGGCAGACCGAGGTCAGCGGCAGCACGCGGGTCACCGCCGCCGGGTCGGTCGCGACGTGGGCGATCAGCTCGGCAAACAGGCTCGCGTTCAGCCGATCGATCTCGGCATCCGCGGTGATCACGAGGGTGGCCCGGTCGGCGTCCTTGAGGACGAAGCTATCGAGGGCCGACCGGAGGTTCTTCTGCACCAGGTTCGCGAGCTGCGCGAGGTCGACCCGCGGCTCGAGCGTCGGCAGGCGATTGAGCTCGAGGGCCCGCTTCGCGATGCCCGTGGCGAGGTCGCCGATCCGCTCGACGTCGACGACGAACTTCAGCGACATCGTGATGAACCGGAGGTCCGACGCGACCGGCTGCCGCGTGGCGAGGATCTGCAGCGCGAGCTCGTCGATGTCGTTCTCGTCGCGATCGATCGTGGCATCGGCCTTGATGACGTCGCGCGCGAGGTCGTCGTCCTTCTCGGCGAGCGCCTTCATCGCGAGCGCGATCTGCTTCGCCGCGCGTTCGCCCATCGTGGCGAGCCGCTCGCGAAGGGTCCGCAGCTCCTGTTCGAAGTCCTTGCTCGTATGTGCGGTCATCACGCTACCTGTGTACCCGCCCGGGGTAGTCGGAGCCAAAAGATGCTGCCCTGGGGGGTGTTCGGCTCGACGCCGACTTCACCTCCCATGCTCTCGGCCAGGTGTTTCACGATCGACAGTCCGAGCCCGGTACCTCCGGCCTCACGCGACCGGCTCGGGTCTGCACGGTAGAAACGTTCGAACACGCGCTCGCGGTGCTTGTTCGCGATGCCGGGGCCGTCGTCGCGGATCTCGATCCGGACCTCGTCACCCTCGATCCGCGCCTCGACCCAGACGTGGCCGTCGGCGCGCGTGTACTTCACGCCGTTGTCGATCAGGTTGACGAGGATCTGATCGAGCGCCTTCGGATCTGCCTTGACCGAGAGCGCCGCGGGGACGGCGACCTCGACGAACACCCCGCGCGCCGTGGCGAGGGTCTCGACGGCCGTGAGCGACTGATCGACCGCGGTCTGCACGGCGACGGGCCCGAGCTCCATCCGGTACTGGCCCGCATCGAGGCGCGACAGATCGAGCAGGTCGGCGAGGATGCGCGCGAGGCGCTCGGCGTTGCGGTGCAGGCCGTCCATCAGCCGCCCCGCCATGACCGGATCGTTCTTGGCACCCGCGATCAACGTCTCGGCATTTGCGCGGATCACGGAGACGGGCGTGCGCAGCTCGTGCGACACGTTCGCGACGAAGTCGCGCCGCACCGTCTCGAGCTTGCGCATGGCCGTGACGTCCTCGAGCAGGAGCACGCGGCCCTGGGCTCCCCACTTGCGCGCGACGCGGATCAGCGTGCGGCCACCGCCGGAGAGCTGGACCTCGGCGCTCGCGGCCTCGTCGCTCTCGATCAGCGTGAACACCTCGGGGACCCGGACGAACTCGATCAACGGTTCTCCGACCGGCGAGCTCGTGACGCCGAGCATCGTGCGTGCGGCATCGTTGAGCAGCTCGATCTTGTGGTCGGCATCGACGGCGATCACGCCCTGCGTGAGGCCTTCGGCGACCGACGCGAGGAGGACCCGCTCGCGGGCGAGGGCGACGTGGCTGCGCTCGGCATCATCGGCGAGGAAGTTCACCCACTCTGCGAGCTGCCGCAGCTCGTCGTCGGGCGGGGCCTCCACGTGGGGAACCCGGCGGCTGGTGTCGCGCACGACATCGCGGGTCGAGTCGCCGAGCTCGCGCAGGCCGCGCCGCAGGGTCGCGTTGACCGAGGCCCCGACGCCGAGCGCGATCACGAACGCGGCGAAAGCGGCGACCAGCGGGGCGCTGGCGATCCGCGCGATCAGCTGGTCGTGATCGACACGAAGCGCGAGGTGGACCGCGATCCCGGAGACGATCGCGGCGCCGGTGGCGAGGACGATCAGGCGGGTCCGCATCCCGAGATCACGCCCTCCACACAGGTGCCCGTCAAGAGCCCGCCTCGTCGGGCTGGTCCTTGAAGCGATAGCCGACGCCACGCAGCGTCTCGATGTACACGCCTGCGTCGCCGAGCTTCTCGCGTAGTCGCTTCACGTGCGTATCGACCGTGCGGGTCGTGACCTCGGCCTCGATCCCCCACACATCCGAGAGCAGGGCGTCGCGCGTCTGGACGCGACCCTTGCGCGACATGAACGCATGGAGCAGCCGGAACTCGAGTGCGGTCAGCCCGATCTCGCCCTCGTCGACCCAGGCGCGATGGGCGTCGCGATCGATCTTGAGCCGGCCAAACCGGATCAGCGATGGCTCGCCCTCGACGCGGTTGACGCGCCGGAGCAGCGCCCGGATCCGCAGGATCAGCTCGCGGACGCTGAACGGCTTGACGATGTAGTCGTCGGCGCCGACCTCGAAGCCGACGACGCGATCGATCTCCTCGCCCTTGGCCGTGCACATGATGACGGGGATGTCGCGGGTGCGCTCCTGGTCGCGGAGGCGGCGGCAGATCTCCGTGCCCGAGAGATCCGGGAGCATGAGATCGAGAACCACGACGTCGGGCAGCGGCTCCGACGTGGCGCTCGCGAGGCCCTGGCGCCCCGAGTGAGCGAGGCGAACCTGGAATCCCTCGGCGCGCAGGTTGTACTCGACGGTGGTTGCGAGATCGACTTCGTCCTCGATGACCAGCACGAGCATCCGCAAGCCTTAGCACGGGCCCTGTGACGATGGGGTGACGCGAGAACGCCCCTACGGTGACGGTGTCCCGGGGGAGCCGGCAGAGATCGGCCACGAAGTGCGCAACGGCATCTGTCGCAAGCGCGTCACGGCGATGTCACCGCGTATGGTTCTCCTGCAACCAGATGCGCAAGAACCTGACTGTCCTCCTGATGACCACCCTCCTGGCGGGGACCGCGGTTGCCCAGCCGGCACCGGAGGTTGGCTCCGAGCAGCCGGTCCCACCGACGCCGCCGACGCCGCCGACGCCGCCGACGCCGCCGACGCCGCCGACCCCGCCCGAGCCACCGGTCGTCATCGTCCAGGCCCCTCCCACCAAGCCGCCGGCCAAGGACGACAAGAAGGTCGGCACCGCGGGTTACGACAAGGGCTTCTTCATCAAGAACGCGGACAGCACGTTCCTGCTCAAGATCTCGGGCCGCGTCCAGCCGTTCTTCACGCTGGTCCGCACCGACGAGCCGAACGACTACAAGGAGCTGTTCGAGATCCGTCGCGCGCGCCTCACGCTCGAGGGGAACGCCTTCACCAAGAAGCTGCTGTACAAGATGCAGTCGGACTTCGGGCGAGGCTTCGTCACGCTCAAGGATTTCATCGGTGACTACGAGATTCACAAGGATGTGTGGATCCGCGTCGGCCAGTGGAAGCGGCCGTTCAACCGCCAGCAGATCACGTCGAGCGGCCGGCTCGACCTCACGGATCGCGCGATCACGGACCGGGCGTTCGGCGCCGGTCGCGATATCGGCATCGCGCTCCGCAACGACTACGAGAAGTCGCCCGATTTCGAGTGGACGTTCGGCCTGTTCAACGGGTTCGACGCGGACAGGTCGCGCTTCGACGGCACGGTCGTCGTCGATCCCGATACCGGCCTCGGCACGGTCACCGCGGGAGCGTTCACCAACATCCCTCTGAAGGGGTTCAAGCCCGCGTTCATCGCGCGCGCCGGCATCAACCGGAACGGGCTCAAGGGTTACAGCGAGGGCGATCTCGAGGGCGGACCGCTGCGCTGGGGCGTCGCCGCGAGCATCTGGCTCGAGGCCGACGCCGACGAGGACGACAAGTCGAACCAGAAGGCCGAGATCGACTACTCGGTGAAGGCGTACGGCTTCTCCTCGACCGGTGGCTTCTACGGGATGACGGATCAGGACGGGCCGCTGGTGCGCGACGCCGAGGTGGGGCTGCTCGGCTTCTACCTGCAGGCCGGCTACATGCTCCAGCCGAAGCATTGGCAGGTCGTCGGGCGCTACGCGCTGATCAACGATCCGCGCACGAAGACGCCGACCCCCAGGGACCAGCAAGAGATCTCGGTGGGCGCGAACTACTACGGGTTCGGCCACGACGCGAAGGTCCAGGCCGCGCTCCGGCTCATCAAGGTCGGCGACGCGAGCTTCTCCGACGTGGTGCTGTTCGAGCTCGGCGCCAACATCGGCTATTGACCGACGGCGCGGCGGAGTCCTGACGAGTCCTGACGAGAGCGACCGGACGAGAGGACGCGCGTGATCGCGTCGCGGCGTTAGGAGGGACCCCGTGCCGCACCGCGCTGGCCTCCATCACCGACGATGCTCGTCGACGAAGATCCGTCGCGCAGTACGCTTCATCCATACAGAGGAGAGGAGGACCTCATGAGGATGATGCTCAGGATCTCGATGGCCGCTGAAGCGAGTAGCCGGGCCGTGAAGGAGGGCCTGATACCGAAGCTCGTGGAGCAGACCACCGAGCTGATCAATCCCGAGGCCGTGTACTTCACGGCCGACCAGGGACAGCGGACCGCGTACTTCTATTTCGACATGAAGGACTCGAGCCAGATGCCGGTCATCGCCGAGCCGTGGTTCGCCGCGACCGAGGCGAGGATCGAGCTGCAGCCGGTGATGAACGCTTCGGAGCTCCGCACGGGGCTCGATCGGCTGACGAAGAAGTAGAAACAAGATCTCATGCTCGCGCTCGCCGGTGTTTTTTGGGGGGGAGGGACACCGACGAGCGCGAGCATGATTTGGAAACTTCGCAGCTGCTCGCGCTCGCCGGCACAGGAGGAGACACCGGCGAGCGCGAGCATGAACAAGAGTTACGACGGCTGTCGTCGCCTGCGTACGAGCAGCCCGAGCGCGAGCAGCAACGGGAAACCGCCCACGGAGCCGGAGGAGACGCGACATCCGCCGCCCTCCGACCCCGTGGGGGTAGCCTCGGTCGGGTCGTCGGGGGCCCCGGAGCCGCGCCGACCAAGGCGAGTTTCGAGAAGCTGCACGGAGTTTTGTTCCTCGCGGCAGATCGATCCGTTGATTCCACACATCCGATCGCCGTCCTCACCGCACGGCGCCATCTCGTCCTGGAACGTGCGCTCGTCGTCGTAGTCGAGGTACGTCATCGGATCGGAGGGCAACATCTCGTGGTCGAGACCGAAGCTGTGCGCGATCTCCTGCGCCATCACCTCGCACATGAGACGTGGGTCATCGGGGAGCACGTCGGTGAACGTGAAGACCACCGAGTTCTCGATGACCGAGCAGTCGGACGTGAACGGCGAGACGCCGGCGACGTTGTCGGGGAGGCCGACGTCGCTCGGGTGGCCGCCGAACACGGCCTCGATGTGGGGCACGTCGCCCGGATCGCGATCGGTGATCGTGACGTCGAACCGCGAGTAGAGATCGCGCATGCACGAGACCGTCTCGGCCCACGTGTCGTCGTCGATGTCCCACGGCGTGAGCTCGACGGGTTCGCTGACGATCGACGACTTCTGCGCGCGTGCGTCGTTGTCGCCGGGACGGAGCGTGACCCCGTCGCGGTTGAGATAGATCGTGCGGCTCAATGCCTTGGTGCGCGCGACCGGCTGGGCCGGGAGCACCTGACGTGCGAAGGCGAGCTCACGCGTGCCGGCTCGGGTGGACGTCGTGACGAACTCGCGTGGCCGTGCAGAACCGTCGTTCGTGATTGTTTGGGGTAGGTGCGAGGCGTGGGCGTGCGCGCTCGCGAGGATAGTGATGGTGAACGCAACCAAGGTGCGTTCCACGGGAGACGTCAATATCACCATTCGTGCCACGCGACCGCGCGGACCAAATTCGAGCGTCGTCGCGGTGTTGACGCGTTCTGCGCCAAATGCGCATCCACGCGGTTATCGCGTCTACCGGGGTGTACGTCTGGGGACCCCGGAGTCCCGTCCCCCCAGGGACTGAAATTCCGGTTCCCGGTTCCGGTTCCCGTGCGCCAGGAAAAGCCTGGCTGAAGAGAAGGAGGTAGCGCCCAAAACTTCAGTCAGCGACCCCGGGTGAAAATCCCGCCCGCGACGACGGAGGTCGTCACGCGGGAAGCGAGTCTTGCGTGGCCGTACACGTAACGGGTGACCGTGGCTGCGAAGCGTAGACAGCGGGTCTGTAGGCCGTGAGGTTGGGTCCCGAAATGAACTCATCGTGGGCGCCGAGGCCTCGGGAACTGCCGAAGGCGACATCCACGCGCGTTGCCACCGAGCCATGACCTCAGACGCGTGGAGCCACCGGGATCAAAGAACACGGCATGTAGACAAGGGTCGCCCAGGAACCTGGGAGGTCTCGGCGCTCCGACGCGAGTCGGAACGGCAGGGTAAGCGTCCTGTGAGCCTACCGGGCGTCGAGAAGTCGGAGCACCGCAGTACGAGCGCTGACGTGGGGGAACCGAACTCAAGGGACCCTGCCGAGCAAAGGGCGGTGCCGAGAAACAGAACCGTTGGAGGGACCGATGACCGAGACACCGAGCTCGACGATCGTCTCAACGAGACTCGAACGGATAGCGAAACTGGCGAAGGAACGTCCCAACGTCGCGCTGACGACGCTGGCACACCACATCGACGTGGACTGGCTACGCGAAGCGTACCGGCGAACACGCAAGGACGGTGCACCCGGGGTCGACGGCCAAGACGCGAAGCAGTACGCGGAGCACCTGGAGGACAACCTCCGGAGGCTCCTCGATCGCGCCAAGGACGGCAGCTACCGAGCGCCTCCGGTTCGGCGAGTGCACATCCCGAAGGGAGATGGGTCGCAAACGCGGCCGATCGGGATTCCAACCTTCGAGGACAAGGTGCTGCAACGTGCGGTGACGATGCTGTTGGAGGCCGTGTACGAGCAGTCGTTCCACGACTTCTCGTATGGCTTTCGACCCGGTCGCTCCGCGCATCAGGCACTCGACGCACTCCGCAGCGCGGTGATGGAAATGCACGGCGGATGGATCGTGGAGGTCGATATCAGAAGCTTCTTCGACACCCTCGATCACGAACGACTGAGGGAGATCCTTCACCAGCGAGTACGTGATGGCGTGCTGCTGCGCCTGATCGGCAAGTGGTTGAACGCGGGGGTGCTCGAGGGAACCTCCCTCGAGTACCCCGAAGAAGGAACTCCGCAGGGAGGAGTCATCTCACCCCTCCTGGCGAACATCTATCTGCAAGAAGTCCTCGACGACTGGTTTGTCCGCGACTTGCGCCCACGACTGCACGGTCGGGCGGCGCTCGTTCGTTACGCGGACGACTTCGTCTTTGTCTTCGAGCAGAAGAACGACGCACTGCGGGTCCTCGACGTCCTGCCGAAACGATTCGGCAAGTACGGGCTCAAGCTGCATCCCGACAAAACCCGATTGGTCGAATTTACCCGTCCGTCCCGCGGCGTCGACAACGACGACGATGATGGTCCGGGCACGTTTGATCTGCTCGGCTTCACCCACTACTGGGCGAAGTCGCGGAAGGGGAACAACGTCGTGAAGCGGAAGACAGCCAAGGATCGCTTTCGCCGCGCGCTGTGCCGTATCTACGAGTGGTGCCGCACCAACCGGCACAGACCCGTGGCCGAGCAGCACGCAACGCTGAAGCAGAAGCTCGAAGGGCACTACCGTTACTACGGCCTGCCCACGAACGCGCCCGCACTCCTGTCACTCCGGCGCCGCACGGTAAGTGCCTGGCGGAAGTGGCTTTCGCGCCGCTCCCAGAAGGCTCGCCTGACCGTCGCCGCGATGACTCGTCTGCTCGCGCGTTACCCGCTTCCCGATCCCAGGATCGGGAGCGGGCAGCTGACGCTCCCACTCACGTAGCAAACCTGTTTCTCGAAGAGCCGGATGCGGAAAATCTGCACGTCCGGATCTGTGGGGGCCCGAGGGCAACCTCGGGCTACCCGACTGTTCCCTATTCGTCCGCGAAAGCATGAAGGACGATGCCCCCTGTGTCAGCGTAGTTGCCGCATCGACCCGAAGTGTGGGGGCGAGAGCGGAACTAAGACGATGGCGTATTCAGAAGCAGTGCGAGCACGGATGGTCCGACGGCTGGTCGGGCCTGGTGCAGTGCCGGTGGTGGAGCTTGAGAGAGAGTGGGGTCCCCTCGTCGACGCTGTACCGATGGCTCGAGGGCGCGGCTAGCATTAGGCCGGTGACGAAGAAGGATGTCTTGGTGGCGGCCAGCGACCCGACAGCGAATGCGCCCAGTGACCCGACGGCCAAACGCCCGCAGGATTGGAACGCGCTCGAACGAGCACAAGTCGTTGTGCCCGAGCGGAACACCTCGAACGGACGGCAGCTCTGGACGCGATCCGGACGATCCGACGAAGCGGTGGGCCAGACCCGGTTCACGAATCCGACGACAGGCCGCGCGACGTTCTGGAAGCGGAACCGGGAACGAGAACGTCGCGTCAGCTCGGAAGCTCGATCTCGGGCTCTTCCGGGTGCGCGCGGTACAGCAGCACCGTGTAGCCGAGCACCTGGGCGACCTGGCTGTTCGTCTTCTTCGCGAGATCCTCGGCGGCCTCGTGGCGGTCGAGGTTCGCCGCGTCACCGACCTTGATCTTGATCAGCTCGTGGTCGACCAGCGCCTGCTCGACCGCGGCGATCAGGCCCTCGTCGATGCCGCTCTTGCCGATCTGGACGACGACCTTGAGCTCGTGGCCGAGGGAGCGGAGATAGCGACGCTGTTTACCGGTGAGCACGAGGTGCCGTTCTACCGAAAACGGCCGCGGGCGCAAACCGGGGCGGACCCCAAACGCTAACGGCGGCGGCGAACCACGAGGCCGGCGAGCGCGAGGCCGAGGAACGCGAGCGATCCCGAGGAGCCACCGCCGGCCGAGCACCCGCCGCTGACGTCGTACGTGTTCGGGTTCTCGCCGCTGACCGTGACCGTGATCTCCTGCCTCGAGACGTTCGTGCCGTCGTCGGCTTCGATGCGGATCTGGTGCTTGCCCTGCGCGAGCGTGCCGGGGGTCGAGAGGGTCCACGGGGCGCCCGTGACCGAGCCCTGCGGGACGTCGTCGATGAACACCGTCGCGCGGAGGACCTTCGTGTTGTCGGTGACGGCGATGTTGACCTCGAACGTGGGCGAGACGGTGGCGTTGTTCGCGGGGGACATGATGCTGAGGTTCGGCGCGATCGTGTCGCCGACCGGAGCGGGGTGCTTGCCGAGCCGCTCGTCGAGGAGCGCGACCGAGTTCTGCTTGGCGCGACACGCCGAGGCGCCGATGCCGCACGGGCGGCTCTGGTCCTCGCCGCACTCGCTGAGCTTGTTCTGGAACGAGCGGTTCTTGCCGTACTCGAGGTACGTCATCGGATCCGCGGGCTCCATGACGTGGTCGAGGCCGAACGCGTGGGCGATCTCCTGCGCCTGGATCTCGCAGATGCCGCGAGCATCGGCCTGGGGGACGACGTTCGGGAACGTGAAGACGATCGCGTTCTCGATGATCGAGCAGTCGCGCGTGAACGGGGCGACACCGGCGACGGTGCCGCTCATCCCGAACTGCAGCGGCGAACCACCGAACACGGCCTCGACGTGGGGGACATCGCCGGGGTCGCTCTCGACGAACGAGATCTGGAACGGCGCGAACACCTCGCGGATGCACGCGACGGTCGCGTTCCACGTCGTGGCGGTCGGCTCCCACGGCGCGATCGTCGTCGGCTTGGTGGGGACGGTGGAGTGATTGCTGGCGGCGTTGTTGTCGCCCGGCGTGAGGGTGACGCCGTTCTTGTTGAGATAGACGAGGCGCGCGACCTTGCCGGGCGCGGCGGCCGGCGTGGTGGACGGCGCGATGATCTGGCGCGCGAAGATCAGGTCGTCGTGGTTCGCCTTGCCGTACTCGAACCGGGACTCCGCTCCCGCGATCGCCGGGACGAGCACGATGCTCGTGGCGATGACGATGCCGAGTCTCATGCTCGGTTTCTTAATCACGGATCGTGCCACTCGGGTCAGTTGTCCCCAGATCCCGGTCAACCGCACGCAACCACACGGATTTCATGGTGTCACACCCCTCGCTGCTCAACTCGTGCAGCGGTGTAGGCTCACGTAGTTGCACAACGGTCCGGGGTCCGGGCCTGGGGATGCGGTGTCCCCAGACCCTGCGATCTCGTTGTAACAATGCGCGTTTTGCGCTCCCGCCTGCACGGGGGCGATCGAGGTTTCGAGGAGTTAGGCGCGCGCCGGATTGGTGCAGCAAGCTGCTTCGATCGCCTCGATCTCCTTCGGGCACGCGGCGGTCAGCACCTCGTTGCCGGTCGCGGTGATCGCGACGTCATCCTCGATGCGCACGCCGATGCCGCGATACTCGGGCGGCACGTCGGGAGCATCGATCGCGACGTAGAGGCCGGGCTCGATCGTGATCACCATGCCGGCCGCGAGGGGCCGCGCCTTGCCGTCGTGCGTGTACGCGCCGACGTCGTGGACATCGAGACCGAGCCAGTGCGACGTGCCGTGCATGAAGAACTTCTTGAACGTCTGATCCTCGATCCGCGCCTCGACGGGACCGGCGAGGAGGCCGAGCTCGATCATCCCCTCGGTGAGCGAGCGGATGCAGAAGTCGTGAATCTGATCGATCGTGGCGCCCGGCACCGCCATCGCGACCGCGCGCTTCTGCGTGGCGAGGACCAGCTCGTAGATCTTGCGCTGCGGCGCGCTGAACTTCCCGTTCGCGGGCCACGTGCGCGTGATGTCCGCGGTGTAGTGGTCGTACTCGCAGCCGGCGTCGACGAGGACGAGGTCGCCGTCGGCGATCGCGCAGCGGTTCTCGATGTAGTGAAGGATCGTTGCGTTCTCGCCGGCTCCGACGATGGTCGCGTAGCCGGGACCGCCGCCACCGCGCCGGCGGAACGTGTAGTTGATGACCGCCTCGAGCTCGTGCTCGAACGTCCCGGGCCGTCCCGCGCGCATCGCCTCGAGGTGCGCATCGCACGTGATCTCGGAGGCCTTGCGGAGCGCGGCGAGCTCCTCGGGGCGCTTGTGGAGCCGCAGCTCGTGCAGCGCGATGCGCGGATCGATGACGGCGCGCGGCGGGCGCTTGCCCTTCTTCTCCGTACGCCGCAGCCGCGCGATCGCACGGGCCACGAGCAGATCCATCTCGTCGTCGATCCCGAGCGCGTAGTGCAGCTCCTCGCCGTTCGCGAGCAGCTCGGCGAGCCGGGTCGGCAGCTCGGTCGCCGGGTACGCGGCGTCGGCGCCGTAGCGCTCCTTCGCACCCTCGAGCCCGGCGCGCTTGCCGTCCCACACCTCCATGTCCGGATCGCGCGGGCGCACGAACATCACGACCCGCTCGGTCTCGGCGCCGGGTCGCAGCACCAGCGTCGTGTCGGGCTCGACGAAGCCCGTCAGGTAGATGACGTCGGAGTGCTGACGAAACGGATGGTACGCATCGCCGTTGCGGAGCCGCTCGGGGAGCGACCGCACGACCGCCACGCCACCGGGGCCGATCGCCTGCATGAAGGCATCGCGGCGCGCGGCAAACACCGCAGGATCGAACATGCCCGTCGGTATAGCACCGGGCGATTCCTCGAGTCGATCAGCGACGGCGGCGCCGGCGGACGACGACGACGACCATCACGCCGAGGAGGAGCAGCAGGCCGGCATCGGCGCGGCCGGCCGAGCAGTACAGGCCGTGGCTGGTGTCGTCACCTTCCCAGCCGTGGGGTGGGTAGTCGTCCGTGGGATACGGATCGCCGGGGTTCGGGTTGCCGCTGCCGGCGCATGACGTGAGCGCCTTGTCGGTGCTGCCGGCGCCGGCCACGCGGAGGTTCGCGAGGAACTTGTCGATGAGGGCGATGTCGGCGCCGAGATCGAGATCCGCCTCGTGCGCGGCAAACCACATCGCGGCCTTCGCGCGGGTCGACGTCAGCGCGGCCGCGGCGCAACCGTAGTCGGTCGCGGCGTACTTCGTGGCGAGGCGCAGGCCGAGGAAGGTGTTGTACATCGCGAAGCGCTCGTCCATCGACGGGTACGACAGGTACGGCTGCTCGAGCTGCTCGAGCGGATCGCGCTGGTAGTCGAGCGCGAGGATCTGCGTGATGCGCTCCGTCGAGCCGGGCGGGCGATACGACAGCTTGAGATCGGCGACCTTGCCGGCCTCGTGGGCCGTCGGGTTGAGGTGGATGAAGATCATGCTGCCGCCACCGCGACGGCCGCCCCCCATGCCGGGGACCTGGCTGATGCGGCTCGAGAGGAACACGGCGGGGATGTCCATCGAGCCGGTGCGCGGCGTGGCGGTCCACAGCCGGCTGCCGACGACCTCGTTGAAGTCCCAGCCCGTGGCCGCGCTCGCCTCGATCCGGATGTCGAGGGCGAGCGGCGACATGAAGTAGTCGAGTTCCTCGGTGAACACCTCGGTCGCCGCGACGGCATCCTCGACGTAGTAGAAGTTGCCGGCGCCGCGCTCGGCGAGGCCGCGCATCACCTCGACGTCGAAGTCGTTGCCGACGCCGACGGTGGTGAGGCCGATCCCGCGCGTGATGAACGTCGTCGCCATCGCGATGATCGCCTGCTGCGAGGTGTTGCCGGCGGTGGCGAGGCCGTCGGACAGGAAGATGACGCGGTTCTGCTTCTCGCTCGGCGGGTTGTCGCCGTGCAGGTTGAAGCCGGCCTTGAGGCCGTCGAACAGGTTCGTCGCGCCGCGCGGCTGCAGGGCCGTGACGACCGTGCGGAGGTGGGCGCGGTCGAGCGTGGCGGTGAACGGTGCGTCGATCGTGACGAGGTCGTCGAACGAGACGATCGCGAGGCGATCCTCGTCGCGGAGGTTGTCGATCAGCGCGCCGAGCCCGACCTTCACCTTCTCGAGGCGCCCGTCGGAGGCCATCGAGCCCGAGTGATCGACGACGACCACGAGGTTCATCGGCAGGCGGGTGTACGTCGACGGATCGACGTTGGTGTTGACGGAGAGCTGGAGCGCGGCCTGGTGCTGGCCGGTCAGCCAGTCCTTGCCGACCGAGAGGCCGGCGTTGATGCACAGCGTGCCGCCGCAGTTGACCGGCGGGGGCTCGGCGTAGTGCTCGTTGAAGAAGCCGTTCGGATCGAGGGTCTTCTCGCCCGGAATCTCGCCGCGCTCGAGGATGCCGCGGAACTCGCCGATGTCCTGGGCACCGCCGAAGCTGACCCCACCCGCGCCGGCATCGGACGAGGCACCGCCGCCGCCACCATAGGGATCCTCCGAGGCGGAGAGATCACCGCTGGCGCCACACGCCGCGGCCCCGAGCCCGAGCCCGAGCCAGAGAATGAAGAGAGACAGGGTCCTAGCTCGCATGGACGCGCCTATGAGCAATGGTGGTGCCACGCGTGCGTGGGCGAGATTCGCGAGCCCCTGCGAGGACTTGCGCCGATGCCGGCGATCACGCCGCCGGGCTGAGTTTCGGGTCTCTCGAGGAGTCCGGACATTCGTGTCGCGGCGACGGCGCTGCTAACGTGTCGGGGTCGTGGCGGAAGCGTTCGTGTGCGCCGAGTGTGGGGTGCGGTCCGGGCAGGCGGGAGCCTGCGCGGTGCACGGCCACGCGCTCGTCCGCACCGACGACCCACTGCTCGGCGCGATGGTCGGGCGCTATCGCCTGGCGCGGGTGCTCGGCGAGGGCGGCATGGGGCGCGTGTATCTCGGCGTGCAGCCGGAGATCGGGAGTCGCGTCGCGATCAAGATGCTGACCGCGTCTGCGGCCGAGTACCCCGAGCTGCTCGAGCGGTTCTTCGCCGAGGCGCACGCGGTGAACCAGATCCGCCACGAGAACATCGTCAGCATCATCGATCACGATCGCCTGCCCGACGGGCGGCCGTACCTCGTCATGGAGTACGTCGACGGCGGGACGCTGCGCGCGTACGTGCGCGCCGGGGTGACGCGGATCGATGCGGTCGTGCGGATCCTGATCGACGTGCTGCTCGCCCTCGAGGCCGCACACGCCGTGGGGATCATCCACCGCGACCTCAAGCTCGAGAACATCGTCATCACCGCGAGCGGGCGCGCGAAGGTCCTCGACTTCGGGATCGCGAAGCTTGCCACGACCTCGTCGTCGCGTCCGGGGCCGCGGACGCAGACGGGCGTGCTGCTCGGGACGCCCGACTACATGGCGCCGGAGCAGATCCTCGGCGGGGCGGTCGACGCGCGCACCGACATCTATGCAGCGGGGGTCGTGCTGTTCGAGGCGATCACGGGCCGCCGGCTGTTTCAGGAGAGCAGCGACTTCGCGATCATGCGCGCGCACGTCGACGCCGCACCGCCGTCACCGCGCGCGTTGCGTCCGGACATGCCGCACACGCTCGAGCATGTGATCTTCCAGGCGATCGCGAAGCAGCCGGACGACCGCTTCCAGTCCGCGATCGCGATGTCCCGCGCGCTCCGCCATGTCGCGAGCGAGCTCGGCGGCGATCAGTGGCGAACGTTCTCGTCGGAGATGCCGCGCCAGACGCCGTCGCGGCCGATCGAGGTGGCCGCGGCGACGCGAGACGATCGAGGGAGCGGCCGGACCGTCGAGCCCAGCACGCGCGTCGAGAAGCGCATGTCCGGCCTCGACGACACGGACATCGATCCGGCGGCGACCGTGCCCGCTCGACCGTCGGCCGGCGGGCTCCGGGCCCACGCGCGCCCGTCGGGAAGCGAGCCCGTGCGGCCGTCGGGGAGCGTGCCGGTGCGACCGTCGGGGAGCGATCCGACCGTGGAGGCGAGCCGGACGGTCCCGAACCTCGAGACGCGGGCGCGGCGGCGATCGCGGCGGGGGCTCGTCGCGCTGGCAG
>JADMIO011863555.1_pt1 | contig 17617 bp, 15 predicted proteins | sample 8958161 | NCBI WGS metagenome assembly JADMIO01 (sample SAMN16585339, study PRJNA669376) | soil metagenome | isolation source: Crop rotation soil | place: USA: Cullars Rotation, Alabama | collected 2011
CTTTCGCATCGCGGCGGCGGTGGTGGCGGTGCTGTTCTTCCTGCTGTTCCGCGATCGCGAAGAAGCCGCCGCTACTTGAAGATTCGCACCATCGCCTGGACGAGCTGCTCCAGCGTCGTCGGCTTGGTGAGGTGGCATTCGAAGCCGGCGGCGAGACTCTTTTCAATGTCCGCCTCGCTGCCGTATCCGGTCAGCGCGATCCCACGCAGTCCGGTTGGCTTGAGCCGGGCCATCAACTCCAGCCCGCTTCCATCCGGCAATCCCAGATCGGCGACGAGCAGATCGAATGATTCGTTGTCCGCCAGCTCAATGGCCGATGCGACGTCTTCGGCGCTGCTGACCTCGTGCCCGACGAGCCGCAGCAGCTTGCACAACACGAGATTGGTATCGGCATCATCTTCGACCAGCAGGATGCGCAGCCTCTTCGACGGCACCTGCTGCGGGTAGACGACGCGCGGCGTGCGCAGTTGCTCTTGCGGGCTCTCGATGGTCGGAAGCGTCAGCGTGAACATCGCGCCGCACTCCGGGCCGGCGCTGTGGGCGGCCAGGACGCCGTCATGCCGCTCGGTCAGCATCCGGCAGATCGCCAGCCCGAGTCCTAGTCCGCCATAGCGCCGCGTCACCGCATCGGACCCTTGCTCGAACGCATCGAAGATGCGTGACAGCGCATCCCCCTCGATGCCGATGCCGTTGTCGATCACCTTCACAACCAGCCGACCCTCCGGCCCATCGCAGGTCTCCACGGTCACCTCGCCCCCGGCCGGGGTGAACTTCACGGCGTTGGTAATCAGGTTCCACAGCACCTGCTGCAAGCGCCCGGGGTCGGCATGGACCCAGGTGCGCTTCGCCTTTAATTGCACGGAGAATCGCAGCTTCTTGGCGATGACGTCCGGCTCGCAAATATCGACGGCGCGGGCGATGACCGAGTCCATATTCACCGCGGCCCGCTCGAGCACCATCTTGCCAGTGGTGATACGAGTCAAATCGAGCAGATCATCGATGAGCCTTGACTCGAGCTGCACGTTCCGCTGGATGGTGCGCAGGTCTTCGAGAAGGTCTTTGGGGATCCGCGGATCGCGGATCAGCGCGATCGCGGCGCTAAGCACCGGCTGCAGCGGTGTGCGCAGCTCGTGGCTGAGGACCGCGAGGAACCGATCTTTTGCCTTGTTCGCTTCGTCCGACTGCCGCGCTTCGTCGCGCGCGATCTGCTCCATGCGGTGCAGCTCGGCGCAGCGCCGCTCGACGGTCGCGCGGCGTTCCAGCTCCTCGGTCAGGCAGCGCAGTACCTCCGGCACCACGCCTGCCTCAACGTGGCGCTGCAGCGCTTCGATCAAGCGCTGAATTTCCAACTCGTGAAGTTCGGTGGCCGCTTCCCGCATCAGCTCGCCTTGATGTCGCCCGTGCGCTTAAGTTAGCCACTACGTGCGCAGAATTCAAAATAAATGCAGCGAATCCACCTGAGAAATCAGGCCATGCCCTCGGTGGGATTCGAACCCACACTGTAAGGATTTTAAGTCCTCTGCCTCTGCCGTTGGGCTACGAGGGCGCTGCGAACGCATGTTCGTTGTAACGTTTCGCACCTCAACCGACGTTGATCATACGCAGCACCGAATCGATCAGCGCGCCGTTGCGCGCGATCGCACGGTACTCGATGATGGCCGAAAATAAATTGATCGCGAGCGCCCCGATAGCGGCGGAGTGGTGCCAGATGCGCGGCGTCGCGTAATTGTCCCGCGCCGCGCCCAGGAACGCGGCCGCGAAAACGATCGCGATCGCTACGATCGCGGCAGGAAATGCCTGTTTTTTGAACGAACGCGTAGGCGCCGCCAGTTCCGCATCCAGCTTCTTAACAATCACCGCGTGCTGCACCCACTTCGCCGTCGCGATGAAGTACGTGAAGACAACGCAGTGCACCCCGCAGCAAACCATCGCCGCCATCGCCCCGGCGAGGATGTGCATCCCCTTATAGTCGCCCCCCGTCCGGCTCATGTACCCCAGCGCCGTCGCGGTCCCAAGGCAGAGCAGGTTCACGATCGTCAGGCCGAGGAAGAGGGGGATCAAGATTATCTCCGCAGCAGCAGCTCCGCGAGGAGCAGGTCCTGCGGGGTGGTGATCTTGATGTTTCGCTCATCGCCGGCCACCAGCCACGTGTCCAGGCCGACCAGTTCGAGTAACTGCAGATCGTCGGTAACTTGATCGAGCGGGTAGGTGAACTCTTCGAAGGCGCGGACGAACAAATCCCGGCGGATAATCTGCGGCGTCTGCATCGCCCACAGCTCGCCGCGCGGAACGGTTTTCTCCACCCGCGCCGGCAACTTTCTACCGGATTGCTTGATCGTCAGTTGCACCGGGATCGCCGGCCCTGCCGCGCCATATTCCTCCGCCGCCGCGAGGGTGCGATCGATCACATCCTGCGACAGGAGTGGACGTGCCGCGTCATGTACCGCCACCCACTTCACATCCGCCGGCAGACGCTTGAGCGCCGCTTTCACGCTTTCCGCACGGGATGCGCCGCCGGGAACCATCGCGATCTGCCCGCCGAGCCGATTTTTCACTGAAGGCTCGCGCGACAGCGCATCCCATATTTCATTCGCCCGCCCGCGCGGGATCGGATCGTCCAGCCGAGCCAGGTGTTGCTGCGACGGCGGCGCCATCGCATAGGGGTCGTTTGGGACGGCGATGAAGATCTGATGCGTATCGGAGCGTTGGATGAACGGCATCACCGCTCGGGCGATCACGGGAATCCCGCCCAGGTTCTGAACGAGCTTGGGCGCTCCATAACGCGAAGAACTCCCGGCGGCGGGAAGGATGACAGCGAAACGGGGCATGTTGCTGGTGGGTGAAGCGGTGAAGCAGTGAAGCGGTGACGCGGGAGATTCCGCATCGCTTCACCGCTTCACCGTTTCACAGCTTCACTCCATTCATGTCGGGGTCGGTTGAGTGCGCGGACGGCGGGAGGGGCCGGCGGGGGGTGGCGGCTCCTCACCAAGCCGGCCGAAGATCATCTTTCCGGCGCTGGTCTGGCGGGTGTTTGTCACCGTGAACTCGATCTCCTGATTCAGGTGATTCCGCCCGCCTTCCACCACCACCATCGTCCCGTCATCGAGATATCCGACGCCCTGCCCGGGATCTTCGCCCGGCTTCTGAATGCGCACCGACATTTTCTCGCCGGGCAGCACCGACGGCTTCAGGGCGTTGGCGAGCTCGTTGAGGTTGATGACGTCAACGCCCTTGAGCTGCGCAACCTTGTTGAGGTTGAAATCGTTGGTCAGGATTCGACCTCCCAGCTCCAGCGCAAGGTTCACCAGCAGTTGATCGGCGCCGATGCTTTCGTCATCGCGATGCGGATCGAAGATCGCGACATCCGTCCGCCCGTTCGAGCGCAGTTTCGCCAGCACATCCAACCCCCGCCGGCCGCGGTTGCGCTTGAGCTTGTCGGCGCTGTCTGCGATCTGCTGAAGCTCGGTCAGCACGATCTGCGGGACGATCAACTGGCTTTCGATGATGCCGGTCATCGCGATATCCGTGATCCGCCCATCGATCAGCACGCTGGTATCAACCAGGATCGGGCGGGCGCCCTTGGTCTGCTTGGTGAATTCGATGTACGGGAGGATGAAGCGAAAATCGTCCTTGGTCTGCATGATGACACTGATCGCCAGGTAGCACGCCGCCACGCTGATCAGCATGTTGATGTAGCGGATGAGCGCTTCCTGGTTTCCCGTGGCGTATTGCACGACCAGCAGTCGGACGACGAAGCTCAAGACGTACGCCACCAGCAACCCGACGATCAGCCCGAAGAACGTGCCGGAGAAAATCGCGAGCTTTCGCCGCTGGGGGGAAAGGATGTCGATGCAGACCAGCAGGACGCCCACCGCGATCGCGATGACGACGCTGATGTCCAGATCGAGCGGGGGGGACTCCTGAAAGGCAAAGAAGAACCCCACCGCCGCCATCAGCAGCACAAACAGCGCGCGTAGGACGTGAAGAATCATGCGACCGCCCGCTCGGTGAGATTAGTGTAAGTCTCCCGGGCTGCAGAATCTACGAAGAAGCGTGCCGCGCTACCCAGATTAGCACCGCAAGCCCGACGATGATGCGGTAAACAGCAAAGGGGACGAACCCGCGCCGGCGGACCCAGGTCATGAACCACGCCACCACTGCCAGCGCCACCAGGAATGAGACCACGAAGCCAATCAGCAGGATCGTCCACTGCTCGCCGGTCATGCGGCCGGGGGAGAACGCGTCGGTGGCGACTCCGGGCAGTGTGCTGTGACCGGGGAAGACCGCCTTCTTCAGCGCAAACAGCGTCGCCGCCAGCATCGTCGGGATCGAGAGGAAGAACGAGAACTCCAACGCGGCCGATCGCGACATGCCGGCGATCTGACCCGCGGCGATGGTCGCCATCGAGCGCGACGTCCCGGGGAATACCGCCGAGAGAATTTGCATCGCGCCGATCCAGACCGCCTGCGAAATCGACATGTTATCCATCCGCAACGTCGTCGGCCGGGTGTAAAGGGCGTCGACCGCCCACATCACCGCGCCCCCGATCAGCATGGCGCCGCCGATCACTTTGAAGCTGTCGAGGTTGTCGCCAATCTTCTTTGACAGCAGATACGACGGGATCGCGGTGACCACGAACGCGATCATCGTCAACGAAAGCGGGTGCGTCAGCAGCGTCTTGTCGCCGTGCTCGCCCCTGGGAAAACTCCGCAGGAAACGAAGGATCTCCCGACGGAAATAAACGGGCAGGCAGAGCACCGCGCCGAGCTGGATCACCACCGTGTACATCTTCCAGAACGGCTCGTGCAGCGGCAGATTGAAAAGCGCCTCTGCGATACGCAGATGCGCCGTAGAACTGACCGGCAAAAACTCCGTGACGCCTTCGATGACGCCAAGCAGCAGTGAGATGAGATAGTTCACTCAAGTCCTTTCGGGTGAACCCTGAAAGAGTGCAATCGCCCGGCTGACATACGTCAGGCCGCTGTAGAGCGTGATGAGAATGGTTCCCCAGATGCCGATGTCGCGCACGATCCGCGCGAAGTTCTCGTAGTCATGATCGATCAGCCATGGACGGAACGTCACGTAGACCAGGATCGCGAGGATCGTTCCGGACTGAAACGCCATCTTGAACTTCCCCGCCCAGACCGCGCCGAAGCTTTGTCCTGCGCTCTCGCTGATGCCGCGCAGACTGGTGACGAGAAGCTCGCGCGCCAGCAGCAGGACTACCATCCCCGGAGCGACGCCGGTGATCGTCTTGACGACCATTCGCGAACCGTGACCGTGCGCTTCGATTTCGGGGATGATGAAGTTCTTGCCGGCGAAGAAGATGAAGCTGCCGAGGACGAGGATCTTATCCGCGAATGGATCGACCACGCGGCCAAACGCCCCTTCAACGTGCCACTTGCGCGCCAGATATCCGTCGAGGTAATCCGACACCAGGGCGGCGATGTAGATGATGAACGCGCTGGTCAGCAGGAGCGGATCGCCGCGACCTTCGTATTGATAGAAGGACAACAGAGCAAAAAATGCTCCGGCGAGAATCAACCGCGAGCCGGTAATCAGATTCGGCACATGCCGCAGCATTGGCGGCGGATTGTACGGGCGGGGTGCTTGAAAACAATTCAAGCGCGAAGCACGGACAGCGTGCGATTGCGCGACTTGGGAACCTGTGCGACGAGGTCGTACGCCTGGTAATCGGTCACCTTCACGTCGATTAGTTGGCCCGGGTGGAGTGAATGTCCCGAGACGAAGACGACCGAGTCGATGTCGGGGGCTTGGGATTGTGAGCGGGCAGTGTGCAGGCCCGCTGAATCGGTCCCGCCGGGGTGGGCGCGGTCGATCAAGACCTGGATCGTTTTGCCGATCATCGACTGCGCCTTGGCGAAGGCGACCTGCTGCTGTGCGAGCATCAGCTCTTCAACGCGCTGCTGCTTGACGTCGCCTGGCAACTGCCCGTCCATGCGGGCCATCGGGGTGCCGGGTTCCTGGCTGTAGGGGAAAACGCCCATCATGTCGAAGCCGAAGTCCCGCACGAACTCGACCAGCTCGCGATGCTGCGCCTCCGTCTCGCCCGGGGTGCCGGCGATGAATGTCGTGCGAATTGCGATGCCTGGGACCCACCTGCGCAGCTTCGTCAGCAGCGTCTCGATCTGCTGGCGTGTCACGCGACGCTTCATCTTCGACAGGATCTCATCGTTGATGTGCTGGAGGGGGATGTCGATGTACTTCACCACGCGATCGCAGTCGGCGATGGTCTTGATCATCTCGTCGGTGAAGCAGGACGGGTATGCGTACATCAGCCGCAGCCAGTGCACGTCCTTGAGCTTCCGATCAAGCGTTCGCAGCAATCCCGACAGCCCCTCGGCGTAGCCGATATCGGTGCCGTAGCTGGTGGTGTCCTGGCCGATGAGGTTTAGCTCGACCGCTCCGTCGGCGGCGAGTTCGTTGGCTTCGAGGAGGATCTGCTCGATCGGTTTGGAACGCATCAACCCGCGGATCGAGGGGATCGTGCAGAACGAGCAACCCTGGTTGCAACCTTCGCTCATGCGGAGGAAGGCATAGTGACGCGGAGTCAATCGCAGACGCGCGCGATCATCCTCGAAAACGGGGAGACGGTTGGTTTTCGTTTCCTTGATGGGGCCCACGGTAGAGTCGAGGGCTTTGGAGAGCTCGCGGGAGAGATCGTGGTACTTGCCTAGAAAATGACCGTGCTCCTGGCGCGGGTTTTCTTTTCCACGCACCGCTTCGACGATGTGCTCGCGATCGAACACGCCGACGAGACGATCGACTTCCGGAACTTCTGATAGCAGCTTGGTCTTGTGTCGCTGGACTAAGCACCCCGCGACGATCACGCGCTGGCATTTGCCGCGCTGCTTCATCGCCAGCGCATCGCGAATCTCTTTCAGCGACTCCTCTTTCGATGCTTCCAGAAACCCGCAGGTGTTGATGACGATCGCGTCGGCATCGGCCGCGTCGGAAGTGATCGACAGCCCGTCCTGTGCCAGCAGGCCGAGCATGCGCTCGCTGTCGACGAGGTTCTTCGGGCAGCCGAGGCTGACGAAGGCGACCGACGAAATCGTTTTTGCTTTCCTGGGCATCGGTGAGATCAACTTTTCGAAGGCCAAGCAGGGTACATTGCCCGCCCGCGTTAGAACAGGGGCGGGAATTGCCGGTAATACGTTCCGCGGGGGCAATCGTTCAAGTTCAGCTTCTGTCTGGACTTAACCGCGGAATTTGAACAAGTTATAGGAAACTGATAGACTTTGCGGTCTATGCCAACCCGAGCCAAGGCCAAGCGGGCCACCCCTCGCCGCCGAACCGTTGCGGTTTTGTCCCGACCCAAGCAATCCCCGAAGGTCACGCGTGCGGTGAACGGCCATAAGGCTAAGCTCGCTCCGGAGTTAAAGCCGGTCCCCTCGGGGGCGACCACTTTCAGCCGGGCGATCCGATATCTGGGTTCCCTGAGCGATTACGAGCGATTGCGCATCGTGCGGTATACCAGTCAAAACTTTGACCTGGACCGCATGCGCACTTTGTTGCGCAAGCTGGGCAATCCCCAGGATCAGTACAAGACCGTCCACATCGCCGGAACCAAGGGCAAGGGAAGCACTTGCACCATGGTCGCCGCGATGCTGCAAGCATCCGGCTACAAGGTGGGGCTCTACACCAGCCCGCACTTGGTCGATGTCCGCGAGCGCGTGCAGATCAACGGGGTGATGATCCCGACGGCAGATTTTGCGCGTCTCGTGCGCCTGATCGAGCCCATTGTCGCCCGCAGCAAGCCGACGCCCACTTATTTCGATGTCCTCACCGCCATCGCCTTCAAATACTTTGCCGAGCAGAAGGTGCAAATCGCGATCATCGAGACCGGCTTGGGCGGAAGGCTCGACAGCACCAACGTGATCAAGCCTGAAGTAACGGCCATCACGTCGATCAGCAAGGATCACATGGCCCAGCTCGGTAACACGCTGGGCAAGATCGCCGCCGAGAAGGGCGGAATCTTCAAGCACAACGTCCCAGCGCTCTCGGTCCTACAGGATCCCGAGGCCGAGGCATCGCTCGTCGCCGCCGCGCAGAAAGTCGGCGCGCCGCTCGAGATCGTCGGCAAGCAGATCGAGTTCAGCTATCGCTTCGAATCCAGCCGAATGCTCGGCCCGCACAATCGCGTCTGCCTGACGACCGCCAACACCAAGTTCGAGCACCTCGCCGTCCCCCTGGTCGGCGAGCACCAGGCGATCAATTGCGGACTCGCTCTGTCGATCATCGACAAGCTCAAAGGCCGTGGCTTTGTCATCAGCGACATGAAGGCGATGGAAGGGCTCAACAACCTCAACATGCCGGGGCGGATGGAGCAGATCAATGCGACGCCCAAGGTGATCGTCGACGGCGCCCACAACGCCGCCAGCGTCGACGCCTTCATGCGCGCCATCGGCCAGCATGTGCCCTATGACAGCATGGTCCTGATCTTCGGCTGCTGCTCGGACAAAGACGTCACCGGCATGCTCGAGAAGATCACCGGCGGGGCGGACAAGGTTATTTTCACCAAGGTCGACAACATTCGCACCGCCGACCCCAATGAACTCGCGGCGCAGTACACGGAGCTCTACGGCAAGATGGCGCAGGTCGCCGACAGCCTCGAAGATGCGCTCGCCATCGCTAACCGTGCGGTGACGAAGGAAGACTTGATCTGCATTACCGGAAGCTTCTACCTCGTCGGTGAAGCCAAGAAATATTTCGCAGCGAAGCAAGCAGCGGCGCTGGCAGCTCAACAGTCGTAAGCGCTTCAAAATCGCAACCTGCCAAAGCCCACGGATAGCCATCCGTGGGCTTTTTATTTCATTTCGGAAGTTTTTCGATATCCGCTGTCCCACGTCCCTTTCGTGCGTTGATACTTTACCTCGGATACCTAGGTAAGGCTCCTTTCGCACAGCAAAGGTCACAAATGGCAATCCGATCGACGTCCGATCTTCCACCACCCAAGCGACGGCGCGAGATCGCAGTCTCGGAACAGCTCGTCAAGGGGACCGTCATCCCCGTCGTGCTCGCGCTGCTGCGGGACGGCCCGCGGTATGGGTATGAGATGGTGCAGAACGTCAATGCGCGGTCGAACGGGGCACTGGAGTGGCGCGAGGGTACGCTCTATCCGGTGCTCCATCGCATGGAAGCGGATGGGCTGATCTCGGCGCAGTGGAAGGACTACGAGACGCCTGCCGGCGGCAACCGCCGACGACGGTATTACGCGCTCACCGGAGCGGGAAGGCGGGAGCTGGCGCGACGGTCGGCGGAGTGGAAATCTTTCGCCGCCGTGATCGGCGATCTGCTCGGGCGCGTTTTGAACATCGGTGCCATCAGCAAGGCGGGTGAGTCATGACAGATGCACCCGACGCTTCGCTTGAATCATTTCTCGACGCCGCCACCGCGCCGTTGAAGATCGACCCGGATCTTGCGCTCGAGGTGCGCCAGGAGCTTCGCACGCACCTGGAGGAATCCGCCGCCGACTTCCGCCGCGCTGGGCATACCGACGCCGAAGCGATCGCACTGGCGAAGGGCGTGATGGGGGATGAGAAAAATCTCGCTGATCAGCTATGGAAAGCCAACCGCCGGCGGATCCGATTCCGCGCCGCGGCGCTGTGGAGCGCTCGCTTGCTTCTTCCCCCGGCGACGGTAGCGCTGATCATTCTGCTGGCGTACAACGCGGCGGTGTCGTGGGCGCTGGCGTACCACACGCTGGGAAATTCGCAGTTCTGGATCGTTCCGCCGCGGCATCGCGAAATCGCCGAAGGCTATCGCGCCGCGATCCTCGCCAACGCCCCGGCGGATGTCCGGCGACTGTTTGAGATGGAAGACCTCGGCACCGCGACGCAGGTCCCCATGGCGCGCGAGCTGGCGATGAATCACCCGGCCGATCCGGCTTTCTTTGCTTTTTTCGCGCTGCTCGATTCTCAGCAGCAGATCGTTCACGAAACCGGCGACGGAACTAACCGCAAGAAGACCGTTGACGAGCAAGCGTTCAATCGCGTGATGTCGACGCTGGCCGATGGGGAGCGCCGCGAGCCGGACAACGCGCTCTATCCGCTGATTGCGGCGTCGACGCTGTTCGAGGTCTCATCGCGCGAGAAGCTGGACGAATCGCTCACCCTTCACCGCGCCGGACACAGCCCCAAGAGCGGCGACGAGTGGTCGCGCATCGAGGTGCTGGACGAGAAGCGTTATGCACAGGCGCTCGATGCGATGCACCGCGCGGCCGCCAAGCCTTACCTGCATGCTTACATCGGCGAGATCCTGAGGCGCAAGCTCTCGGCCTTGCCGGTGCATCGTCTGGCCGACGTCTGGCTGCGCGCGGAGGAAGAGATCCGCATGCTGCTGCCTCACGTGAGCTTTTTGCATCGGGCCGCATGGAACACCGCCGTCGCCGCCACCGAGGCCGCAACGGCGGGGCGGCGCGGCGACGCTCTGCGCCTGATCCGCGATATTCGGATCGTCGCCGGCGCGGCGGCGGCGGACGCGGCGCATCCCATTGAGATGAATATCGCCTCCGCCGACGCCACGCTCGCGAATGAAGCGGAAGCGCGCGTCGCCGCCGCGCTGCATGATTCCGCCGCCGCCGACGCGGCATGGAAGCGTCACGACGAGCACCAGGCCGATTATCGCCGGGCGTTCGACACGCGGGTCTCGATGGATGCGATGGATGAGAAAGCGCGGGCGGGAGTCCTCTACTCGAACCTTCTGAATTACTGGACGCGCAGTGGCGGACAGGTCGACGCCGCGCCCATGCGCCGCGCCGAATACGCCGCCGCCGATCAGATCGGAGTCGCCACCACCTCCGCCGCCGCATTGGTGCTGGCGATCCTCTACGCCGGATCTGGATTGGTCGCGTCTCTCCGCCGCCCCGGAGACGAGCGACCGCCGCGGCTGGTCATCAGCGGGCGGGGCGTTGCCAAAGTGCTCGCGCTCGGCGCCGTCGTGCCGGTCATCATCTACCTGATCTACGCGCGCCTGAACTTCCTGAGCGGCCGGTCGTATGGGTTGAACTTTCAGATGTCTCGCATCGCGCTGGAATACGTCGCGCTGGCGCTGATCGTCACGACGCTCCTGAGCACGATGATCCGCCGGGCGGTCCGCGCCCGCGCCGCTGAGCTGGGCGTCCCGCTCCCGCCCGCCAAGTCGCCGCCGCGTCCTCTTTCCCAGACTCTCGTCGCCGCCGCCGCCGTCGCGGTCGCGCTGGCGTGCCTGATCACCATCTTTGCGGCATTGCTCTCCGACGTCATCGGCGAATGGCTCCCGCGCAAGAGCACGCCGGTGGTCGTCGTGGGGCTTCTTGCCGCCTGCTGGGGCTTCATCGCGGTGGCCGGAATCGCCCTGCGAAACCGCTTGAGCGAGCGATCGTTGCGTTCGCATTTCGTCGCGATGACCGCGCGCTCAGCATTCCCCGCGATGGCAATGGCCGCGCTGGCGCTCAGCTTGCTCGGATTTCCGTTGCGATGGGCAGAGCATCACGACGTCGCGAAGGCCGCGCGACAGCATAAGTCCGCGCTGTTCCTGAACGACGCGGAGTCACCCGAGTATCACGAGCTGCGCGATAAGCTCGTCGCGCAGCGCCAGGCGATCCTCGGACAAAGCTCATAAAAGAAAGCCCACGGATGGCGATCCGTGGGCTTTGGCATTTGTTGTGTGATGAAGACCGCTTACGCACCCTTCACATCAACGAACGTCGCAACGCTCGCAAGGTCCTTGATCGACTGCGGCGTCGTCTTGATCGTCGCGCTGGCGCCCTTGCTCAGCTCGGGATGCACCTTATTCGGACGCTTCGTCCAGATGCAGCCCCCGCGGCGCTTGGGAAGCTCCTTGAAATTCCCACTGCGCACCTCGATGGGCTTGGATATCGCCTTATCCTGGAGGAAAAGCCGCTCGATCGTCTTGCGGGCGGCGTCGCGGGTGATGTTTTTGCTGACGGTCAGCCGGACAGTTTGCCCGGCTTTCAATTCACTGGCCATGTCGATTTACTCCGGCGTAAAGAGCGGGGAATCATAGCGATCCGCCGGCTGGTGGCAAGGGCCGCTACCTGCCATCACCCGCCCGGGTCCCAGATATCTTCGTCAACGAGGGAGGATGATCGCACCCGACGGATGATTGATCCTGTGCTGGGCTCAATGCTGAGCCGATCCCCGGCGAGAATCCGCCCGGCGAAGCTTCCGGGCATGCCGTTGAGGTAAAACGGAATGGTAAATCGGCTCGCGTCTTTGTCATCCGCCTGACCAGGCATCAGGCGAAATACCTGCGTGTTCACGACTTCGGCGCTGCGACCCTTTCGAGGCTTCTTGATGACAACACGCTGTGCATCCGGCTGGTTGAGGGTAAGGAACAATGTATGCAAAAAACGTGGACGTTGCGAGCTCGAGCCGGGATCAACCAGGCAACATCGCATCGCGCGGACCATCTGAATGACGTATTCGTCGCCTCCTTCGCCGGGATGCATCGTGGGCAGCAGTTCGCAGATGACCAGTCGGTCGGCGCCCTGCGCGTTCTTTCGCCCATGGATGAACGCCGGAGCAGAGGCCGGGTTGGTATCGCCGCCTTGAAACGGAAACGACAGCACCGCCGACAATTTCTCCAAATCCTCCGGGCGGGAGCGGAAGGCGGGGGGCTGCCACACCATCTCCTTGTATGAAGGGGAAACGGGCGTGGTCTCGAACTCGCCCCCGGAAGTCAGTAGCGCCGTCGACTCGGCCGAGTCTTCGGTATAGACCGGCTGCGAGCCGGCGAATCGATAGGACATCAGCCCCGGCATGATGCGCTGCATGGCGGCGATCTGCTCTTTTGCCACCGTCTCCCGACGCGCCTGCTGTGCCTTGGCCGCGCGTCGGGACTGGAAATCCAGCCATGCCTGCCGAAGAAACTTCGATCCATCCGGCGCCACCAGGTATCCCACGATCGCGACGGTATTGATGAACATCAGAATCAGCAGCAGGCGGAACTGCCCGCGCGTGACGTGATTGTTGCTGCTGCGATCGTATTCCAGCGTGGGCTTGGGAGGATCGACATCGCTCAACGGGAATTCTCCTTCCCGACTCAAACAGCCGCGAGTTGCCGGGATGAGATCGGACGATACAGCGTATCGCGCTCGACGGGAACGCGGCCCGCCTCGCGGATCAATCGGCGGAGGTCCGATTCGTGCAGCTCCTGATGCGTCGTGCCCGCCTGCCCCTCGCGCTTGGTGATGTCGTACCAGACGACCGTGCCGTCGAGATCGTCGCACCCCCAGTCCAGCGCGACCTGCGAGAGCCCGACGCCCTGCATGATCCAGAACGCCTTGATGTGCGCGATGTTGTGGAGCATCAGGCGAGCGATGGCGAGGGTCTTGAGATCGGTTAATCCCGTCGGTCCGGAGAGATTTCCGAGCTCGCTTCCTTCGGGAATGAAGCTCAGGGGAATGACGCAGTTAAAATGCGCACGCGAAGACGCAAGCGACTTCTCCTGCAACTCGCGAAGTGCGATAAGGTGCTTGACGCGCTCCTCAGGCGTTTCCACATGACCGTACAGCATCGTCGCATTCGTGTAGATCCCCAGTTCGTGCGCAGTTCGATGTACTTCGAACCAACGATCCGCTCGGACCTTCCCCTTGAAGACTTCATCATGCACGCGATCGTCGAAGATCTCCGCGCCGCCGCCGGGAAGTGAGCCGAGTCCGGCGTCGCGCAGCGCGGTCAGGACCTCACGCGTGTTCATCCGCGCCACGCGGGTGAAATGGACGATCTCGATCGCGGTGAACGCCTTGATGTGAAGCTGCGGACATGCTTCGCGGATGCCGCGGAGCATGTCGAGGTAGTAGTCAAACTTCAGCCACGGGTGCAGCCCGCCGACGATGTGCACCTCGCTCGCCCCGGCGTCGGCGGCTTTGCGGGCGGTGGCGATGACCTGCTCGACGGGCATCTCGTATGCTCCTTCTTCGCCGCGCTTGCGGTAGAAAGAGCAGAACTTGCACGAGAGGGCGCAGACGTTGGTGTAGTTGATGTGACGGTTGCGGTTGTAGTAAGTGTTGTCGCCGTGGAGTTGCTCGCGGACGAAGTTCGCCAGCCGGCCGATGGCGTGCAGGTCGCGGCTGCGGTAGAGGGCGACGCCATCGTCGAACGAGAGGGAATCGCCGGCGAGAATTTTCTCATGCGCCGGCAGGAGGGCGGGGTCGGATGGCGGACGAACAATCTTCGACATCGAAGGAAAGTATAGGGACTCGTGCCACTTGATCCATGTTTCGCGTAATCTGAAAGCTCCATGATCCGATTCATCCTGATCACGCTATTGACCCTGTGCAGTATCGCACGAGCGGAGCCCGCGCGCGGCGGCCACGGGATGGTGGTCGCGATCAAACCAATCGCCGCCGACGCCGGCGTCGAGATCTTGAAAAACGGCGGGAATGCCATCGACGCCGCGGTGACGGCGGCGCTGATGCTCGGCGTTATCGACGGTTCCAACTCTGGCATCGGCGGCGGGTGCTTCATGCTCATCCGCACGGCGCGCGGCGAGTTCGTCGCAATCGACGGCCGGGAAACCGCGCCCGCCGCCGCGACGCGCGACATGTTCATCCGCGACGGGAAGGCGGATACGAAGCTGTCGCAGGTCGGCGCGCTCGCCAGCGGCGTGCCGGGATCTCTCAGAACGTTCGATTACGCCGTGAAGCATTTCGGGAAGAAGCGCCTGCCCGATCTGCTGTCGCCCGCGATCAAGGTCGCTGAGGATGGCTTCGCGATCGATGCGAGCTACTCGCGCAAGCTCGCCGAGGAGCGCGACAGCCTGCTGCTCTTCCCCGAATCCAAACGCATCCTGCTCAACGAAGATGGCAGCATTCGCAAGCCGGGGGACATCCTTCGTCAAACCGATCTCGCCCGCACGTATCGCAGCATCGCCAACCAAGGCATCGACTTCTTCTACCGCGGCTCATTCGCCACCGCTGTCGAGAAGTGGATGAAATCCAACGGCGGCATCCTCACCGCCGGCGACTTCGCGAGCTACCGCCTCAGATTTCGCGAGCCGCTGGTGACGAAGTATCGCGACTACACGATCGTCGGCTTCCCGCCGCCCAGCTCCGGCGGGGTGCACGTCGCGCAGATCCTGGGCATGCTGGAGCGCTTCGACGTGCTCGCCCTCGAGCGCGAGCATCCCGCCGAGCGGATTCACGTCACCGCCGAGGCGATGAAGCTCGCGTTCGCCGATCGCGCGTACTGGCTTGGCGACCCTGATTTCGTTCACGTCCCCCGGGGGCTGATCGACCCCACGTACCTCGCGGAGCTGGCGAAGAAGATCGATCGCAAGCATGCGACGACCGTTCCAGCCAACGGTACGCCGCCGGGCGCGAATGAAAATTTCTTCGGCAAGCACACCACCCACATCGCCGCCGCCGACGCGGAGGGGAACTGGGTCGGCATTACGACGACGCTCAACACCGCCTTCGGCTCGAAGGTGATCGTCCCCGGCACCGGCGTGCTGCTGAACAACCAGATGGATGACTTTTCCATCCAGCCCGGCGTGCCGAACAAGTACGGCCTGGTCGGCGCGGATGCGAACTCGATCGCACCGCGCAAGCGCCCGCTGTCGAGCATGTCGCCGACGATCGTGCTGAAAGGCGACCGGCCGGTGATGACCGTCGGTGCGGCGGGCGGGCCGACGATCATCTCTCAGGTGTTGCTGGCGATCAGCAACGTCATCGATCTGCACGATGATCTGGACGCCGCCCTTCGCCGGCCGCGCTTTCATCACCAGTGGAAGCCGGACGAACTGAGCATTGAAATCCCGGCCGGCGATGAGACGATGCGCCGTTTGGAAGAGAAGGGGCACAAGCTGAAACGTACCGAGCCCGCCGGCGCGACGCAGGCGATCGTCCGCCCTGACGCGGACGGAGAGTTCATTGGCGTGAGCGAGCCGCGAGCACACGGCAAGGCCGGGGGATATTGATGGGAGGTCTCATGCTTCGCTTCGCGTTACTGATCTCGCTGATCCTCACCGTCGTCGCGCAAGCCAAACCGCCGAATCTCATCGTCATCGTCGCCGACGATCTCGGTTACGCGGACATCGGGGCGCAAGGGCGGTCGAAGGACGTCCGCACGCCGAATGTTGACTCCATCGCTGCCAATGGAGTTCGCTTCACCAACGGCTACGTCTCCTGCCCCGTGTGCAGCCCGACGCGTGCGGGCCTGATGACCGGCCGGTACCAGCAGCGCTTCGGGCACGAGTTCAACCCCGGCCCCAACGCGGCCGACAACTTCGGCCTGCCGCTCGATCAGGTCACTCTCCCGCAAACCCTCAAGGCCGCCGGTTATGCGACGGGGATGATCGGCAAGTGGCACCTGGGCTTCAAACCTGAGATGGTGCCGACGTCCCGCGGCTTCGATGAGTTTTTCGGTTTCCTCGGCGGAGCGCACGTCTACAACAACGTCGGCCAGGGCAAGAACGCGCTGATGCGCGGCACCAAGCCCGTCGATGACACTGACTACCTCACCGACGCCTTCGCCCGCGAAGCCTGCGCCTTCATCGATCGCCACGCGGCCGGCGATAAGCCTTTCTTCCTCTACCTTCCTTTCAACGCGATCCACAACCCCCAGCAGGCGCCCAGAAAGTATCTCGACCGCTTTCCGCATGAGAAGGACGAGAAGCGCCAGCTCATGCTTGCGATGCTCTCGGCCATGGACGACGCCGTCGGCCAGGTCCTTCAGCACGTTCGCGATCACAAGCTCGAGGAATCCACTCTGATTTACTTCACCAGCGACAACGGCGGACCCACCGGCGGCAACGGCTCGCGCAACGATCCGCTGCGCGGCTTCAAGGGCGACGTCTTCGAAGGCGGAATCCATCTCCCGCAGATGGTGCAGTGGAAGGGCCACATCCCTGCGGGCAAGACGTATGACAAGCCGGTCATCAGCCTCGACATCTTCCCCACGCTCTGCTCCGCGGCGGGCGTGAAGCCGCCGGAAAACCTCGACGGCGTGAATCTCCTGCCCTACCTGACCGGCGACAACGCCGGCGCGCCGCACCAAACGCTCTACTGGCGTTTCGGCCCGCAGTGGGCGATCCGCGATGGCGATTTGAAACTCTGCGGCACCCGCAACGGTGAGACGATGCTCTTCGACCTCGCGAAGGACATCAGCGAATCACACGATCTCGCATCCGCCCAAACCGAAACCGTCAAGCGCCTTCACGGGCTATTTAACAAGTGGAACGCCGAGCTCGCGGCCCCGAAGTGGAGCAACTCCCGCAACCTCCGCGCCACCTCCCGCGGTCAACGCCGCGCTCGAATGCAGCGCAGCGATCCCCAGGACGAATGAGCAAGCATTTCTGCCACAGATGGGGCACAGATGAACACAGATGAGAGTTCAGAATCAATGAATCAATTTCCTTTTTCTTATCTGTGAAAATCTGTGCCCCATCTGTGGCAAAAAAGCATTTCACTTTGCCGGAACGATCTCGTACTTCACTTCATCCACCCACATCTTCCCCTTCCCCCCGAGGCGGAAGCCTGAGCACAGGTCCTGCGTTTCCGGCGGAACATCGGCCGTCACCTCATACATCTTCCAGTCATTGGTGCCACGAATGTTCCGCTGCGCGGCGTCAGGGATGACGTTCTGGAAGT
>JADMIO010806558.1_pt1 | contig 17612 bp, 11 predicted proteins | sample 8958161 | NCBI WGS metagenome assembly JADMIO01 (sample SAMN16585339, study PRJNA669376) | soil metagenome | isolation source: Crop rotation soil | place: USA: Cullars Rotation, Alabama | collected 2011
CAGCCCCCAGCCCCCAGCCCCCATTTCATCGCCTTTGCCGATTTTGAAAACCGCGGCATCGCCGACTTGATTGTCGACGGGGCGGTGCTGCGCAATCAGGGCCACGGCCGTTTCGCCGCGGCGCACGCCACGCTGCTCGACAATGCGGTTGCCGTGGCGGTGGCGGACTTCGACGCGGATGGCAAGGAGGATGCGGCCGCGATCGGCCGCGATGGTGTCGTTCACCTGCTCCATAACGACACCGCCACGGCCAATAGCTGGCTGCGTGTGACGCTGACCGGCGTCAAGAACCCGAAGCTGGCGCCCGAGGCCCAGGTCGAAGTGAAGAGCGGCGTTCGCTATCAGAAGAAAACCTACACCGGCACGCCGCTGATCTTCGGCCTTCGCGACGCGAAGGATATCGACACCGTCCGCATTACCTGGCCGAATGGTCTGATCCAGAACGAGCTCAAACAGCCGATCAACAAGGCAATCGTTTACAAAGAAGCGCAGCGGCTGTCGGGATCGTGTCCGATGATCTTCACCTGGGACGGAAAGGGATTCCGTTTCATCACCGACGTTCTTGGCGTCGCGCCGCTCGGTGCCAGTTCAGGCGACGGCAGCTACTTTCCAGTCGATCACGACGAGTACATTCAAATTCCGGGAGAGGCGCTAGCCGCTACGGACGGCGCCTTCGAGATCCGCATAACCGAAGAGCTGCGCGAGGTGTCGTACCTCGATCGCGTTCAGTTGATTGCCGTCGATCACCCCAAGGCGATCGATTTGTTCACCAACGACAAATTCAAATCGCCGCCGTTCCCGGAATTTCGGCTGTTTGGCGCATCGCAGCGGGTCTATCCGATCGCGGCCCGAGACGACAACAATCGCGACGTGCTGAAACAGCTCGCCGCGAAGGATCGAGCGTACGTCGACACCTTTGCGCGCGACTACGCTGGCGTTGCCGAGCCCCACACGCTCGATCTCGATTTCGGCAAGGCGGCGCCCGACAATCGCGCGGTGCTGGTTCTGAGCGGTTGGGTTGACTGGGCTGACGGCAGCACCTTTCTCGGCGTATCGCAGGAAGATCCGCGCGGGCTGATCTTTCCATCGATCCAGGTCCAGGACGCCGCCGGCAAGTGGATCACGGTCGTCGACGACATGGGAATCCCGGCCGGCAAACCGAAGACCATCGCTGTCGACTTGACCGGCAAGTTCCTGTCAAGCTCGCGGCGGATTCGCATTGCCACCAACCTCGCCCTCTACTGGGATGAAATTTTCCTCAGCGAGAGCGCCGCCGCGCCGCCGCATGTCTTGACCGGCGCCGACGCTTCCCGAGTCGAGTTGCGCTACCGCGGGTTTTCCACGCCGACCATTCATCCGCAGCGCACGCAGCCGGAAGCGTTCGATTACGCGCGGCTGATGCCGCTGTCGATGTGGAATCCGACGCCGGGGCTGTATACACGCTTCGGCGACGTGACGCCGCTGCTGTCTGCCGTCGACGATCGATTCGTGATCATGGGCGCGGGCGACGAGATCCGTCTGACGTTTCCGGTTTCCGCTTTTCCAACCGTGCACAAGGGGTGGACGCGCGACTTCCTGCTGCTGGTCGACGGCTGGGCGAAAGATGGCGACGCGAATACCGCCTTCTCGCAGACGGTCGAGCCATTACCTTTTCATACTATGAGCGCCTATCCGTATCCGGCATCCGAACGATACCCGGACGATGCGTTGCACCGTGATTATCGGGAACAGTACAATACGCGACCGGCGCTGCGTTTGTTGCGGCCGCTCACATCGACGCACTCAGACAAATGAAAATACCGTCTCTGAAGGCGCTGGTCGGCGTCGGTTTCGTCGCTCTGCTGATCAACACCGGCTACATCGCCGCCTTCGCCAGCCCCACGGTTTTTTACATGGGGAACGTGCTGGCGCATCTCGTCCTCGGCGTGCTGCTGTCGGTGATGTTCGGCGCGCTGTTGCTGCGCGATCGCGAGGTGCTGCGCGGCGCCGGGCCGTCGGCGCTGTTCTTTGCGATTGCCCTCGCCTTTGGCCTCTACCTGGTTTACGTCGGCAACATCCGCGAGCACTCGTGGGTGTTGACGACCCACATCGTCGCCGCCGCGATCGGCGTCGCCACGGTGCTGCCGTACGCGCTGCGCGTGCCGGCGCTCCGTGCGCTGGTGCCAGCTGCCGCGGTATTCGCGCTGGTGTTTCCAATCGCCGCGATTCAGTACCAGAAGCGTTTTCCGCCGGCGACGCATCGCATTGTCAATCCGACCAGCGCACCGCTGACGATGCAGGGGGAGGGCGGTGGTCCACAATCGCCATTCTTCCCGTCGTCTGCGAAAACCAACGTCGGCGGAATCATTCCCTCGAATTTTTTTATGGACTCGCAGAAGTGCGGCGAGTGCCATAAAGACATCTACGAGCAGTGGAACCGCTCGATGCACCACTTCGCGTCGTTCAACAATCAGTTCTATCGGAAGTCGATCGAATACATGCAATCGGTGATCGGCCCGCAGCCGAGCAAGTGGTGCGCCGGTTGCCACGATCATGCCGTGTTTTTCAACGGACGGTTCGAGCGGCCGATCAAGGATCAGATCGACACGCCGGAAGCGCATGCCGGCCTCGCCTGCACCTCGTGCCATTCGATCACGCACGTCGACAGCAGCATGGGCAACGGTGGATTCACCATCGAGTACCCGCCGCTGCACGAACTGATGACCAGCCGGAATCCATGGATTCGACGGATGGATTCCTTCATGACCTACCTGAATCCCGAGCCGCATCGCCGGTCGTTCATGAAGCCGTTCATGAAGGAGAATTCGGCGGAGTATTGCGCGAGCTGTCACAAAGTGCACCTCGACGTACCGGTGAACGAGTACCGCTGGTTCCGCGGCTTCAACGACTACGATAACTGGCAGGCGAGCGCGATGTCGGGGCAGGGCGCTCGATCGTTCTACTATCCGCCGAAAGTCTCGACCTGCGTCGACTGCCACATGACGCCGGTCAAGTCGAACGATCCCGGCCGCCACGCCGACGGCACGATCCATTCGCACAGCTTCGCCGCCGCGAACACTGCGGTGCCATTCGTCAACGACGACGCCACGCAGATGAAGGAAGTCGTCGATTTCCTGAAGTCGGGCTTCATCAGCGTCGACATTTTTTCCGTGGCGCCGATCGACGAAAAGTCCGAAGGGACGCGGATGATCCGGCGTGCCCGTGCCGACAGCGGACCACAAGCCCTGTCGAGCAGCGGCGCCGGCGAGGAAGCCGAACAATCGGGACCGGCGTTCATCCGCGAAGTGGGGCAGATTGCCGCACCGATCGACAAAGCGGCGCCGCCTTTGCCACCGGGCTCGTCGGCGCGTGTCGACGTCGTCGTCCGCACCCGGAAGATCGGTCATTTCTTCCCCGGCGGAACCCTCGATGCGTTCGACATCTGGATCGAAATGCAGGGGAAAGACGCAGACGGCCGTGTCGTGTTCTGGAGCGGCGAGGTCACCGACGGCGGGAAGGGACCGGTTGAAGAAGGCGCGCACTTCTACCGGTCGTATCAGCTAGATGGCGAAGGCAATCCGATCGACAAGCGCAACGCCTGGCAGGCCCGCAGCGTCCTGTACGTGCGGAACATTCAGCCGGGTGCCGCCGACACGGTTCACTACCGCGTCCACATCCCGAAAGACGCCCGCGGACCGATTACCTTCACGGCGAAGCTGCAGTACCGCAAGTTTTCGCACTACTACACGCAGTTCGCCTACGCCGGCCAGCCCAAGGATCCGAAGCTGATTTCGTCGCACGCCAATAGCTCGGAATATTCGTTCGACGTCGCCGACGTTCCCAAGAACGTCTCCGGCAAACTGAAGAACGCGATTCCCGATTTGCCGATTACGACGCTGGCTGAAGCGCAGGCGCAGCTGCCGGTTGGCGAGGCGCGTTCGCAACCGCAGTGGAAGCAGGTTGCCACCAAGGCCGATCGCGAGCGCTGGAACGACTGGGGCATCGGCCTGCTCTTGCAGGGCGATCTGAAAGGCGCCGAATACGCGTTCAAAAAAGTGACCGAAGCCGAGCCCGAGTACGCCGACGGTTGGCTGAACGTTGCCCGCGCCCTGATCCAGGAGGGTGAAACCGACGCCGCCAAACCGTACATCGCCGAAGCGCTGAAACGCGATTCGACGCTGGCGCGGATCTACTACTTCAAGGCGCTGATCGAAAAGACCGATGGCGACTATCCGGCCGCGCTCAAGTCGTTGCAGACCGTATTCGAAAAGTATCCGCGCGATCGCGTCGCGTTGAACCAGACCGCGCGCATTCTGTTCCTGCAGCGCGAATACGCCAGAGCGGTGGAAGCGGCCAATCGCGTCTTCGACGTCGATCCGGAAGATGTTCAGGGTCATTACACCGCCATGCTCGCCTACCGTGGCCTGGGCAACGAAGCCGAAGCCGAGCGCGAGCAGAAGCTGTTCCAGCGCTTCAAGGCGGAAGAATCGGCGCAGTCAATCACCGGCGCCCGTCGGCTGTTGAAGCCCGAAGAGAACAACGAGCGCCAGCAGATTCACGAGCACGAAAGCGTCGCGCTCGCCCCGGATCGCGTCCGGCCGGCCGCGGCGAAGTTGACGGCGGCCAGGAAACCCTCAGCCCACGTTGGCGGGAAGTAAATGAGAGTTGTGACAGCGATCGCCTTCGCCGCGGCCGCGGTGTCGGCGGTCGTCGCCGCGCCGAGCGGCATCACGTTTACCGATGTGTCGGCCACCGCCGGGATCAAGTTCACGCACAACAGCGGCCGGGCAGGAAAGAAGTTTCTGCCGGAAACGCTCGGATCGGGCGGCGCATTCATCGATGCCGACGGCGACGGCTGGCAGGACATCATCCTGGTCAACTCGAAAGACTGGGCGCCGCGCGGCCGCAAGAACGTAAGCGCCTTCTACCGCAACAACGGCAACGGCACCTTCACCAACGTCACCGTCGGCAGCGGTCTCGATGTCGAAATGTATGGGCTGGGCATCGCGGTCGGCGACTACGACAACGACGGCCGCGACGATGTCTACATCACGGCGCTCGAAGGCGACCGGCTCTTTCACAACGAAGGCAAAGGCAAGTTCCGCGATGTGACGAAGGCGGCCGGCATCGCCAACGCCAACTTCGGAACCAGCGCCGCTTTTTTCGACTACGACAAGGACGGCAAGCTCGATCTGTTCGTTGCCAATTACGTGCAGTGGACCGAAAAGGGCGACCTGTGGTGCTCGCTCGACGGCACCACCAAGTCGTACTGCACGCCCGAATCGTACAAGGGCACGTCGTCGAAGCTGTATCACAACCTCGGCGCCGCGGCTTCGGCTGCGGCGGATAGGGGCTGGATTTTCGAAGACGCCAGCAAGAAAGCCGGCATCGACGATCCGAACAGCAAGTCGCTCGGCATCACCGTCCTCGACTACAACATGGACGGCTGGCCCGATCTGTTCGTCGCCAACGACACCCAGCCAAACAAGCTGTATCGCAATAACAAGAACGGCACGTTCTCCGAAGCGGGCATGTCGGCCGGCGTTGCCTATAGTGAAGACGGCGTCGCGCGCGGCGCGATGGGCGCCGACAGCGCCGATTACGATCGCTCCGGCCGGCCGCATCTGCTGGTCGGTAATTTTTCGAACCAGATGCTCGGCCTCTACTACAACGAAGGCAAGGGGCTGTTCGTCGACGAAGCGCCGAAGTCGACGGTCGGGCGGGCGAGCCTGCTGTCGTTGGCGTTCGGCGTGTTTTTCTTCGATTACGACCTCGACGGCTATCCCGACATCCTCGCCGCCAATGGGCACATCGAGGAGGAAATCGGCCGCGTCCAGCCGAAGGTGCAGTTCAAGGAACCACCGCTGTTGTTTCGGAACCAGGGCCAGAAAAAGTTTGAAAATGCCAGCGACGCGGTCGGCGCGCAGTTCATGCGGCCGATCGTCGCGCGCGGCGCCGCCTACGCCGACTACGACAAGGACGGCGACCTCGATGTGTTGCTGACCACCAATCACGGCCCCGCCTACCTGTATCGCAACGATGGCGGCAACAAAAACAACTTCATCTGCATCCGTACCCGCGGCGTCAAATCGAACCGCGACGGAATCGGCGCGCTGGTCCGAATCGAAAGCGCCGGCGGCAAACAGTGGAGCGTCGTCCGCAGCGGCTCCAGCTATGCGTCGCAGAGCGATCTGGCGCTGACTTTTGGGCTGGCCAAGGACGCCACCGTGACGGCGATCGAAGTCGAGTGGCCGAGCGGGACCAAGGATCGCGTCACCAACGTCAAAGCCAACCAGTTCCTCACCATCGAAGAAGGCAAGGGCGTCGTCCCGGCCAAATGAGTGAAACCGATTGATGCGATGAAGAGGTAGACCTGTTGCCGGCACCGCGGTTGTTCTACGGTGCCGAGATGGCCCTACGTAGACTTTTCGCCCATCCGCTTTTAACCATTGCGTCGATCATCACGCTGGCGCTTGCCGCCGGCGCCGGCAGTGCCGTCTTCGCGGTGGCCAACGCCACGGTATTCCGGCCGCTGCCGTACCCAGACCCCAGCCGGCTGGTGCGGTTGTTCGAACAGCCGCCGCAGGCACCCGGCTTTCAGAATCGCAACGGCCTGTCGCTGGTCACGCTGCTTCGATTTCAGGAACGATCTCGTACGCTCGCATCGCTTGAAGGAATCTGGGGCCGCGCCCGTGCGCTCGGCGCCGGCGGCGATCCGGAAACGGTGCCGTCGGGCGATGCCACCGCTGGATTGTTTTCGATGCTCGGCGCGCAGCCATTGTTGGGGCGAACCTTCAGCCTCGACGAGGAGCGCGCCAACGCGCGAGTCGTCGTGCTCGGTCACCGGCTCTGGCGCCGTCGCTTCAATCAGGATCGCGGCATTGTCGGGCGAACCGTAACGATCGATCGCGAACCGCACGAAGTCATCGGCGTGATGCGGTCGGATTTCGAGCCGGCCTTCGTGGCCTCGGAGATGTGGACGCCGCTCGACCTCGGCGAGCAGACGACGCCGCTCGGCTTCTCGAACTTCATTGCCGTCATCGGCCGCTTGAAGGATGGTGTTGGAGTGGCCGCGGCGTCGGCCGAGGCGGCGGCGATGATGCAGGTGCTCGGCCGCGAATATCCGCGCTCGCATGCCGGCTGGTCGGCGTTTGCGACTGATCTTCGGACCGGCACGTTTGGTGGTCAGCGGCCAGCGGTGATGATGCTCGGTCTGGCCGCGCTGCTGCTGGGACTGATCGGCGTAGCGAACATCACGCACCTGACGCTGGCAGATACGGCATCGCGGCAGACGGAAATCGCGCTGCGTCGCGCGCTCGGCGCGGGACGGTGGGATCTGTTTCGCCTCCACCTCGCCGACAGCGCGGTGATCGGTGTATGCGGAGGCGTGCTCGCACTGCTGATCGCCTGGCTTACCGCCCCGATCTTGATGGCACTCGATCCGACCGCGGTCACGACCGTCGCCGGAGTGCACACCGACTGGCGCGTCGCTGCGGTCGCGGCTTTGCTGGCGCTGGTGCTGTCGTTCGTCGCGCGGACACTGCCGGCATTTCTTGCCGGCCGAACCGACCTCGCGCCGCAACTGGCAGCCAGCGCACGCGGTTCTTCGGTCACGACACGACGGTCGAAGTTCACGCTCGTTGCCGCGGAAGCTGCCCTTGCGGTGGTGTTGTTGGTCGGGGGCATGGTCCTGGTGTCGTCGTTGACACGCTCGCTTCAGATCAATCCGGGTTTCGATCAAGAGAACGTCTTGGTGATGCAGCTGCGGGTGGCCCAATCGAGCTACGGTTCGACGGCAGCGCGAGCGCTGTACGTCGAACGGCTCGTCGAACGTATCCGGCAAGTGCCAGGGGTGCTGGCCGCTGCCGCCGGCACCGGCGTCCTCGGTCCAGGCAATTCGACGACGACGCAAATGGTGGTGGACGGCAAGCCGACGCCCGACGGTCAGGCCTACGGCGTTCAGTTCCGGCGGGTTTCCGACCGCTATTTTTCGACGCTGCGGGTGCCGATTCTCGAGGGCCGTGAGGTGTCGCCCGCTGACGGCATCGATGCACCGCCGGTGGCCGTGATCAGCGATTCGATGGCGAAGCGATTCTGGGGCGCCGAGAGCGCGCTTGGCCGCCGCGTTCGGCGAACTGGAGCCGACAGTCGCTGGTACACGATCGTCGGCGTCGTCGCCGACATCCGCGACGTCGACCTCGACGCGCCCGGTACGCCAACCCTGTATGTGCCGTACTCGCAGAACAACACCGGCATCGTGCCGGTCACTGTATCAGTGCGCGCGCAGGTGGCGCCGCTCGCCGTCGCGCGCGTGGTTCGCCGCGCGATTGCCGAAATCGATCCGCTGCAGCGGTCGACAAGATGGCACCGTTGGCCGATTTTCTCGCCGACAGTCTCGGGTCGCAGCGTTTTCGATCCGTGCTGATGGGCAGCTTCTCAGTACTGGGGCTGGCGCTTGCGGTGGTCGGAATCTACGGCGTGACGGCGCGCGGCGTTCAGGAGCGGACCCGCGAGGTTGCGATTCGGGTCGCACTTGGCGCTGACGCTCGAATCACGTGGTGGACGGTGATGCGCCGTTCGATTGCCGCGGTCGGTGGTGGGGTGGCGATCGGTGCATCGTGCGCGGCGCTGGCTGCCGGACGCGTGTTCGGCGCGCTTGGCGTTTCCGAACCAGCAACCTTGCCGGCGGTCGCCGCTGCGGCGCTGGTGCTGCTGACGACGGCGTTTGTCGCCGCGGCGTGGCCGGCGCGGCGGGCGATCGCGATCAATCCGGTCGAGGCACTGAGAAGCGAATAAAATGCCGCCATGATCGATCGACGGATGTTTCTCCGGGCCGGCGTGGCCAGCGTCGCCGGCGTCGCGGTCGGAGCACGCGCATTCGCGGCCGAGCCATTACGGCTTGAAACCTTTTCGCAATGGTTGAACGCCGCGCCGAAGGCTCGCGAATCGGAACTGCCGGCCCTGCTCGAGCGGATCCGATCCGCAGACGCCTCGATTCACGCCTGGGTTCAGCTGCAGCCGGAGCAACCGACCGGCAGCGGCGCGCTGAACGGCATTCCGGTCGGCATCAAAGACGTCATCGAGACGAAAGGGCTCGCCACCGAGTACGGATCGCCGATCTACAAGGGACGGATCGGCGCTTCGGACGCCGCGATCGTCCGCGAGCTGCGTCAGCGCGGCGCTGTCGTCCTCGGCAAGACGCACACCACCGGGTTTGCGTATCGCACGCCAGGCCCAACCCGAAACCCGCGCGATCTCGCGCATACGCCCGGCGGTAGCTCGAGTGGGTCCGCTGCCGCAGTTGCGGCGGGCATGGTGCCGTTCGCGGTCGGCACCCAGACCGGCGGCTCGGTGCTGCGGCCCGCGTCGTTCTGCGGCGTGACTGGCTTCAAGGCCAGTTATGGCGTGTTGTCGACCGAAGGCGTCCTGCTCTATTCGAAGAGCTGCGACACGCTTGGGTTCTTCACCCACACGCCGGCCGACATGCTCGCCTTGTGGCGGGCGATTGGGCGGCCGGCCGGTGCGGCCGAAGAATTCGATTTCGGGGTTGCCGATCCGATGCCGCCGGTCGAACCGGAAATGACCGCGGCATTTCAAGCGACGGTGCAACGGTTGAAGCAGGCTGGCGCCCGCATCAAGCCGCTCGATATCTCGCCGATGCTGGCGCGGTTGGCCGAGGCGCAAGGCACGATCGCGACCTACGAAGGCGCGCGCGCCCACGAGCAGCGATTCAAACAATACGGCGATCGGCTCGACGCGGTCGCGACGATGGTCCGCGATGGACTGAAGATCAGCGTTTCAGACTACGACGCGGCGCGGCGGTTCGTCGACGAATGTCGAGCGAAGATCAACGAAAGCTACAAAGCGACGCCGGTGATTCTGGTGCCGGCCGCGACCGGGCCGGCGCCGCTCGGGCTGGCGTCAACCGGCGATTCGCGGATGAATTCGCCGTGGACCGTACTCGGCACGCCGGCGATTTCGCTGCCGATGCCGGTCGGTGCCGCCTTGCCGCTCGGGTTGCAGTTGACCGCGCAGCACGGTGAAGACGCGCGGGTCATTCGCGCTGCGATGCGGATTGCTCAGCTGATCGGCGGCCGCACGTAGCCGCCGCACTGCCGCTCGATTGCCGCCGCTACCGACAGGACCAGTTCCTCCTCAAACGGCCGGCCGATTACTTGAACCGCAATCGGCAGACCGTCGGCCGAATGTCCCGCTGGTACCACCACCGCCGGATTGCCGAGGATGTTGAACCACTGCGTGTAGACCATCGCCTCGAGATAGCCGACGGTGGTTCCGTCGATCGTCCAGCTGCGTTCGCCGTGCCGGAATGCCGGAGCCGACGAAACCGGGCAGAGCAGAATGCGATGCGTCTCCATCTGGGCGACGAGCTGTGCGCGGATCAGGTCACGATCGATCCAGGCTTCCGTCAACGCCATCCCGGTCAGCGCCGGCCGGGCGCCGCGCGCGAGAAACGCTTTCAGGATCGCCAGCTCCAGTTCGGCGCCCTTCAGCGGATCCTTCAGCACCATCAGGCCGACTTCGCAGAAAAAGGTGTCCCACAGTTCGCGGGCCCGATCGAGACCGGTCGGACGGAACCCTTCGACGTCGTAGCCGGTACGCGCGAGCGCTTCGGCCGCTGATCGCACCGCGGCTCGCGTTTCCCGCGTCACCGGGTAATGTCCATCGTCCTCGAAGAAACCGATGCGAAAGCCGCGAGTCGGTTGGTTATCGAGCGGGCGGACCGCGACTGGCGCCGCCATCGGATCGGCGTCGTCCCAACCGGCGACGACCTGAAAAAGAGCGTAGACGTCCGCGACCGTTCGCGCCATCGGGCCGACCACTCCGATCAGCGAAAACGGTCCGAGACAGGGCGGCTGGTGACCGGTTCCCGGCACTCGTCCCGGCGTGGGCTTCAGCGCGCAGATGCCGGTGAAATGGGCGGGCACGCGCACGGATCCTCCACCGTCGCTGCCGATGCCGGCGGCCGACATGCACGCGGCGATCGCCGCAGATTCGCCACCACTCGAGCCGCCGGGCGTCCGACTCACATCCCAGGGATTGGCGGTGCGGCCGTAGAGCGGGTTGTCGCTCTCGTAGCCCATCAACATGTCGGCAACGTTCGTGGTCCCAAGAACGATCGCGCCTGCCGCCTTCAGCCGCGACACGCACACCGCGTCGTTTGTGGCGACGATGCCTTTTCGACTCGGCGATCCGGTTTCGCAGCGCAGGCCGTCGACTTCGATCGCGCTCTTGATCGAGACCGGCACACCACCCAACGGCCCGCGCGGCCGTCCGGCTGCCGCCGCTTCGTCCTGCGCGCTCGCTTCGGCGATGGCGCGATCGCTGCGCAGCTGGACGAACGCGTTCAGTTGCGGGTTCAGCCGATCGATCTGCGCAAGATGCTGCTCGACGACGTCGACGGCGGACGCGTGGCCGGACGCGACGAGACGGACGATTTCAGTCGCAGAACGATGAACCAGTGGTGCCATAGGGCCGGAGGTGACGGTTAGACGGTCAGCGCCGCAGCCGCCTGGGCCGCGCTCTTGGCACTGATCACTTCGTAGAACATCAGGTTCTTGGTCTTGCCGCGCAGTTGCGCCTCGGGCATCTGGCGGCATTCGAAGTCGGCTTTCACCGCCGCGTAGGTCGTTTCGCTGATCAGGATAGTGGTGCCGAATTCCTTGTTCAACCCCTGCAGCCGCGACGACGTATTAACGCCGTCTCCGACAACGGTGTACTCGAGCCGCTTGCGCGAGCCGATGTTGCCGACGATCACCTCGTCGGTGTGGATGCCGACGCCGATGGCGATCGGCGGCAGCCCATGCATGCCGCGCGTGCCGTTGATCTTGCCGAGCAGCGCTTTCATCCGCAACGCGGTCTGCACCGCGTGTTTTTGGTGATCCGGTTCGTCGAGCGCGCCGAACACCGCCATCAACCCGTCGCCGATGAACTTGTCGAGGACGCCGCCGTTCTCGAACACGGCGTCGACCATTTCCGAGAAGTAATCGTTCAGGAAGGCGACGACCTGCTGCGGCGTCATCGCTTCGGACATGCCGGTGAAGTTGCGGATGTCCGAGAACAGGATCGAGATCCGTTTGCTCTCGCCGCCGAGGTTAACCTGACCCTTCAGAATCTTGTCCGACACCTGGGTTGCGATATAGCGGCCGAACACTTCCTTGACGTGGTCGCGCTCCTGCAGGCCGTTGGCCATTTCGTTCAGACTGGCCGAGAGGCGGCCAGACACGTCGCGGCCGCTGATGGTCGCGCGCGAGGTCAGATCGCCGCTGCCGATACGCTTGGCGAACTCGCCGAGCTGGCGCAGCGGTTCGCTGACCGACCGCGACACTTGATGCGCGATCAGCAGGCTGCCGATCAACACCAGTGCGAGCCCGGCCGCCAACTCGCGGCGCAGGCGGCGCAAGCCGGCAAGCTCTTCGTCGCGATCCACTTCGGTCAGCAGCACCCACGGCTGCTGCGCCATCGTCGCGGGATTCTTGATCGCCCGATAGACGAACAGCTTGCTGACGCCTTCGTTGTTCCTGGCGACCAGCGAGCCGACGCCGCGTGTCTGCCACGCCGCTTGCACGGCCGCATAGTCCTTGACGTTCGAATCGAGACGCGCCAGGTCGGGATGCGCGACGATCTGGCCTTCGCCATCGACCAGCACCGCGTAACCACTTTGATTGAACTTGGCGCTGCCGATCAGGTTCTTGAACTGCGTCGCCAGGTCGAAGCGCGCGCTGATCATCAGGCGCAACTTGCCGGCGGCGTCGGCGACCGGGACATACATCATCAGGATCTGCCGTTTGAACGCCGGCGAGTAATACGCTTCGGACGTGAACGGCTTGCCGTCCAGCCCGAAAGCAATCGCGATCCGATTGGGCGGTTCACCGGCCGACGTGCCCGAGACGGTATCGGTGATTTCGGTGCCGTCCGCTCCGACCAGCCGCAGCTGAAGATATTGACTGTCGAAACTCTGCGCCGCGGCAAGGCGGTCGCGAAGTTGGGCAGGCGACGCGCCGCTGTCGCGTGCGTCGGCCAGCGTCGCGCCGAGGTTCTTCAACTGATGCTGGATGTCGTCGATCTCGGACGCGACTTCGTTTTCGACGATCGCGCCGATGTCGTGCATTTCGACCAGCAGTTCCTGGTCGAGCAGCTGTCCGGCCGCCTGATATCCCCAGATGCCGACCACCGATGCCGACATCAAGGCGATGCCGACCAGGGCGATGGCGATCTCGAGCAGGAAGCCTTTTTCAAAACGCGCCATCCAGCGCGCTCGAACCGCGGCGACGAACACCGCGAATGCTGCCGCCCACAGGGCCGCCGCGCCGACGACCCAGAAGAGCAGCGTCATGCGTTGACGGCGTCGCCCGGCCGCAGCGCGGTCGGCGCCGCCTGTTGAATCGGTCCGATCTTCGATTCGACGACTTTATGGATGGCGGGCAGCGCCCGTTGGGCGGCCTCGGCGCCGCGTTCGATCAATTCGTCGGCGCGGTAATACTCAATCCAGGTGAAGTCCGAGAGGTCGGGATTGATCAGCACGTCGGCGGTGATCGCTTTGAAGTTGCCGAGCTCGTATTGCAAGATCTGCATCGAGTTCATGACGATGTCGAACAGGTTCGGCATGTCCTGGGCATCGCCGAAATAACTCAGCGGATTGAAGACGTTCAAGCGCCGGTACCAATACGACAACGCGGTCTCGATGCCGCGCTTCATCCGCGGCACGACGTTCACCGCGACGGTGATGTCGGCGCCCATCTCGCTGGTGATCTCGGCCGGCACCGGATCGGCGACGCCGCCGTCGACCAGACAGCGCCCGCCCGCCTTGAGCGGTGCCATCACCATCGGCACTGACGAACTGGCGCGAAAGGCGGTTTCGAGACGGCCCGAGCCGATCGCGACGCGCTCGCCGGTTTCGATGTCGGTCGCCACGGTCTTGCACGGCAACAGCAGTTGCTCGAATGTTTCCTTGCCCTTCAAGTAGGGTCGCATCATCGTCAGGAACCGCTGTCCTGACAGAATGCCCGGTTTGGTGAAGAAAGTCGGATCGGAGGCGAACAGGAAATTGCGTTTGGCGCCGAGTTCCCTCGCGATCGCGATCATCTCGTCGACGCTGAGGCCCGCTGCGTAACCGACGGCGATAATCGATCCCTGACTGCAGCCAGCCACCAGGTCGACGTGAATGCCGTCTGCTTCCAGGACTTTCAACACGCCGAGGTGCGCGAGACCGAACGCCGCACCGCCGCCGAGCGCCAGCCCAATCGACGTGCCGAGCAGTTTATGCGCGAGCCGGTAGAGCGGCAGTGCCGCGCCTGAACGCGGATTGGCGCGAATGAATTCAGCCGCTTCGTCGGTCGGACGCGTGAACACCGGGCTGTAGGGCAGCACGAACGGCTCGCTGCTGCTGATCGGCAGCGGCCGCGATCCGGCGTCGAACAAGTTCACCACGCGATACACCTTCATCGAACGGGTATCGGCGATGCCGATTTCGTCTTCGGGTGAATCGACGATGGTGACGAACACGTCGGAGTAGGCCGGTGCGGAATCAATCAGCGCCTGGGCGTGCGAGCCGAGGTCGAGGATGATGAAACTGAAGTGATCGCTGAGCCGCGAGACGAGGTTCGAGACCAGGTCGCCGTAGCGGGTCTCGTCGAGATCGACCGGCACGGTAATTTTCAGCTGCGTCGGACCGGAGCTGTTCTGCGGAATTTCATACTTGCGCGGTGCTGAACTGAGGCTGTCAGACAGCAGGTCGAGTACCCGCGAATCCGGTGCATCGCCACTCGGCTGCACTTCGACGAACACCACTTCGGTCTTGGTCAGCGTTTTCAGCAGCACCGCCAGTGAAAAGGCGATGATCGTTTCGCCTTTGTGACCGTGCGGGCTGGCGACGGCGATGGTGGTGGTCGCACGGCGAATCCGCTCGGCCCGGGTGACGCCGGCGAGCCGCTTCGACAGAATGCGCGCGAAATATTCGATCGCCTTGGGATTTTTCAGGAACAGCTGATCGAACGCTGGCTTGTCGACCGCCAACAGCGGCGCCCGCCGCGCCGCTTTGACGGTGGCGGTGCGCTTGCCGCCCTGGAGCAGCGCCATCTCGCCGAAGAAGTCGCCCTTTCGAAGCGTGCCGGTCTGGCGGGGCGGCACGCTGGCGTCCCACACTTCCAACTCGCCGTCGAGGACGACGTAGAACGTATCGCCCGGCTCGCCGATCCGGACGACCACGTCGCCTTTCGCAAACGTGACTTCGCGGAAGAGCTTTTGCGCCGCCTCGAGTTCCGGGCGCGTGAAAAAACTAAAGATCGGAATGGACGCAAGGAAGTCGAGATCGACCACTCGCAGATGCCTCTAAGTTGAAGAAGGTGAACGTCGTGAGCATACCATGTCAGTTTATCGGCTCGGCCGGCCTCGGACTGACGTCGAGCAGCGTCGCCGGATTGACCGGCCGGTATTGCTCGTCGTTGATGCTGACGTTGTAAATCGGCACGCCGTTATGTGCATAGACGCCGAACGAGCGATGGATGTGTCCGCAGATCAACGCCTGCGGCCGCACGCGGTCGAGCGCGTCGAGGAGCTCGACCGACCCGACGTGTTCGAGTGCCGGACCGGTTAATTCGAGATCGCCGTAGCCGCGCGGCGGTTGATGGGTGACGATTAGATCGGTCGCTTCGGGGATCGCGCGATACAGCGCCGCCAAATCGTCTGGATCGCGCAGAAAGGCCCAGTCACCGGGAAACCGGTCGCTCCACGGACTGATCCAGATGGCGAGCCCGGCGGCGACTACGGTTTCATCGCAGGCGACGGTGACGGGCAGATCGCGGACCAGCGTATGTCGCCCGCGGCCGCGGTCGGCGACGAAGTCGTGGTTGCCCCAGGTGATGATTTTGCGATCGCGCGGCAGCGGGATGCGCGCCGCCCAGTCGCTGAACGGTCCGCGCAGCCACGCGTCCTGAATCTGCGGATCGTCGCGCGCGTGGCTGGAATTGCCGATGGTGTCGGGACAGACGTCGCCGGCGACGATCAACAGGTCGCAGGGCGGCACCGCCGGCAGATGACCGTGGAGGTCGGAAAGGGCGATAACCTTCACGAATCCGTCAGTGACGCGATCGATTGCCGAGCAGCCAGCTGACCGGCGCGAACATGATCGACATGCCGATCGAGACCGGCAGCACCATCAGGTAGACGCCGGTGGCAAACCAGCTGCGTTCGGCCGGCGGCGGCGCCGCGTCGGGACGAAACCGCGGTTCGTGCGGTTCGGCAGGGGTGCAGCGTTCGCGCCACGCTGCCGCTTCACGCGGACTCACCGTTTCAGGTGACGGCATTGGGTCGCCCGGTTCCGAGCGATACACCCAGCCGGATTTCGTCGCGGCGATCGGTTCGCGCGCGACGTCAAATGTGGGTTTGGGCTTTTTGCTCGAGCGTGGCACGGACCTCACCTTGGGCGGCATCGCGATCGCCGGCGTCTTCGCCGCAGACGAAGCGGATGAACGCGTCGAAGTCTTCCGCGGCGCGGCTGCGCGGGGCGTATTCCCAGATCGTTTGTCGCTGCGTGAGGGCATAGGTCAGATCTATGCACTGCCGGATGCCGCGCCGGTAGAGATGATCGCGCAATTCGGGATCCGCATCCATCGCTTCGAACGCCGCGCGGGTGGCGTTGGTGGTGGTGTTGACGGAGGTCGGCAGCACGGCGAGAAGATCCAGGCGCCGATCCGGCCACAGCTCGCGAATCTCGTGAATGCCGGCCAGGGTCTGCCGCGCGCCGACGATCGCCATGCCGTCCATGCCGACTGGAACGACGACTTCGGTCGCATAGAGCAGGACGTTATAGGTCAGCAGGCTCATCGCCGGCGAGCTGTCGACGACGACCACGTCGTAGCTGATGGTCTTCAGGCGGCGGGCCAGGATCGTTTCCCGTTGCGGCGCGCCGGCCAGCTGCGATTCCAGGGCGAACGAGGCGGGCGATGAGGGAATCACGTCGAGCCGATCGCGGACGCCGCGCACGACGACGTCATCGAAGGAGGCGTCGCCGAGCATCAGGTCGCGAATCGTGCGATCGCGGCGCACTCCCATCGCGTGACCGACGTTGCCTTGCGGATCCGCGTCCACCAGCAGGACGCGCGAGCCGCGGGCCGCGAGGCCGGCGGCCAGATGGATGGCGGTCGTCGTTTTACCGACCCCGCCCTTCATATTGACGACCGCTATATGGCGCATGGGTTTTGGAATGCACCGCATTATACAGCGCAGCCCTCGTCCTGGCGCCCCGGTGCCTGGCACTTCCCCTGGCACCGTGCCTGGCACTTCGCCTGGCACCTCCCCTGGTCCGGTGCCTGGCACCTCTCCTGGCCCAGTGCCTGGCACTTCCCCTGGCACCGTGCCTGGCACTTCCCCTGGCACCGTGCCTGGCACTTTCCCTGGCACAGTGCCTGGCACTTCGCCTGGCACTGATCGACTGATCGATCGGGGCGTTACGCGGGGGCGTTCAGGCGGGCGAGGGTAGCGACGGCGCGGGCGAGGGTCGTCGGATCGATCGGTTTGGCGATGTGCATCTGGAAGCCGGCGGCAAGCGCGCGCTGGCGCTCGTCGTCGCGCGCGTGCGCCGTGACGGCGGCGGCGGGGACTGCCGCGGTCCGGCC
>JADMIO010812932.1_pt1 | contig 17612 bp, 21 predicted proteins | sample 8958161 | NCBI WGS metagenome assembly JADMIO01 (sample SAMN16585339, study PRJNA669376) | soil metagenome | isolation source: Crop rotation soil | place: USA: Cullars Rotation, Alabama | collected 2011
GCTGGCAGGCCTTGCGCGAATGCCTCGCGCTCGACACCGCCGCCGGCTTCGCCGCGCTGTGCGCCATCGCCCGCGCAGCGCCCGACCCGCTGGCGCCGCCTGCGCGCGCTTTGCGCGCCGAGCTGACACGGGCGCATCCCGCGCTCGCCGGCCTCGACGTCTGATGCCGCGCCTGATCGAGAGCGGCGATGACGGTGTCTGCACGCTCGACGAGTGCCTCGCCGCGCTCGAGGCGACCGGATTCGACCCGCGCGACGAAGGCAGCCTGCGCCATGCGGCCGGCTGGCTGCGCCGGCTCGGCAAAGACCGCGACTTCCTCGCCGAGCTGCTGCTGACAGAGCTCAAGGCGCGCGCCCGGCACGACGACACGGCCTCGTCCTACGGCCCGCAGGTGATCATGCTCTCGCCGCTCGGCGGCGAAGTCTTCCTGCGCGCCAACGTCTGGCCGTCGGCGGACGAGCACCTGTTCCGCGCCAGCGGCGCCGGCACCTTCGTCTACGGCCTGCCGCACGACCACAACTTCGACTTCCTCACGCTCGGCTATTTCGGGCCCGGCTACTGGTCGGACTACTGGGAATACGACTTCGAAGCCGTTGCCGGCGCTGTCGGCGAGCCTGCCGGGCTGCGCTTCGTCGAGCGTTCGCGGCTCGAGCCGGGCAAGCTGCTGCACTACCGAGCCCACCGCGACGTCCACGCGCAGCATCCGCCCGATTCACTGTCGGTGTCGCTCAACGTGATGCATGCCGGCGGCGCGCAAGGCTGGCTCGACCAGTACCGCTTCGACGTGAGTCGCAACGAAATCGCCGGAGTGCTCAGCCCCGGCGCGAGCGAGGTGTTCCTGCGTCTCGCGGTCGGCCTCGGCGTGCCCGAAGCGCTCGACCTTGCCAAGACTTTCGCCCGCACCCACCCGAGCGACCGCATGCGCCTGACCGCGCTCGAGGCGCAGGCGGGGGTGCTTGATGCGGCCGGCTGCGACGAACTCTGGCGCCGGGCGGAGGCTTCGGGCAGCCGCCTCGTCGCGCTCGAAGCCCGGCGTCGACTAAGTGCGAATAGTTCAATCTAACTATTTGATATATACTGATAATATTGAAAGGTGCAGAATTGCGCAAAATCGCTTGAGGCCTGACCTTTGCCTGACCTTTCGCCAGGCGCCCCTAGAGCACGCCCCCCGCCAGCCGGTCGATCGCCGCTTGCAGGATGACCGCGGCGGCGTGGCTGTCGATCCGCTCGGCGCGCCGCGCGCGGCTCATGTCCTGGTCGATCATGGCCCGCTCGGCGCTCGCGGTCGACCAGCGCTCGTCCCACAGCAGTACCGGCAGCCCGAGCGGCTCGAGGTTGCGCGCATAGGCCCGGCTCGCCTGCGCCCGCGGCCCGCTGCTGCCGTCCATGTTGAGCGGCAGGCCGATGACCAGCCCTGCCACCCTCCGCTCTGCGACCAGCTCGCGCAGCACCGCCAGATCGCGGCCGAACTTGCCCCGCGGCAACGTCTTGCCCGCCGAGGCGAAGCGCCAGCCGGCGTCGCAGAACGCGGTGCCGATCGTCTGCGTGCCGAGATCGAGCCCGAGCAGCACCCCGCCGTCGGGCAGCGCGTCGCGGAACTCCGCCGCCTGCTCGGTGATCACCGTGCCGACCATGCGGCGACCCGGCGGCCGACGTCCTGCCGCAAGTTGGCCCAGAACAACGGGATGTCGTAGACGTGATAATTGTTGCCCGGCAGCACGTACGGCCCGAGGTCGGGCGCCTCGCCGATCAACAGCAGCCCGCGCTCGCCGCAGCGCGCCGGGACGGCGCCCGGAACGAGCTCGCCGGTCGAAAGGTCGGCGCTCGGCTTGAGCGTGCCGAGGTTCGCTTCAGCGGGCGCGCTGCCGCCGGCCGTGCCGGTCAGCGGATTGACGCACAGCACCGCGCTGTCCCCGCGCTGCGCGCCATCGAGCCCACGCGACAGCTGGTAGACCTCGAACCAGCTGTCCGGCTGCGCCGGCTCGGCGAAGCTCGACCACGCGACCACGCAGCCGCCGTCGTCGGGCTGCCGGCACGCGGGCAGGCCGAGCCCCGGCAGGTCGTGCTCGAGCGAGATCGGCCAGCCGATCGCATAAGCAGCCGCAATGCGCGCGGCGACAGGCGTCCCGGCGATGCGCTCGTGCAGCAGCCGGACGAGGTGCGCCGCGCCCTGGCTGTGCCCGGCGAGCACGATCGGGGTGTCGGGCCCGACCTCGCGGAGGAACTGCTCGAATGCCTGCGCGACGTCCCCGTAAGCGAGATCGATCGCCTGCGCTGCCTCGGGCTTGTCGGTGAGGAACGCACCGAAGGTCGCCTGGCGATAGCGCGGTGCCCAGATCTCCGTGGCCGCAGCGAACGGGCTCGCCATTCCACGCAGGAACAGCCGCGCTCGGGCCTGCGACTGGGCATCGTCGAGCGGCGCGTTCCAGCGGGCGCGCTCGAGGTAGCTCGTCGGGTGAACGAAAAACACGGCGAACGCCGGCCCGCCGGTCTCGACGGGTGGCGCGCCGGGCGGCTGCCACCGCGCCGGGTCGCTCGCCGGAGCCAGGCCGGGGCGCGACAGCCACATCGCGGGATCGGCATACGTGCTGGAGGCCAGCGCATCCTGCTCGACGAACTCCGCCGAAGGGACGAAGGCGATGTTGCTCAGCGAGTCGCCGGCCAGCCGCAAGGCGAACAGCCCGGCGATGGCGAGGACCACCAGCACGGCTATCAGATAAAGGAACTTGCGCACCATCGGCTGTCAGGCGGCGTGGAACCGCCGGTCGTCCTTCTCGCTTTCCTCCGCTCGCCGCTCGAGCACGACCTTGAGCATCGCCAGCAGCGGATCGGCGAGGAACAGCCCGAGCACGCCGAACAGCAGCCCCATGATCAGCTGCGCGCCGAGCACCAGCGCCGGAGCCAGATCGACGGTCTTCTTGGCGATCAGCGGGATCACCACCCAGCCGTCGAAGGTCTGCACGACAAAGTAGACCAGCACCGTGTAGAGGCCCATCTCGGGCCCCCCGGAGAACCCGACCAGCACCATCAGCGCGCCGGCGATCAGCGCCCCGAGGTTGGGGATGAACGCGAGCAGGCCCGTCAGAATGCCGAGCAGCGCCGCCATCGGCACCCCATAGACCGACAGCATGAACCAGGTGAACACCCCTTCGAACACCATCCCGACGAGCCGCCCGGCCATCAGCCGGCGCATCGTCGCGCCCATCTTCGAGGCGGTGACGTAGAAGTCCTCGCGCTGCTCGGGCGACAGCATCCAAGCGACGCCGCGTTCGTAGAGCCGCGGCTCGAGCGCGACGTAGATGCCGATCACCGCGATCAGGAACAGCGTGCTGACCGCGCCGAACACTCCGCCGATCGCGCGGGTGACCATGCCGACGCCGCTCAGCAGCTGGCCGGCGATGCCCTGCACGTCGCCGGTGTCGATCGAGAACCCCTGCGTATCGAGCCAGCCGATGAACCGCGCGGCCTGCAGCGTGACGATTTCGGGCAGCTGGGCCGCCTCGCGCGATATCTGCGCGCCGGCGAACTGGCCAAGCCAGACGAAGAACAGCGCGGTCAGCCCGATGACGATGCCGAGCCGCCAGCCGCGGCCGATCTTGAGCACCCGCCCGACCAGCCGCGCGCCGCCGTCGAGCATCGCGGCGAACACCATCGCCCCGAAGATCACCAGCAATGCCTCGGCGATGTACACCGCGAGGATCGTCAGCCCGACGACCACCACCCACACCAGCGCGCGCTTGGCCTCGAAGCGCAACGCCGGGTTGGCGATCACCGTCGGGCTGGCGCGGTTATCCTCGGCCTCTGCCGGCTCGACCGCCGGCGCTACCTTCGGCTCGTCGCTGTCACTGTCCGCCATGCGCCTGCCCGCTCCCCCTGATCTCGGGGCGCAGACTGGTCCAGGCGCGCTCGCCGCGCAATGCCGAGATCCACGTCAGCGGATTCCACGTCGAGCTGCCGTCGAGCGAGAAGGTGGTGAACTCGGCGCGGCCGCCGATGCTCGAGATCGGCACCGGGCCGCCGAGCCCGTTGGCGAACTGGTTGAGCCGCGAGCGAGCCTCGGCGCGGCTGTCCGCCGAATGGTCGCGGTTGTCGCCCATCAGGAACACGCTGCCTTCGGGCACGGTGATCTCGTCGAAGTTGTCGAGGAACTGCCGCTGGTGGTCGATGATGAGGTAGCTCGCCCCGTTGGGTAGGGTCTCACGATAGGTCGGCGGCTCGTACACTTCGGTCCCGTCGGCGAGCCGGTGGCGATACTGGTCGAACACGCCGAGGCATGGCAGCCCGTCGCAGATCTGCTGATCGACCGGGATGCGCACAGGCGGCTCGACCTCCTGCGGCACCGGCACGCCGTTGAGCACGATCTGGCCGTTGACCACCGCGATGCGGTCGCCCGGCAGCGCCACCACGCGCTTGATGTAGTCCTCGTCGCGATCGGGCGGCACGGCGATGACGATGTCGCCGTACTCGGGGGTGGCCGGGGCGATGCGCCCGTCCATCCGCGGGAGCAGGTGGAACGAGGCCGAGACCCAGCTCCAGCCGTAGGGATACTTGCTCACCACCAGCCGGTCGCCGACCAGCAGCGTCGGCACCATCGAGGCGCTCGGGATGTAGAACGGCTTGGCGACCAGCGAGTGGAACGCGAGCACGCCGAGCAACATCAGCGCCAGCCCGCGGATCTCGGCCACCCAGTTGATCTTCGGCTTGGCCGGCTCGGCTTCGGCGCTCGGTTCGGCGGGATCTTCGGTCACGGTGGTGCTGCCGGAAATGCTGCTCATGCGGGGCGGGCCTCGATCACGACGAAGGCCTGCGCCCATGGGTGGTCGTCGGTTAGGGTGAGATGAACATGCGCCACATGGCCCTCCGGGGTCAGTTCCGCAAGCCGCTTGGCCGCCCCGTTCTCGAGCCGCAGGGTCGGCGCGCCCGAGGGCAGGTTCACCACCCCGATGTCCTTCATGTACACGCCGTGGAAGAATCCGGTGCCGACCGCCTTCGAGAACGCCTCCTTGGCGGCAAAGCGCTTGGCGTAAGTGCCCGCACGGGTGAACGGCCGTCTTTCGGCCTTGGCGCGCTCGACCGCGGTGAAGCAGCGCTGCTCGAAGCGCTCGCCGTGCCGGTCGAGCGCCGCCTGGATGCGCTCGATGTTGCAGAGGTCGGAGCCCATGCCGATGATCACAGCGGGTTCAGCCAGAAGAACGCGGCCATCGTGGCGGCTGAGGTCGCCGCGGCGATCAGGGCCGCCGCGATCTGCCGGAAGGCAATCAGCAGAACGACCGCCAGGCCCAGGACCAGGCTCGCCGGAACCGCCCAGTATTCGGCGAGCAGCTCCCGGTGCGAGGGCCGGGACGGGGCCAGGCCAGCGGTCAGCATGACCGTGAAGTACAGCAGGACGCCGACCAGCATGCTGCCGCCGGCGAGCGTCCAGGCGATGATTGCGGGAACGAGCTGGCCCTTCGACCACGGCCCCCGTTTCACCGCGCCGCGTCCATCAGCTCGCGCATCCGCCGCACGGCCGCCTCGAGACCGACGAACACCGCCTCGCCGACCAGGTAGTGGCCGATGTTGAGCTCGGCGAGCTGCGGGATGGCGGCGATCGGCTGGACGTTGTCGTAAGTCAGTCCGTGCCCGGCGTGCGGCTCGATGCCGTTCTTGGCCGCCAGCGCGGCCATCTCGGCGACCTTCCTCAGCTCCCCGGCGACCTGCTCCCCCTCGGCATGCGCATATTCGCCCGTGTGGAACTCGACCACCGGCGCGCCGAGCCGCAGCGCGGCCTCGATCTGGCGTTCGTCGGGGGCGATGAACAGGCTCACGCGGATCCCGGCATCCCGGAGGCGCGAGACCACCGGCTGCAAGTGGTTGTGCAGTCCGGCCGCGTCGAGCCCGCCCTCGGTGGTCCGCTCCTCGCGCTTCTCGGGGACGATGCAGGCGGCGTGGGGCTTATGCCGCAAGGCGATCTCGACCATCTCCTCGGTCGCCGCCATCTCGAGGTTGAGCGGCAGGTCGGTCGCCTGCTGGATGCGCCGCAGGTCCTCGTCGCGGATGTGCCGCCGGTCCTCGCGCAAGTGCGCGGTGATGCCGTCGCCGCCCACGCGGGCAACGATCTCGGCCGCGCGCACCGGATCGGGATGGTCGCCGCCGCGCGCGTTGCGGATCGTCGCGACGTGGTCGATGTTGACGCCCAACCGCAACTTGTCGGGACGCAGCCTGGTCACTACTTGCGGCTTCCGGGCTTGACGGCGGGCACCTCGGCCAGCTCCGGCGGGATCTCGTCCGCGGCATAAGTCGGGAAGTTGATCGTCACCAGCGCGTGGAACGGCACGCCCATGTCGACCGCGCCGCCGGTGCGATCGACCAGCGCCGCGGCCGCGATCACCTCGCCGCCGGCCTCGGCGATGGTTTTCATTGCCTCGCGGCTGGACAGGCCGGTGGTGACCACGTCCTCGACCATCAGCACCTTCTCGCCCGCGGCGATCGAGAACCCGCGGCGCAGCTCGAAGGTGCCGGTCGGGCGCTCGACGAAGATCGCCTCGGTGCCGAGCGCGCGACCCATCTCGTGGCCGATGATGACCCCGCCCATCGCCGGCGAGACGACCTTCTGGATCTGTCCGCGCAGCTCGCGCGGCAGCTTCTGCGCCAGCGCGAAGGCCAGCCGGCCGGCGCGCTCGGGATCCATCAGAACGCGCGCGCACTGCAGGTAATAGGCGCTGTGACGGCCCGACGAGAGCAGGAAATGCCCTTCGAGCAGCGCGTGGCTGGCGCGGAATTCGGCGAGAACCTCGTCTTCGGTCATGTCGGGAAAGCAGCCTTTCGATGCAGATCGACGGGACGCTGCGGCGCAGCCGGACCCCGTTTCGTGCCTGTCGAAAATTCTCCCTAGAAGCGCTTGAGGCGTGCGGCAAGCGGGCGTATAGGCCCGGCCAATCCGGCCCTTCCACGGGGCTGCAGGGCCTCGCGCGCCCCAGACAGAACGGAAGCGGCAGACAGATGAATCTCGGCGATCTCGCCCGCAAGCGGTTGCATTTCCTCACTCTCGTTATCGCTGGCCTGGCCACTATCGCGACGCCGCAGATGGCTCTCGGAGCCGCCGCGACGCAGAGTTCGGCCGTTGCCAACCAGGCCGACGCCGCTTCGCCCAACGTCGCCGACGAGACCGCGCCGGCCGCGGCCGCAGCCGAAGGCTCGACCGCCACGGCCGCGCCTGCCGGCGAAGGCTACACGCCGCTCGGCCCGGAGTGGATCAAGGGCCAGCCGACCGATCCGCGCGACGACATGATCGCCGGGATGAGCTTCCAGGAGCAGTATTCCGACGACGGCGAATATGCCCTGTGGATGCACGACATCGTGCTGCTGCCGATCATCACCGCGGTGTGCCTGCTCGTCCTCGCGCTGCTGCTGGTCGTCGTGGTCAAGTACAACCGCCGCAGCAATCCGGTGCCCTCGAAGACCAGCCACAACACGCTCATCGAGGTAATCTGGACGGTCGTGCCGGTGCTCATCCTGGTGGTCATCGCGATCCCGTCGATCACGCTGCTGTCGCACCAGTTCAAGACCCCGCCGAAGGACGCGCTGACGATCAAGGTCACCGGCTACCAGTGGTACTGGGGCTACACCTATCCTGACAACGGCGGGTTCGAGGTGATCTCGAACATGCTGCCGGAAGAGGAGGCCGTCGCGCGCGGCGAGCCGTCGCATCTCGGTGCCGACAACCGCATCGTCGTGCCGGTCGGCGAGCCGCTGCGCATCCAGGTGACCGGCGCCGACGTCATTCACGCGTTCGCCGTGCCGAGCCTGTGGTTCAAGATCGACGCCGTGCCGGGCCGCCTCAACGAGCGCATGATGACGGTCAAGGAACCGGGCATCTACTACGGCCAGTGCTCGGAACTGTGCGGCGCCCGCCATGGCTACATGCCGATCGCGCTCGAGGCCGTGCCGCGGCCGCAGTTCGAGGCGTGGGTCCGCTCGAAGGGCGGCACGCTGCCCGGCGATGCCGCCGCGGCGCCGGCAGCCGCCCCTGCGGCAGCGCCGTTGCAGGAGCCGGAATCCTCCGTCGAAGGCGCTCCGGGCGCGGGCGCTCCGGTCGCGGGCAACGAAGCCTGATTTCGCAGAACAGTTTCAGATCTAGGGTAACGCACACGATGGCCACCACCGCCGACACCTTCCAGGCTCATACGGACGAGCATCACCACGATGCCGACCACAAGCCGGGCTTCTTCGCCCGCTGGTTCATGTCGACGAACCACAAGGACATCGGCACGCTCTACCTGCTGTTCTCGATCTTCGCCGGGATCATCGGCGGGGCGATCTCGGGCCTGATGCGCTGGGAGCTGGCCGAGCCGGGCCTGCAGATCCTCGGCCAGGTCGCCAGCTACCTCAACGGCGGCACGGCGGACTTCGACCAGATGCTGCACACCTGGAACGTGCTGATCACCGCGCACGGCCTGATCATGGTGTTCTTCGTGGTCATGCCGGCGACGATGGGCGGGTTCGCCAACTGGTTCGTGCCGCTGATGATCGGCGCGCCCGACATGGCGTTCCCGCGCATGAACAACGTCGCCTTCTGGCTGACCGCGGCGGGCTTCGTCAGCCTGATGCTTTCCTCGCTGTTCCCGGGCGGCACCGGCATGGGCGCGGGGATCGGCTGGACCGCTTACGCGCCGCTGTCGACGTCCGGATCGGTCGGCCCCTCGGTGGACTTCGCGATCTTCTCGCTGCACCTCGCGGGCGCGGGCTCGATCATGAGCTCGATCAACTTCATCACCACGATCTTCAACATGCGCGCCCCGGGCATGACCCTGCACAAGATGCCGCTGTTCGTGTGGTCGGTGCTGGTGACCGCTTTCCTGCTGCTGCTCGCGCTGCCGGTTCTGGCCGCGGCGATCACCATGCTGATCACCGACCGCAACTTCGGCACCACGTTTTTCGACGCCTCGGGCGGCGGCGACCCGGTGCTCTACCAGCACCTGTTCTGGTTCTTCGGCCACCCGGAGGTCTACATCATGATCCTGCCGGGCTTCGGCATGGTCAGCCAGATCGTCGCCACGTTCAGCCGCAAGCCGGTGTTCGGCTACCTCGGCATGGCTTATGCGATGGTCGCGATCGGCGTCGTCGGCTTCATCGTCTGGGCGCACCACATGTTCACCACCGGGATGGACGTGAACACCAAGATGTACTTCACCGCGGCGACGATGGTCATCGCGGTGCCGACCGGGATCAAGATCTTCAGCTGGATCGCGACGATGTGGGGTGGCAGCCTCGAGTTCAAGAGCCCGCTGGTGTGGGCGCTCGGGTTCATCTTCCTGTTCACCGTCGGCGGCGTGACCGGCGTCGTGCTGGCCAACGGCGGCGTCGACGACAACCTGCACGACACCTACTACGTGGTAGCCCACTTCCACTACGTGCTGTCGCTCGGCGCGGTGTTCTCGCTGTTCGCCGGGTTCTACTACTGGTTCCCCAAGATGAGCGGGCGGATGCACAGCGAGCTCCTTTCCCACCTGCACTTCTGGGTGTTCTTCGTGGGCGTCAACGTGATCTTCTTCCCGCAGCACTTCCTGGGCATGCAGGGGATGCCGCGGCGCTATCCGGATTACACCCCGGCCTACGAGTACTGGAACCAGATCTCGTCGTACGGCTACGTGATCATGGCGCTGTCGATGCTGTTCTTCTTCGCCAACATGATCTACGCCTTCACCGCCGGTAAGAAGGCCCCCGGCAACTACTGGGGCGAAGGCGCGACGACGCTCGAGTGGTCGCTGTCGAGCCCGCCGCCGTATCACCAGTTCGAGACGCTGCCGGTGATCGAGGACCACCACTCGCATCACGACGCGATCGGTTCGAAGGCGAACTCGTCGGCGCACTGAGTCGGTGGTCCGCGAGGGCCGCAGGAATTAGGGGAAGGGGGCGTGCCGATGGCGGCGCGCCCCCTTTCGCAGAGCAAGGCATGACCGCAACCATCCAGACCGCAGCGCTCCCGGCCGATTGGCGCGATTTCTTCGCGCTGACCAAGCCGCGGGTGATGAGCCTGGTGGTGTTCACCGGGCTGTGCGGGCTGCTCGCCGCACCGGGGCATATCCATCCGGTGATCGGCTTCACCGCGGTGCTGTGCATCGCCATCGGCGCGGGCGGCGCCGGCGCGCTCAACATGTGGTGGGAAGCCGACATCGACGCCAAGATGGAGCGCACCGCTAAGCGGCCGCTGCCTTCGGGCCGGCTGCGTCCGGCCGACGCGCGCGACTTCGGCGTGGCGCTGTCGGTCGCCTCGGTGCTGATCATGGGGCTGGTGGTCAACTGGCTGGCCGGGGCGATCCTCGCCGCGTCGATCGTCTACTACGCGGTGGTCTACACGATCTGGCTCAAGCCGCGCACGCCGCAGAACATCGTCATCGGCGGCGGCGCCGGGGCGTTCCCGCCGCTGATCGGGTGGGTCGCGGTGACCGGCGACGTGACCCTGATGCCGGTGCTGCTGTTCGCGATCATCTTCATGTGGACCCCGCCGCACTTCTGGGCGCTCGCGCTGTTCGTGAAGACCGACTACGCCAAGGCCGGCATTCCGATGCTGCCGGTGGTCGCCGGAGAGGTGGCGACCCGGCAACAGATCCTGCTTTACGCGGCGATCCTGCTGCCGGTGAGCATCGCGCCGTGGCCGGTCGGCGGCACCGGCGCGATCTATGGCCTGTCGGCCACTGCGCTGTCGCTCGCGTTCATCGCGTTGTGCGTTCCGGTGTTCACCCGTCGGACCGGCCCGGACGACCGGATGAAGGCCGAGAAGCGCCTGTTCGGCTACTCGGTGTTCTACCTGTTCGCGCTGTTCGCCGCGCTGGTTGCGGACCGCCTGATCCTCGGGCAAGGAGGCCTCGCATGACCCCCGAAGAGGAAGAACGCTTCAACCGAGCCCGCCGCGGTCGCAACATCGCGCTGGCGCTGGTCCTCGCCGGGTTCGTCGCGCTGTTCTACGCGATCACTTTCGTCAAGATCGGGAGCGAGTGATGGCCGATCTCGCGCTCGAGCAGAGGAACCGTGCGATCGGGTTGCTCGCGCTCGCGGCGGCGGCGGCGATGCTCGCGCTCGGCTTCGCGGCGGTGCCGCTCTACCGCATCTTCTGCCAGGTGACCGGCTTCGCCGGCACCACCCAGCGCGCGACCGAGGCCGAGGCGACCGCCGCCGCCCAGGCACTCAGCGCCGGCGCCCCGATGATCTCGATCCGCTTCGACGCCAACGTCGACCGCACGCTGCCGTGGACCTTCCGCGCGCGCCAGACCACCGACACCGTGCAGATCGGCCAGCGCGACATGGCGATCTTCGAGGCGCACAACAACGCCGCCCGGGCGATCACCGGCACCGCCAGCTTCAACGTCGAGCCCGAGCAGGCCGGCAAGTACTTCAACAAGATCCAGTGCTTCTGCTTCACCGAGCAGACCCTCAGGCCGGGCCAGTCGGTGACGATGCCGGTGCTCTATTTCGTCGATCCCAAGGCGCTCGACGACCCCGACATGAAGGGGGTCGAGCAGATCACGCTCAGCTACACCTTCCACGAAACCAAATCTTAGGGGCGACAGCCTCGAGCCACCCTCTGGACCAACCGAACAGGCCGCATTAAGGGCCGCGGCAAGCAAGGATCAGGAAACAGCAATGGCCGGCGCCAAGAACCACGAATACCACATCCTGCCGCCCGACATCTGGCCGCTCATCGGCGCCATCTCGGCGGTCACCTTCACCAGCGGCATGGTGATGTTCATGCACGAGCTGCCGAACCACTGGCTGGTGCTCGGGCTCGGCATCGCCGGGCTGATCGCCACGTTCTTCAGCTGGTTCTCGAACGTCGTCAAGGAAGCCCAGGCGGGCGACCATACCCCGGTGGTGCAGCTGCACCTGCGCTACGGCATGATCCTGTTCATCGCCTCCGAGGTGATGTTCTTCGTCGGCTGGTTCTGGTCGTGGTTCGATTTCGCGCTGTTCCCCAACGAGCTGACCGAGGTCGTCGGCGGGGTATTCCCGCCCAAGGCGATCGAGGCGGTGATGGATCCGTTCGCGCTGCCGCTGCTCAACACGCTGATCCTGCTGTGCTCGGGCACCACGGTCACTTGGGCGCACCATTCGCTGATCCACGGTGACCGCCAAGGGCTCAAGACCGGCCTGTGGTGCACGATCCTGCTCGGCGTGCTGTTCACCAGCATCCAGGCCTATGAGTACTGGCACGCGCCGTTCGGGTTCGGCGGCAACACCTACGGCTCGGCGTTCTTCATGGCGACCGGGTTCCACGGGTTCCACGTGCTGGTCGGCACGATCTTCCTGATCGTCTGCCTGCGCCGCGCCTACCTCGGCCACTTCACCCCGCGCCAGCACTTCGGCTTCGAAGCTGCGGCGTGGTACTGGCACTTCGTCGACGTGGTCTGGCTGTTCCTGTTCTGCGTCGTCTACGTGTGGGGCGGCTGGGGCGCCGAGTACCACTAAGCGCCTGCCGATGGCCGACGCGCCTGAAGCTCCGAAAGGGCAGCCCCGGCTCGCCGAGGCTGCCCTTTTCGGTCTCTGTCCGCGATGCGGCGCGCGCACGCTGTTCGCCGGCTGGACCCGTTTCGCCGAGCGCTGCCGCGCTTGCGGGCTCGATTTCGCCGGCTTCAATGTGGGCGACGGGCCGGCCGCGTTCCTGACGCTGATCATCGGCGCGCTGGTGATGCTGCTGGCGGTCTCGCTGCAACTGACCGCCGCACCGCCCTGGTGGGTCCACGCGCTGCTGTGGATTCCGCTGGTCATTGGCAGCGTGATTGCGGGCCTGCGCATCGCCAAGGGGGCACTGCTCCAGTCCGAGTACCGCCACCGCGCCGGCGAAGGACGCGAGCGCAAGTGACCCGCCGCGTACCCATCCTGCCGACGCTGGTCGTGCTCGCTGCCGTGGCGACGATGATCGCCCTCGGCGTGTGGCAGCTGCGCCGCGCCGAGTGGAAGGCGGACCTGATCGCGCGCTACACGCAGGCGCAGGCGATGTCGGCCAACGTGCCGTGGCCGAGCGACAAGCAGGCGATGGCCCGCTCGTTGTTCCGCTGGAGCCAGTTCACCTGTGTGCGCGTGCTCGGCGTCCGGACGACCGCGGCCGCCAGCACGGCAGGCGAGGGTGGGGTCGCGCAAGTTGCCCGCTGCGCGCTGGCCGGCGGCGGCGAGGCCGAGGTCGCGCTGGGCTGGTCGCGGCCGACCCAGCAGATCGCGTGGGACGGCGGGCCGGTCAGCGGGATCATCGGCCCCGGCGGCACGTTCGGCGGCATGCTCCACGCGTCGCCACCCGCGCCCGGGCTCGAGCCGCTCGCGCCGCCGGACCCGGGCGATCTGCCCAACAATCACCTCGCCTACGCCGGTCAGTGGTTCTTCTTCGCGCTGACGGCGCTGGTGATCTACGTGCTGGCGCTGCGCAAGCGCTGGAAGGCCTGAGCTACTTGTAGAGCCCCTCGCGCAAGTTGATGCCGTGCTCGACCCATACCTTGAGCGCGAGCAGCATCCCGGTCCAGCCCTGGCAGTTGCCGTAGCTCGCCTGCAGCGCACCCTGGGTCTCGCGCCAGCCTTCCTCGGCGATCTCGACCAGCGTGCGGCCGTCGTCGAGCGCCTTGAAGGTCATCGTCACCGTGGTGTTGTAGTCGACCTCCCGCAACTCGCCGCCTTCGACGTTGGGCGCCTCGCCCTCGTTCGCCTTCCACTCGAGCACGATGCGCTGGTCGGGCACCACCTCGATCACCTTGACCGGGAACGCCCCGGGATAGTCGTGGAAGTCCCACATCACCGTCGCGCCGGTCTCGAGCCGGCCCTTGGCGCCGCCTGTGGTGAAGTAGTGCGACAGCTGGTCGGGATCGGCGACCGCCTCGAACACCTCGTGCACCGGTCTGGCGATCCGCGCCGCCACTCTGAATTTCAGCTCCATCGCGCGATCTCCCTTGAACCTGGGGGGCTTGAGTCGTTCTCAGCTATGTTATAAAAACATCACATGTCAACCGAGGACGATATCGACCGGGTGTTCAAGGCGCTCGCCAACCCGATACGCCGCCGCATCTGCGACGAGCTGCGCCTGCGCCCGCTGACCACCAAGCAGCTCTGCGCGAACTTTCCCGAGCTCGACCGCACCACGGTGATGCTCCACGTCCGCGTGCTCGAAGACGCCGGCCTGGTGGTGCCGGTGCGCAAGGGTCGCGAGCGCTTCAACTACCTCGACGCAATGCCCATCCAGGCGATCCACGAGCGCTGGATCGGGCCTCATGCTGCGCAGGCGGCGAGCGGCCTCCTCGCGCTCAAGCTTGAGCTCGAAGGCGCGCCGGCAAAGCCCGAGCACGCCGCCCCGTAGAGCGGCTTGCTTGCCTCGCCGGCGGCCGCTCGCTAACCGCTCGGCTCCATGGACTACGTCTCCACCCGCGGCAGCGCGCCCGCGCTCGACTTCGAAGGCGTCACGCTCGCCGGCCTCGCCGCCGACGGCGGGCTCTACCTGCCGCGCGAATGGCCGCGCTTCTCGGCCGACCAGATCGCCGCGCTCGTCGGCCTGCCGTATGCCGAGCTCGCCACCCGGGTGATGCTGCCGTTCGTCGGCGAAAGCCTGTCCGAGGACACGCTGCGGCGGATCAGCACCGAGGCCTACGGCCGCTTCGCCCACGCCGCGGTTACCCCGCTCAGGCAGCTCGACGAGCGCCAGTGGCTGCTCGAGCTGTTTCACGGCCCGACGCTCGCCTTCAAGGACGTCGCCCTGCAGTTGCTCGGCCGGCTGTTCGAGGAGTTCCTCTCGCGCAGCGACGACCGCCTGACGATCGTAGGCGCGACCAGCGGCGACACCGGCTCGGCGGCGATCGACGCGGTCGCCGGGCGTGAGCGGATCGACATCTTCATGCTCCACCCGAAAGGCCGGGTGAGCGACGTCCAGCGCCGGCAGATGACCACGGTCAAGGCGCCCAACGTGCACAACATCGCCATCGAGGGCGCCAGCTTCGACGACGCCCAGGCGATGGTGAAGCGGATGTTCGGCGACACCGCGATGACCGGCCGGTTTCACATCGGCGCGGTCAACTCGATCAACTGGGCGCGGCTGATGGCGCAGGTGGTGTACTACTTCGCCGCCGCGCTGCAGCTCGGCGCGCCGCACCGCAAGGTCGCCTTCTCGGTGCCGACCGGCAACTTCGGCGACGTCTTCGCCGGGTGGGTCGCCGCGCAGATGGGCCTCCCCATCGAGCGCCTGATCGTCGCCACCAACGTCAACGACATCCTCCACCGCGCGCTCGCCAACGGCGATTACTCGGCCGGCACGGTCACCCCGACCGCCGCGCCGTCGATGGACATCCAGGTCAGCTCGAACTTCGAGCGGCTGCTGTTCGATTGCGGCGGGCGCGACGGCCATGCGCTCGCCGGGCAGATGCGCGGGTTCGAGGCGAGCAAGGCCATGCGCCTGACCAACGCCCAGCGCGAAGGCGCGGCAGCGCTGATCGCCAGCGCGCGCGCCGACGCGACCGAGATGGCGCAGGCGATGGCCTGGGCCTGTCGCGAGAGCGGCGAGGTGATCGATCCGCACACCGCGATCGGCCTCCACGCCGCGCGTGCCGCCGAACTGCCCCGCGAGGTGCCGATCGTTACCCTCGCCACCGCGCACCCGGCCAAGTTCCCCGACGCCGTCGAGCGCGCCACCGGCCAGCGGCCGCCGCTGCCGACGCGCGTCGGCGACCTGTTCGACCGCGAGGAGCGCTATACCGAGCTTCCCGGCGACTACGCCGCGGTCGCCGCCTACGTCGCGGAGCACGCGACGCCGTCGGCGTGACCCAAGCTCCCCTTCCTTATCATCGTCATCCCCGCAAAAGCGGGGACCCAGCCACGGTTGCGGCCATGCGCACGAGCCCACTGGGTTCCCGGTTTCGCGGGAATGACGAGTGGAGGGGGCGAGTGCAGGATCGGCATCATGGCTGATCTCATCCAGCAACCCCTCGTCATGGAAGGCCGGGGCTGGGCCGACTACGGCCTGCTCGACAGCGGCCACGGCCGCAAGCTTGAGCGCTACGGCCGGCACCGCTTCATCCGCCCCGAAGGTCAGGCGCTGTGGTCCCCGCGGCTTGCCGCATGGCAGGCCGACGGCGAGTTCGTCCCCGGCTCCGACGAGGACGGCGGCGGCCGCTGGCAATTCGCCAGCGAGGTTCCCCGCGATGGCTGGCCGCTGGCGTGGAACGAGATCCGCTTCACCGCACAATGCACCCCGTTCCGCCACCTCGGCTTTTTCCCCGACATGGCGCCGGTGTGGGAGTGGATGCGGGGACAGCTCGGTCCTCCCCCGCCTGCGGCGGAGGGGGACCACCCGAAGGGTGGTGGAGGGGGCACCCTCAACCTGTTCGGCTACACCGGCGTCGGCACCCTCGCGCTCAGCGAATGCGGCCCGGTCACCCATGTCGACGCGAGCAAGAAGTCGGTCGCCCAGGCGCGCGACAACGCCGCGCTGTCGGGCATGGCCGACCGCCCGATCCGCTGGCTGGTCGACGATGCCGCCAAGTTCGCCGCGCGCGAGGTGCGCCGCGGCCGGCGCTACGCCGGCATCATCCTCGATCCCCCCAAGTTCGGCCGCGGCCCCGATGGCGAGGTCTGGCGGCTCGAGGACGGCCTGCCGCCGCTGATCGCCGACTGCCGCCGCCTGCTCGACGGCGACAGCAGGTTCCTGTTCCTGACCGTCTACGCGGTGCGCATGAGCAGCCTCGCGCTCGCCGGGCTGCTGGCTGAGCATTTCGCCGACCTGCCGGGCGCGATCGAGCACGGCGATCTCGCGGTGCGCGAGGAAGGCGCGGGCGGCCGCCTGCTGCCGACCGCGATCTTCGCCCGCTGGCGCCGCGCCGCCGGCTAAGGCGAGGGCGGCGCGAACGGCGCAGGGGCGAGGAACCAGCCCGAGCCGACCATCCCCTCGAGCCGCGCCGCCGTGCTCGGATCGCGCAAGTAATCGAACAGCTCGTCGAAATCGCCGCGGCGGTCGCCGGCAATGGCGATCACGCAGACGTCGAGATTGGCTTCCTGGCGCAAGGTCTGCTTGCGCTCCTCGGCGTTGCGTACGAGCAGCAGCGGATCGCGCCCGGTCGGGTCGAGGCCGGAGCGCAGCAGCGCGTCGGCGACCTTGCGCACGTCGTTGGCGCTGACCTGCGAGATCCACAGCACGACGATGCCAGCCTCGCGCAACCGGGCGAGCCCTTCGGCGAGCCCGGGCGAAGGCGAGCCCGCGGCCGCCGGCGCGAAGGCGGCCGGTCCCGCGTCGAGATCGACCACCACCGCCGGGGTCTTCTTCGCGCAAGGCAGCCGGCGCGGCTCGATCGCCGCGAGGGCATCGGTGCGCAGCAGCACCGATTCGACCTGCCGCTTGTCCGCCGCGCGGCGCAGCGCGTAGTCGACGAACGGGCGCCACGGATCGGCTGCGGTCCCGGCAACCGACGGCGGCGGCAGCTCGCTCAGCGTCGTCAGGGTCACGCCTGGCGCGGTCGGTCGGGTGGGAGCCAACGCCGCGGCGTCGGCCTCGGGGCCCTCCGGCACAGGGGTCGCCGCACGCACTTGCGCGTTCTCGCCGATCATCCCGGCCGCCGCCGCCAGCGGGATCGCCACCGCCGCGGCCACGCAGCCGCCGAGCGAGGGCAGCAGCG
>JADMIO011020069.1_pt1 | contig 17611 bp, 16 predicted proteins | sample 8958161 | NCBI WGS metagenome assembly JADMIO01 (sample SAMN16585339, study PRJNA669376) | soil metagenome | isolation source: Crop rotation soil | place: USA: Cullars Rotation, Alabama | collected 2011
CGCGACAACTTGTCCACGTGGAATTCTAAGCTTAGGATCCCAATGTGCTGGAAAGCCGTTGACCCGGAAAGTGCCGCGGCTGAATTCACCCTGGCTGCGGTTGTACAGCGAGTTTACCAACTGATGCAGAAACCCATTCCTTCCGATATTCTGTCCTTTTGCGAGCCGTATAATGCTGTTAGCATATTCGGTAGGATTGCCTATACCATAGATGCAGGAAACCGAAGCCACCACAATAATGTCGCGCCGTCCACTGAGCAGGCTGGATGTTGCACGGAGCCTGAGTTTTTCCAGCTCTTCATTGATCGCAAGATCCTTCTCTATGTAGGTGCCTGTGGTAGGTATGTATGCTTCAGGCTGGTAATAGTCGTAGTACGACACAAAGTACTCTACCGCATTGTCAGGAAAGAACTGTTTGAACTCACCATAGAGCTGTGCTACCAGCGTTTTATTGTGCGTGAGCACAAGCGTTGGTCGTTCTATCTTCTGGATCACATTGGCAACGGTAAATGTTTTTCCCGAGCCGGTAACTCCAAGAAGCGTCTGGAATTGCTCACCATTTTCAATCCCCTCCGCGAGCTGATCGATGGCCTGGGGCTGATCGCCTGCGGGTTCATATGGTGCCTGTAATTTGAATTGCATTTAACCGTAAAATTCGGGGATTTGAAGGAACAAACTGTTTATTGCCTGCAAAAGAATCGAAAATTTAGATTATGCAACTGTCGACGAAGAAAGACCTGCGTGCAATTGATATGACAAATAGGACAACCGAATGGCGGGTAGAGGGCTGTTACCGAATCAATATCGATTTCATTTTGTCAACAAAATCACGTGGAAACAAGTGTGAAATCTTTGACAACATTTTGACTGTCTGAAACTGCGTGGTCAACTTGGCTGAGCGTTTAATAGTTTCGTCGAAATACTTGTTCACTAATTTCTCGCCTGTGTCAATATTAGTCAGGTCGGTTAAGTAAATCTTGTTGATGGCGATGTCGGAAAATCTGGGGGCATAATAAACGCAATCTTCAAAATAATAGTGTGTAACCTGAGAATGTCGTGTAGCCCCCTGTCTGAGAATTTTCTCACCACCATGTAAAAGATTTGCGGACCATATCAATGCCTGACCTTTCTTGATGTTCAGTATTTCTTTTTTTAAACCCAAAGATTGCACTACTTCTTCAATGAATGTTTCGTAGTTTTCTGCATAGGTCATGACACGTCGCTTCCATTCAATGGAATCGCTGCCCTTGACACCGATGTCGATCATGTCATAGAATGGAAGTTTATGGCTTCCAGGGTAGTAATGCAAAGGGCCGTTTTCGTTGTTGATGTCTTCAAATGCAATCCACACTCCACACATGAATCTCTCAGGTATCGAGTTGAAATGAATCATGTCAGAATGTGTTCTTTGCTGAGTGCCCACGGGAAAGTTCAATGTTTGGAATGGTATCGGACGTCTTCTGTACAACAAACGGAGCTTTTCATAAACACTTTCCATTACTGCGATCTCACGAACATGCTTGTTGAACTGCCATGCATCCTGGATACGCATATTGCCATCCTGTATCTTGTCGAAATGTGGTTGAAGTTCCAGAACGATCTTGTCAATTGTGCCTTCATCAGCTTTAGGATCGAAGACAACATATCCGTCATCTGCAAATTTTTTTACGAATTCCTTGTCGGCTTCACTAAGGTTGGCAGACTTCAGTTCGCCATTTAAAAAAGGAGACTCGATCCAAGGCATATTATAGTTCGGGAAAGACATATTCTTATTGCAAATATTTTGAAAAATGCTAGGTAAAAATACTCAATTGTCAGTAAAAAAACAAGGCGAAAGTCAACTTGGAAAATATACGCCTATGTGTTTGAGAACCGAAGCAAGCCCGCAGGCAAAACTGAAGGGAGAAAGTAGACCGGAAAGTGCCAATTGCCAGAGTTCGCCTCTCCCATTTTACCTGAAATTCGTAAAAATAGAGGAGTAATATTGGTAATGTTTGCCTTTACTTTGCAGTGCTAAATAACCTGTAATGTTTCGCTTCCCCGCAATCACGGTGCTCCTATTTCTACTGTTTATCCATTCTTATGGGCAGACGCCAACGAAGTTGGTGGGCGTTGTAAAAGACGCAGCCGGGAAAGGCCTGCCTGCCGCTAACGTTATTGTTCTTAAATCGGCTGACAGCAGTTTCATTAAAGCCGACATCACCGAAAATGATGGTCGCTACGAAATAGTGCTTACTATCGGAGGCAATTATATTCTGAACTGCAATGCAACAGGATATAAGCAGCAGTTTAGCGCGCCAGTTAGTGTTGCAGAAGGTGGCACCTCGCACGTGCCGGATATGGTGCTGAACAAAAACGACGTAAAGCTGAACGAAGTCACTGTAACCTCGAAGAAACAAATGATAGAGGTGAAGGCTGACAAGGTTGTATTTAATGTTGAGAATAGCATCAATGCCACGGGCAACAATGCACTGGAACTATTGCAGAAGAGCCCCGGCGTTGTGATAGACAATAACGAGAACATAAGTCTAAAAGGAAAAAACGGCGTAAAGATTTTTATTGATGGCCGTATGACGCAACTGGATAGCAAAGAATTGGCTGCCTATCTTAAAGGCATTAACAGCAGCGACATTGAGGCTATTGAGATGATCAGTAATCCGAGTGCAAAGTATGATGCCAGCGGCAATGCAGGGATCATCAATTTCAAATTGAAGAAGAACAAGAAATTCGGTGCAAATGGCAGCGCAAGCGCGACATTTATTGAAGGGTTCACCCCAAAGGTAAATGGTTCTGTAAACCTGAATTACCGGAATAAAAAAGTGAACATTTTCGGCAGCTTAGGCGGTGGGCTGGGGCGCAGGTTACGTGCGATAAACCTGGATAGATTGCAGCATGATACCAGCTACAACCAGAAAAGTTTCAACAATGTTGACGATACCAATACGAACCTGAAGGCAGGGGTTGACTATTTCCTGAGTTCAAAGCAAACTATTGGCTGCCTGGTGACGACAAACCTGGGTGAGAAATACTCGGCTGGAGAGAGCTATACCAATATCTATAGCAAGGAAGGCATTTTCCTGAAAAAGCTCAACGCCTTCAATAATATACCGAGCAGCAGGACAAATAACAATGTAAACTTCAACTACAAGTTTGCTGATACTTCGGGGCATGAACTGAATATAGATGGCGACTATGGCCTGTTCAGGGGCCGGAATACCATGTACCAGCCTAACTACTACCTAACTACTAACGGCGATAGTATTAGATCGGTAATAACAAAGAACTACACGCCTACCAATATCGATATATACACACTGAAGGCTGACTGGGAACAGAAAATTGGCAAGGGCAGGCTGGGTATGGGTGGTAAGATGTCTTATGTAGTTACTGACAATACACTTGATTTCTACAATGTGATCTCAGCAAACGAAACAAAAGACCTTTCAAGGAGCAATAGATTCAAATATACCGAGAACGTAAATGCAGCGTATGTGAACTATAACCGGGCTTTTTCAGAAGCATTCAGTTTGCAGGCTGGTTTGAGGCTGGAAAACACTTCAAGCAAAGGGGAGCTTTCACGGGCTGATGGCGTAAACCAGGATAATGATACGGTAGCCAGAAATTACACCAATTTATTTCCCAGTGGTGCGCTCTCGTGGAACGTTAATAAAGATCATGGACTGAACCTTACCTTCAGCAGAAGGATAGACCGCCCGAACTACCAGGACCTAAACCCGTTTGAAACCAAGCTGGATGAGCTTACCTATGAGAAGGGTAATGCTTTTCTTAGGCCACAGTTCACGAATAGTATAGAATTGACCCATGTATTTAAAAGCGCAATAAACACAACGATTGGGTATAGTCATGTTCATGACTTTTCGACAGGGGTGACGGATACGGTGGGTGGTAACCGGAGCTATCTGCAGGAACGTAATATTGCTACACAGCAGGTACTGAGCTTCAATATCGGTTCAGGCCTCCCGATAAAGAAATGGTGGAATGGTTACGCCAACTTCTGGTTTAATTATACAATGTTTGATGGTGTAATTGGCGTGAATAAAGTAAGCACACAATTGCCGATGTATGGCGGCTATATGCAGCATAGCTTTACACTTGGCAAAGGTTATTCTGCTGAAATAAGCGGATGGTATAACGGACCCAGCATATGGGGAGTAACGTGGAGAGTCAAACAAATGGGTAGCCTTGACATAGGACTTCAGCGTCAGTTCCTCGACAAAAAAGCTACATTGAAAGTTGCCGTAAACGATGTGTTTTTTACAGGTTACTGGAGATCGGTAAGTGACTTTGGCGGTCTGTACGTAGTGGGCAATGGAAAGGGTGAGAACCGCCTGTTGAAAATAAGCTTCACCTACAGGTTTGGCAGCAACCAGGTTGCCGCAGCGCGTAAACGTGAAACAGGGTTGGAGTCGGAGAAAAGCAGGATCAAGTAGATGGCAGTTTTTCTAAAATACTATTTCTATGCGATCGCACTTACAATAAGCCATGGCAGACCTACTGCTACTCCAACGCCATAAACAGCGTCAAGCCAGAAGAAAGAACCGAAGGCGCCGGCATAGATGAGTCCTACCACGGGGTAAACGAGTATCTTGGTGAGGATGGGTGTATCCTTTGAATTGATGTGTTGCATCAGCGACTCTGCATCACCTTTGCTGGGAAATGCATGCATAGCGATAGACACGCCCAGGTAAAGCAAGATGTAATCGAGCGGATTGGCCATACCGAATTTATACTGTAGCGCTGCTGGGAAGCCGATAATGAAGCCAACAACCGTATTGAATATGAATGGGCCAATGCTGATCATCGTTGCATGGAAACTGTTGCGCGGATTCTCGTGCAGCACATAACCCATAGGGTTCTCGGTGCGGAAGTAGCATACCTCGAACACAGGTACTTTGTACAGGCGGCAGAAGAACTGATGTGCCAGCTCGTGCACAATAATGCCAGGGAAAGTAACCAGGCTGATGATAATTCCGGGTATAAAAAACATATCGTTCTATTTAAAGGTTGTTATGCCGTCAACAATTGCGAGTACTCTCTTGTACACCAATTTCTCACTGTCGGGCTCCAGCTTATTCAGTTCAGCCAGAAGTTGCCTGCTTTTTGGCATATCGCCCTTGAAATAGGCCAGCAGCGTCCTGGCCTCCAGCAGGTAGTGGTTCCGCGGATCAATGGCCTCCGCTACCGAAATATATTCTGCAGCTTTTTTCAGGTTTTTCCTGGCAAGTTCGATCCTCGCCTTTAGTGCGATGGTGCCTACGTCTTCGTTATTTACCTGCAAAAGCATATTGCAGTTGGCTATCGCCTCATCAAAGTTTCCCAGGCGCCTGTTGACTGCACTCAGTAAGCCATAACCACCATAAAAATCCGGGCGCCTGCGGTATAACCTTGTCAATATAGTATCGCAATCAACTATCCTGTCCATCTCATATAGCTTATCCGCTATCAGCAATTCAGAAACGGCAAGATATTCTTCATGGGTAGTGTCTATCTGGGCATAAAGGTTCATCAGGCCAGCAGCGGAGTCTTTTAAGGCTACCGACAGCTTTTTCGGGAACGTCGTATCGAATTCGTATAAGTCGCCCAGGAACTCAATTGCCTGCTCAGTCTTTATGCGTACAGATCCATCAATATCCAATTTTTTGTATTGCAGATCACTATAGAGGGACTTGGCAAGTTCAGTTTGTAAATTGTAGCAAGCAGCAATGAGCCTGTAGGCCTTGGCTTCTTCATAACCGGGCACTGTCTCCAATACCTTTTTCAGGTATTTTTCAGCGGTCATGAAATTGCGCGCTTCAATGGCTTTTTTAGCCTTTCCATAGTCCGATGCCAATCTGTAATAGACCGGAACGCGAGTCATAGAAAACAGCATAACCAACAGTATGCCGCCGGCAAAAGCATATATCCATTTGGGAACAGGGTATTTGATATATTTTTCCCTGCATTCGTGGCATAAAGGATTTGGATACCCTTCCATCGCCGGAGCGGTCTTACACCCGATGCAGGTTTTTGGCGAGTTGTCTTGAGGAAGTATGTCGGGGATATTGTCCATAAGCTAAAGTATTGAATTGTAATAGAGAGCTTATTTGCTTGCCCTTAACGCTTCTATTGCCGTGATCCCCTAGCTCTTATGCAAATCTAAGAATTTCACTTCAAATCCAAGACATTGCCTTGTTTTGGGGCTGGTTAAAAAACAAAAATGCCCGCCTCAAACGAAGCGGACATTTCAAAAGAATTATTGTTGCAGAACTACTTTCCACTGGTATCAATAACGTAAATGTCTTCGTTATCGCGTTTCATGCGGTACGTTTCGCGCGCATATTGCTCCAGTTTTTTGTTGTCGCTAAGCAGGGCATTGCGCTCGTCACTCATCTTGTCAATTTCAGAGTTTAGATAAGCAATGTTCGACTTTAGTGTGTCCAACTCTTTTTGTTTTCCATGAAGCGATATCCAGTCGTTCTGGTCAAAAAATGCACACCAGATCACGAACGCAAGTCCGGTGATAAAGTACTTGTTGGTGATGACCTTTAAAACCTTTTTCATGAAAACAGAATGTTGTGAACTACCCGAATTTATTTACCAAATTTAAGCGATTTGCCCGGATAAAATGCGGTATTGCCTAATTCCTGCTCTATCCTGAGGAGTTGGTTGTACTTGGCCATACGGTCGCTGCGGCTGGCTGAGCCCGTTTTGATCTGGCCACAATTGAGCGCAACTGCGAGGTCGGCTATGGTTGTGTCCTCAGTCTCACCGCTGCGATGACTCATGATGGTGTTGTAACGGTTGTGCTGTGCCATAGTAACCGCATCAATGGTTTCGCTGAGCGTGCCTATCTGGTTTACTTTTACCAGCAGGCCGTTCGCGATCTCTTCTTTGATGCCTTTTTCAAGACGGGTAACATTGGTCACGAACAGATCGTCACCTACAAGCTGCACCTTGCTGCCCAATGCCTCGGTAAGCGTTTTCCAACCTTTCCAGTCATCTTCGTCCATGCCATCTTCAATGCTCACGATAGGATACTTTTTGCACCAGTTAACCCAATAAGCAGCCATTTCGTCGCTGCTCATTTTCTTGCCATCGCTCTTGTGGAAATGATATTTTTTGTCCTTTGCATTCCACATTTCGCTGGTAGCAGCATCCATGGCAATGGAAACCTGGGAGCCGGGTTTGTAACCAGCTTTCTCTATTGCTTTGAGAACGGTTTCTATAGCTTCTTCGTTGCTCTGGATGTTCGGAGCGAATCCGCCTTCGTCGCCAACGTTAGTGCTATAGCCTTTGTCCTTCAATACTTTTTTAAGTTCGTGGAAGATCTCAACACCCCAGCGAAGCCCTTCGCTGAAAGTGCTGGCACCAACAGGCACTACCATGAATTCCTGGAAGTCTATTTTGTTGTCGGCATGAGCGCCGCCATTCAGGATGTTCATCATGGGCACAGGTAAAGTCCTTGCGTTAGCACCGCCGATGTAGCGATACAAAGGTAGGCCTACGCATTCAGCGGCAGCTTTTGCTGCAGCCATGCTCACCGCAAGTATGGCGTTGGCGCCAAGTTTTGCTTTGTTAGGAGTGCCGTCAATTTCGATCATCAGGTTGTCCAGTGCGCGTTGGTCGGTAACATCCTGGCCGTAGATCTCTTCCGCAATAGTTTCATTAATATTGTTCACCGCTTTCAGAACACCCTTACCGGCATATTTCTTTTTGTCGCCGTCCCTGAGTTCAACCGCTTCATGTTTTCCGGTGCTGGCGCCACTTGGCACTGCAGCACGACCAATAACACCTTCGCTGGTATGAACATCTACTTCTACTGTAGGATTTCCGCGGCTATCCAATATCTGCCGTGCGATAACGTCTGTAATGAAACTCATGTTTTAGTGATTTTAGGCGCAAAAATATAGCTTATGTTGGAGAAGGTCCAGATATTAAGGAAAATTTACAGGGTATGGTGTTGAAAACAGGCGTGGATTAACGATTATTAACCACCCATAGGCTATTTGGACTTCTTCAGCACAATGGTTGCGCTCTTACCCATAGTATTGTATGCGGTGAATGTGTATTTCTTTTTGCCATCGGTGAGCTGGATGCGGGCGGTATTAGGAGGGGCTGTTCCCTCATTCTCCGCAACAATTTTTATGTTGTTGGCTCCTGGTACCAGCGCAAGCCTGAGCTGCACTTTATTTTCATTCAGCTCTGTTTTCTCCAATACATTGGCATGATTAAAGTCTATCGAGATGATATCACCGTCAACGTTGCCGTAATCCCATATGTCCATGATACAGGTATCACTTTTCCAGTTCAGCTCCTTGCTGCTGCCGTAGGTGATTACCTCAACATCGGTTGGAGCTTCTTCCACCACCTGCTTAACAGGGATAGGTACCGGTTTCTGTTTTGGCTTTACGGTCACACCTAACAGGGAGTCGCCTTTCGAATTGTGGGAAAGTGTTATTTCTCCCCGTCCGCAGAACTGAGCGTATTTGTTCAGGCCGATGAATTTTCCCGAAAGCAGGAACATATCACCTATTTCTTTGTAAGCAAGGGTGCCGTTGAAGTAACAAATGTCGTTCAGTTTCAGCATGAGCATATTGTCATCTTCTTTTTCGGAGAAAGTTATGGTGCGGTTGTTTCTGTCTATCTCACCGGTTACCAGGCACTTACTGGGGAGGGTGTCGTCGAGCCAGGTAAGTGAGTAGCCGGAGATTTTACCGTTTTTTTCCCTGAAGTCGAGTTGGTATTGGTAGGTTTCCCCGCCTTCTATAACCACCTTACCATCAAGGCGATAATAATCTTTCTGGCAGTAAGCCGTTAACGGCAATACTGCTAAGACCGTTAAAAGAGTATAGTATAGTGCAGATAAGAAAAACTTCATTGGCGTCCGGAAGATCATCGGTAAACTAAAGATAGTAAATATCAATTAAGCTCGCGTTAAAATGAAAATAGAAGTTCCTTTTGGAAAGGAATTTACGGGTGACTATTTTTGTTTATCCATGATGCACAAAGTCCGCCTCCTTTTTGTTGTACTCGTTTTATCGTTGTTTACTGCCGATGTGACTGCACAGGATAGCCTCTGCTGGGCTGGCAGGGGTATCGAAATCAATCCTTTTGTTGGGAAGGTGATCAAACACTCTCACAAATTTCACCTGCCTATCCCTGAAATGTCAACTGGTGTCGACATTAACATCATCAGCCAGAAGTTTGGCAGGAAAGACTGGGAGCAAAGGCGTCGATACCCGCAGATTGGGCTGGGCATCACTTATACCAACTATGGCATTGATTCGGTTTATGGCCGATGCCTGGGTATATATCCTAACATACTCATGTACATTATCAGGGGGAAGAAGCTGGAGTGGACGATGAGGATAGGGGATGGAATTGCATACGTGTCGCACCGGTATGGCCGGTTCCCTATTTCCGATACGCTCAATAATGCCATAGGTAGTCGCATCAACGATTATTTTTCCTTCAATTCAGATGTCAGGTTTCATTTCAATGAGCACTGGGATGTGCAGGCCGGGGTGAATTTCTCGCATATTTCTGATGCGTCATACCATCAGCCTAACCTGGGTGTGAACCTGGCGGGAGGGCATGTGGGTATCAGGTATTTCCCCGAAACCCGCACCCCAAAACATATTCACAAAGATCTGAAGCCTCTTAAAAGCCGCATTCTTATCGAAGGGCGCTATTCTATGGCGTTTACGCAAAGCGAGGCGTCGCAGGGTCCGCTATATCCTGTTTATATGGGGGCGATATTTGCCAGTAAGCGATGGATAAGCAAGAACAAAGCCTTCCTGGGATTAGACTATTCTTACCACGAAGGGATCTATGCCTTTCTGCGCAATAACGAGATACTGCCGGGCGAGGAAGCCGCGCATTCCTACAAAACCGCCATTATTTTTGGCAATGAATTTTTGCTCGGGCGTGTAGGCGCAGTATTGCAGGTGGGTGTTTATCTGAAAAAGGGAGCACTGCCCCTCGATGCTTACTACGAAAAACTGGGAGCTAACTTATACCTCATACAAAAAGAGCATGGGCCGATAAAAGAACTATTTTTGACGGGCCTGCTTAAAACACACCGCTCTATTGCAGAGCTGGCTGAGTTTGGAGTTGGCGTTGGATTTTAGATGCTTCTTTCCTAATAACATTACCGATGTCAAGAACTACAATGAGCCCGGCCATATTGGAGTATACCGAGGCGCACACTACCCCCGAGAATGCGGTGCTGGCCGATCTCGCGAGGGAGACGCATATTAAAACAGGGCGCGGCGTTATGCTTTCGGGACATATGCAGGGTGTCTTTCTTCAAATGCTGGCTCAGGCTTTAAAACCTAAGCGAATTTTGGAGATCGGGACTTTCACGGGCTATTCGGCAATTTGCATGGCCAACGGTTTGGTTGAAGGTGGTGTGCTGCATACCATTGATATTGATGAGGAATTGCACGATATCGCATCAAAATACTGGGTGCTTGCGGGCGTAAATGATAAGATAGTGCAGCATACCGGGCCTGCCGCTGATATTGTGCCGGGCTTGAATGAACAATTTGAAATGGTGTTCATAGATGCCGATAAGGTAGGGTATTGCAATTATTACGACCTGGTGTTTGATAAGGTGGCTCCGGGTGGGTTTATTCTCGCAGATAATGTGTTGTATGATGGTGAAGTTGTTTTGCCGGACGGCGAGCAAAGCAAGAATGGAAGGGCCATGCATCAGTTCAATGAGAAGATAAAAGCTGATAACAGGGTAGAGCATTTTCTGCTGGGCATGCGCGACGGTATCATGATGATCAGGAAGAAGTAACTATGAAGAACTGGCTTTCTTTGCTGGCATGTTTTGTTATTTGTGGCGTATTGCTGCAATATAGATTTGCCAATATCTCGCCGCAAAAGCCGCTGAAAATAACTGAGTGGGATGCCAATGGCTACTACCTGTACCTGCCTTCCATACTCTTGTACCACGACTATAAAAAGCTGGAATGGCTTGAGACAATCGATCAGAAGTACCGTGTTACCGGAGGTAGTGGCCATGGCGGCGATGGCTACCAGGTAAAGACAGCCGACAACGGCAACTACGTTTTTATGTACCAGGGTGGTGTCGCCATTATGGAGTTGCCCTTCTATTTTGTTGCCCATTTCATAGCCACACATTCCAGCTATCCGCCCGACGGATTTTCGCCGCCCTATCAGTACTCCCTTGCCTTTGGTATTATCTTCTATAGCCTGCTGGCGGCGCTCATGATAAGGCGGGTATTGCTGATATACTTCAGTGATATTGTAGCAACGATAACGTTGTTGCTGGTATGCCTTGCCACCAACTTCATACAATATTCGGCAGTCGATAGTGGACAGAGCCATGCGTATATTTTTCTGTTGTACCCTATTGTGCTGTATGCCACCTATAAATGGCACCAGAGACCATCTGCAGTATGGGCGGGTGTACTGGGGTTTGTATGCGGACTGGCAACCGCCTGCCGGCCAACAGAAGCTATCGTCATTTTTATCCCGATATTTTGGGATACACATACTCGCGAAGCTGCCAGGGAAAAGTGGGCGAAAGTAAGGTCACACAGATTGCATATTGTTTGTGCCGCTTTGTTTGGCTTAATAGGAGTGCTGCCACAATTGCTTTACTGGAAGGCTGCTTCGGGCAATTTTGTTTTCGATGTGGGTAGCAAATGGAAATTTCTTAACCCCTATTTCAGAGTGCTGTTTGGTTTTGAGAAAGGGTGGTTCATCTATACACCGATCACCTTGTTTTTTGTGGCCGGTATGTTTTTCATGAAGGGCCGCCAGTTCAGGAAATCGGTACTCTGGTTTTGCCTGCTGAACATTTATATTGTCATTGCCTGGGACGACTGGCGTTATGGGGGTAGCTATTCAACGCGAGCCCTGGTGCAGAGTTACCCGGTATTTGCATTGCCACTGGCGTCGATGATAGAAGTCGTTCTGAAAAGTAAATGGAAAGTGCCATTTTTAGTTGTGGCAGTCTATCTGACCGACGTGAATCTTTTCCAGATCACGCAGTATGGCAAGACCGTTCTGCATTACAACGATATGAACCGGAAGTACTATGCCCGGATATATCTCAATCCAAACCCGGGCCCTATCGACTTCAGCGTGATTGATAGTAATGATGTACTCTCGGGAGGAAAACTAACCGCTAATGTGCTGGATAGCCAGTCTACTTTTTCAGTCCATGCAGGCCCGAACGCTCCTTCTTATTTCATCGATCGCAAACCACTTCATCCAACTCATGGTAACGAATGGATAAGGATAGAATGTGCCATAAGCTCACACGATCTGTGGCAAACGTATCTCAATGCGGAACTGAAAGACGATGGCAGGACCGTGAAACATAGCAGGGTACGTCTCTTCAACCCGATAAGCGATACCGGAAAGGTCAATACTTATGCATTCTGGATGAAGTTACCCGGAGATATGAAGGCACCGGATATTTCGTTGTATATAACAACGCCATTCAACTTTGATGGCACCTTTGGTAGGGTAAAGATAGAAAGGTATGTGGAGTAGAGGGTTTCGTCACGGTTACAAACCGTGAAACCTCTTCGGCGTGGGTCAGCTACCCAAAGGCCGGGCGACAGACCTGTGCCAGTTATAAACTACAGGCCAGACACGCAGAGACCTATTGACATTGGCGTCAATGCCGGGCCGCTAAGGTCTTTAAACACACCCGTTACATTGTAGGTGCCGAAGATGGTGAAGTTGCCCCAGCCTATGCGTGCAATGGCATCGAAATTCCACGGGCTAAGATATCTCTTGGTGTTCTCTTTGTCTTTAATCGTGGTGCCACCTACTGAGCGAAGGCCTTTTGTGTGTGCGCCAAGAAGTGTCCCTACTTCAAGTCCTATTGCAGCCTTAAAGCCAATGTTACGGTTCTGAATGTTGCTGTAATAACGGAGCTCGAATGGCGCCTGCAAATATGCCGTTGTGAATTTATAACGCTTATAAGTGCTGTTGTTAATAATGTGCGCTGCGCTACCGTAGGCACCGGTATCGTTATTGGCAAGTATCTGGTTATCGAGAAAAACAACCGATGCGTTTATACCTACTCCGGTGGCAAAGCTCATTTTCGATTTTTTGATAGGGAAGTCGTACGCAAGGTAAACCCTGGTTGTATATCCTAGTCCTTTTACTTTAACCGAATCGGGTTTGCTGGCGAAGTTATAGTAACCCAGTTGCAGCATCCAGAAATCGCGGCTGTACTTAGTGATAGGGGGAAGTTTATTGGTATAAAGACCTGCAGAGCTATCGCGGGCACTTTTCCGGTCTGCATCGGAGAACAAAGAGACATTTTTATTTTTTTGAGCAAACAACGAAAACGAAGAACACAGTATAAATATGATGAATGCAGCGATGCGTTTGAACATAGATTGAAATTAGTGTGCAAATATAATAGGACTCGGCGGCAGAAATTGTTAAAATGCTCATTTAAAAGTTAAAATTAAATGTGTATGCATAATGGTTATAAGTATCCGTGAATAGGGTGTTGCCCGCTAATATCTATTTTTGCGACGTGGAATTCAATGATGAGTATTTTATGAGGGAGGCGCTGAAGCAGGCTCGTATGGCGTATGATGCCGGAGAGGTGCCTGTCGGGGCGATCGTAGTATGGGATGGAAAGATCATATCCCGTGGCCACAACCAGGTGGAACAGCTCAACGACAGCACCGCCCATGCAGAGATGCTGGCGCTTACGGCTGCATTTAATACACTGGGGGCGAAATACCTGCCGGAGGCCATTTTATACGTGACCGTCGAGCCCTGCCTGATGTGTTGCGGCGCCCTGTACTGGTCAAAAGTCGGAACCATTGTCTATGGTGCTGAGGATGTAAAAAATGGCTATCACAAAACAACGGGTGAAAACTGGCCGTTTCATCAGAAGGCGGAACTGCGCAAAGGTGTGCTGGGCGATGATTGTGCAGCGCTGATGAAAGCTTTCTTTGCCGCGCGGAGATAGGTACACGTTCATTTCAAAAATTTCAGTCTTTGTATAACTGGCATAAAATTGAATTCCCGGTAGCCGATTTGCCCGACGGCCAATTGAAGGAACTTGAAGTATCGGGTAAGCGGATCGGTATCCTGAAGAAAGCAGGAGTATTGCATGCGTTTGCTGCGCTTTGTCCGCACGCTGGAGCGCCATTGTGTGAGGGCTGGCTTGATGCGATGGGCCGGATCGTCTGCCCGATGCATAAATATCGCTTCGACCCCGCCAATGGCCGGAACACCAGCGGTGAGGGATACAAATTGTTCACTTACCCCATCCAGGAAAGAGAGGATGGTTGGTATGTTGGTTACACGTCACTCCCCCTTTTGTAGTAGTAGCACGAGTCGTCGAAGCAGGAATTGCGCACAAAAAGAAACCCGCACCATTGAGATGCGGGTTGTAGAAAAACTCCAATTATTTTATTGTATTGAACCCGGTGAGACTAGTCTCTGCGTGTACGCTTAGCCGGACCTGCTGCACCACCATCGCGGCTGCCATAGGACTTAGTGTCGCGGCTGAAGCGAGGGCTTGCACCCGGCCTGCTGTAGCTGCCGCGTGACTCACCACCACCGCCACGTGACTCACCGCCACGATAGCCGCCTCTTGATTCACCACCGCCGTATCCACCACGCCTTTCGCCTGGTCTGCCAGCGCCACCGCCATTAGACGGCTCTGCTTCTTCAACACGCACTTTGCGATTCTTGAATTTTTTTGAAGCCAGGTGCTCTTTTATGAACTCCGCAGCGTCCGCAGGAACATTGAAGAAGCTTGTCATGTCGCGCACTGTTATGCGATCGATGAGGTTCGGTTCAAGATCAGTTGACTCTGTAAGGAAGGTTGCCAGTCTTGATGAATTCAAGCCGTCTTTTTCACCCAGGTTAATGAACATGCGCACATATCCCTTGTTTCCGCCTCTCGATTTGGTTTCGAAGCCTGCATTCAGGTCCTCGGCATCAGAATAGGCGTCAATAGTTTCACGCAATTGCAGCCATATCAACTTGCGAATCAGCTCGTCTTTATCTACGTCAGCAAATTGCTCGTGCATACTGTCGTAGTATATTTTTGCAAACTCATCCTTTGGCTCAGCGCTCGCTATCTGCTCCATGTAGAAGAACAGGCGCTTACGTATCACTTCAGCACCATCAGGTATATCGCTTTTATGGAAGCGTTGTTTCACCAGGCGCTCGATCTGCCTGATATTAGATATCTGTTTAGGAGAAACGATGGACATACAGATACCGGACTTGCCTGCCCTCGCGGTACGTCCGCTCCTGTGGGTGTAAACCTCAGGATCATCAGGCAGTTCGTAATTGATAACGTGGGAAATGTCATTCACATCAATACCACGGGCGGCGACATCGGTGGCGACAATGCACTGTAATTGCTTGGCCTTGAAACGCTCCATTACTTTGGAACGCATTTTCTGGTCCATGTCGCCGTGAAGAGGGCTTACATGATAGCCCATTTTCATGAGCTTCTCTGATACATCCTGTGCATCCTGCTTGGTGCGGGTGAAAATGATGCCATAGATACCAGGCGTAAAGTCAAGCAATCTGCGCAGCGTCTCAAAACGGTTGTGATGATTAGCCACATAGTATTGGTGATCAATATTCTCGTTGGTAACATTTGCAGCAGCAACGGAAAATTCTTCCCATTGTTTCATGAAACGCTTGGCGATACCACGCACCTCATTGCTCATGGTGGCGGAGAATAACCAGGTTAATTTTTCTGCCGGAGTATTTTTAAGGATGAGCTCGATGTCTTCACGGAAACCCATGTTGAGCATTTCGTCGGCCTCATCCAGCACCACATACTTCAGGTTTTCGAGAGTGAGCGCTTTGCGCTCCAGCATGTCGATCAACCTGCCCGGCGTGGCAACCACCACTTGCGGATTGTATCGCAGATCGCGGATCTGGCCGCTTATAGGCACGCCTCCGTAAACTGCAGCAATGCTCAGGCCACGCATATGAGTGCCGTATTTCTGCATTTCAGTTTGTATCTGCATACAAAGTTCACGTGTCGGGCTCAGCACAAGGCATTGTACGTCCTTGTTTTTTACATCGACATGATGCAGTAACGGCAAGCCGTAGGCTGCTGTTTTACCGGTCCCGGTCTGCGCCAGACCTACTATATCTTTTGGCTGGGTAAGTAGAGTGGGTATTACTTTCGCTTGTATTGGTGTTGGTATTTCAAAGCCCAGGTCAGATAAAGCCTGTATTAATTCCTCCCGTAAAGGGAAGTCTGAGAAAGAAGTCATTAATGAAGAACTTGTTAAATATGAATGTGCAAAGGTAAGCCTATTTTACGGCGTATTATGCATTTCACATTATTTTGTGATTAATCTAACAGGACTGGAGCATATTTCAGCAGTCCATTTTCCGCTTATATTTGTAAGGCTTATGACAATAGTTACTGTCAATACCCCATTTAATATTGATCTTGAGTTCAAGGTCTCAAGTTTTTTCAAGCGGGTGGCTGCATGGGTGGTTGATATGCTCATCATTACTGCGTATTTTTTTGTGATGGCGGAGTACGTATTGCCGCTGGTAAAGATGCATCGGGGAGTTGAAACGGTTACCGGCTATCTCACGGTAATAATCCCCGTTATCATTTACCAGTTCACCTTTGAGATTTTTTTTAACGGGCAGACTCTCGGCAAGAAAGTAGTGGGTATAAGGATAATAGATAAAGAAGGTAACGAGCCCACCTGGGGACAATTCGTGATACGGTGGCTGCTGGGCCTGGGCAATTTTTTTGTTTACGTGTTGCCGATCGTATTGCTTTCTGCGCCGTATTTCATTCCTTTTTTCCTGATCATCTATCTGCCCGATACCATTGTTTTACTGGCGTCCAGGAAATTGCAGCGTATAGGAGATCTTGCGGCAGGTACGGTTGTAATAGATATCAACTACAAAACGAGTATCTACGAAACCATCTATCAGCACATTGAAGTAAGCGATTACGTTCCGCAGTTTCCCCAGGTGATGCGCCTTACCGACCGCGACATTAACGGCATCAGGAATCTGCTTGACTCCCGAACTTCCGGCCGTGAAACCGAGCAATACACTATTACGGTCGTAGATAAAATAAAAAACGTACTCGGCATCGAATCGCCGATGGAGGGTCGGGATTTCCTGCAGCAATTGCTTCTGGATTATAATTACTTGGCTGGGAAATAGGGGCGAAGTTGCCATCAGTTAAATAAATTACAACGAAAACCTAAGTAATGCACTGCTGATTACCTTTGTGACCGGAATAATGAAACCCCGGTGTTCTAAAATATCCATGTCAGTAAAGTTCTGTCTTATCGTATTGCTGTTATCGGTTGGACTAATGGGCCCGGCATCGTGGGCGCGGTGTGCACCCTTGTTTGTTCCCGGACTGGATAGTGGCGTGGTAAAAACGGACTCTGCAAAACATGTTAAGGCAGAGAAAAAAGAACCGTTTCAGCCTAATCCAAAACGGGCAGGTTTGTATTCTGCCATATTGCCTGGCCTGGGACAGGTATATAACAGGCAGTATTGGAAAGTACCGGTTATATATGCAGGCTTTCCAGCACAGTGGGATCCGAAGCTTGGAATTCACGTGACTTGAAGTCGCGGC
>JADMIO012713196.1_pt1 | contig 17606 bp, 10 predicted proteins | sample 8958161 | NCBI WGS metagenome assembly JADMIO01 (sample SAMN16585339, study PRJNA669376) | soil metagenome | isolation source: Crop rotation soil | place: USA: Cullars Rotation, Alabama | collected 2011
CTTTCCCATCTCATTTTGTAGAGAATTGTTTCCTCTATCAAGTTAGAATGAGAAAAATAGAAATATCAAACTATTGGAATCCTTGAAAAGCAAGGTTTTCCAGAGATCCTCTTGAAAACCGAACTCTGAAAAGAATTTTGGAGATTTTTTTCACAGGTCAATATGCTGCTGGGTGTTGGCTATCGACCAGTGAAAACCGCAGGTCGTTATCTCTTTCTATTCTAGAGTTATTTGAAAAATAGCCACGCGCATTGTTTTTTGAAAACGACATTAGTTTCCATTAACTGGAATGACCTTGTTTTATTCTACATCACAGTCAGATTTGTCTTTAGTCTTCAACCGATGTCTTCTCTAAAGAACTATCTGCTCAATTTCAATCTCTTTGAGTCACCGGCTGAGAATGGCGAAAGAGACGATGAACACCGACGCAAATCCAACATCATTGCTACGCGATATTATCTCGCACTTATCACATTTGAAATGATCATATGGACGTTTGTTTTTGCATTGAATTTTCAAGCGATAACTGTCACAATCCAACATCCGACAAAAGAAGAGTTCGAAAGCCTTCCTCCTGATGCACAATGTTCATGTTCTTATATTTCCATACCATACGTCGAGTATACTTCATTTTTAGCAAATTTTCATCAAGTCTGTTCAAGCAATTTTGTCTCTGATCGATGGATCAGAGCCATCTTTTCCGGTTTTAATACAACCTATTTCCATTTTCGAGACTTTCGAACTTCTGGCAGTGCTCAGTTCCAAGCACTGGCAAGCTTTTGTCGGCTCTCTCAAGCCAGCGTTCAACAGAGTATTGCTTCGTTTCGTATGAGCACATTACTTAGCCCTCAAGTATTATCCGAAATTGTTCTTCGGTCGAAGACCCAAGCAGTTATTGATGAATTTAAGTTAACAGCACCGAATGTCTTTGGAGCACAATTGGAACTAGTACGTGAAATGATAACGGGCAATCAACTGATGTCCGGACTCGAAACAAATGGCATTCCAATATATCGGGTTTACAATGAATACGGGGTTTCTGCAGCACCTTATGTAGTGAGCCTCGTACGTGAGGACGGCTCCTTTTGTAGCTGTATTACCGATCTCGATTGCTAGGTTTTTTCGGGTTTTTACGATGATTTCAGAGCGCCCATTCAATTGCATTTTAGCAACAACAACATAAAGATGTTGATGGAAATTCAGGGCATCACGGCCGGCTGTCTGTCAATGAATAGCCTTCTTCAATCAACTCTCGAGTGTTTCTACAATCAATCATGCTTAAACAAACTCATCTCATTTTTTCCTACCACCGAGAGATTTACAGCAATGCCTGTGATCGAGCAAAGTCATTTCAAACCGAATTCAACGGTGAAATCGATCGTCGATCGTCTCATAGTAGAAGAATGGATGACAAATATTTCCTATGAAAAATATTACGATCAATGTGCACCGATATCATGTACCTATTTCAAAACCGAACGCAACGGATTTGTGTTTATACTGCAAAAACTTATCGGTTTTCTGGGAGGTGTAGCAGCCTTGTTCGGATTGATTATTCCACAAGCGATTCACTTCATACGACGGCCACAAAATTCTGAGCCGACTCCACGAGTTTCTCGTACGTAAAGCGTAGTTCAATATATGTTCGTAGTGGATGTGTTCAGATCTTGTTGTCCTGGGCAAAAATTGTTCAACACACAAAGAACTGTTTGAAAGCATTTAATACCGACTCAGACTAGATTTGCTCACTGAGTGACAACCGATAGGATTAGAAAGAAGCTTAAAAGAACTTGACTTTTTTAGACAGCTCTTCTGATCATTGTGTTTGGTTTTTCACCGTATTGTGAGACCAAGTCCCGATATCAGAGCTCTGCCGAAAAGACAATCTTGTATAGTAATCATTTCTCTCAGTGATACCAAATGAAAAACAGCTGATTTCATGATTTGAAATCTCGAAATCTATTTTCAAATCAGAAAATTGATAGAATGTTCTTCCAACGTCTGGGCAACTTCTTATTACTTGAAGCACATGGAAAACAAATGATATGCTGATTCTGTTCATAAATTACAATTCAAATGATCTGATTCAAAATTCTCATACAATTAATTATTTCAAAGATTTTCACAGAGTTTTTGAAGACACTCATACGGAGAAATTCCAGTGAGACTAATGCATGAATATGACTACAGAAATCTTTTTAAAAAAATCAGCTTTTCCACCTTCGGTTCGGCGGATTTCTTCCGTTCGAAAAATCCTAATATCTCACTGGGTTGATCTCGGTTCTTTACCTACAACAACATGCTCTACAAGATGAAGTCAATTTCGCGTAAATCTAAGGTTTCGATTGAGCAACCCTCTACAACAGTAGGTAGCAGCTTATACATGCAATGAGTGATATGGTAAAGTCAATCCCTAATATTCATGTGCATTGTCCATAAATCTTCTCTCCTGTCCGGTGATTTTAGTTCGTCTGCGCTTGTATAAACTCAAAAAATCTCTTGTAAAAACTATCCTTGAACTCAACATCTTCAAGAATCATTTGCATAATGATCGTCAGCTGCGTTATCAGCGCAATGGAACTCGACTCTACATACTGTTTATCGCGATTTCACTTGCTATTTTGAGTTGTTATTTATTACTGAGGAAAGAAATTCATCATGAGACCATTCTCAATCCAACTGAATCTCACTACATTCATCTTCAGCAAACCTATCCACATAGTCTCTCGTGCCCATGCAATTCGATCTCCATGCCGTACTCCACTTTTATCACTATTGAACGTTCCATCCATCAAATATGTTCAAGTGATCTAATTTCGTCTCAATGGATTGAGTATACTGGGTCATATATACGTCTCGGTCTCGCAACTTATAATCTCGACTATCGATCATCTGCCAGTGGTCAATTTCGATTGTTGGCTATACTTTGTCAACAGACTCAACAAACAATCAATGATTCTCTACAAGTCTTTCTTCAAACACAATTGATCGGTTCACAAATTATCCCTCAACAATTATTTGAATCTCAAATAAATTCAACTATTCAAGATTGGCAATCAATTACTATCGATAGATTTCTTCGCACGCGTCTACTTATGCATGCAATCAATCAAGGCAATAATTTATCGAATAATGCATTCAATTACAGATATATCACGTTGCCTATCTTCCCGACAAACGATAACAATATCAAAAACGTATTCAAATTGTTCTTGTGACATATCTAAGTCATGCCGCTCTAGCGTGAGTACATACTCATTCGATGAACAGCTTACCATGACTATACTTTATTCGATTCCAAATTTCTTTGTGGGTTGTTATCCGATCGAATCGTTGCTTGCATCGATCTTAGAATGTTTCTATAATCGATCATGGATGATCGAACTTGACCAGTATATGGGAACACCTCTTGGAAATTCTTTCAATTTTTCTACACTTGATCCAGATTGAAACTCGCCATACGAGAAGATCGAATCGATTATCAGTCGACTTATGATTGATTCTTGGTCGTCAAGCGTTTCCTTCACTTCGTATTACGAGACATGTGCTCCATGGTCATGTACATTCGAATATGAAGGTCGAGATAATCTCTTAGTCGTAATTACCACTATCATCAGCGTCTTCGGTGGATTATCACTTGCTTGCAAAATCATCATTTTGATCGCACTTCGAATTATTGAGAAGTTCATGGATGGTCTCATTCGTCGCGGTTTGATGCTTTTCATCAAAAATTTGTTTATTTGTAATGATGAGTCAAAAAAATTCGTCGACTGCATTTCATATTGATCGTAATGACTCTGTATTTTCTCGGCTTTAACTCCTCAAACAAAAATTGTCAAAGTCGAGAATCCATCTCTTTCCACGTATCAAAATCTGGTAACACACTTCGCCGATTCTCTTGAATGTTATTGTTCACAAATATCGATCAAACATGGATTATTTCTCACTGTTGTGCCTCGTTTTCATCAAGTGTGCTCAAGTGAGTTTGTCTCAGATGATTGGATCACATATCTGTACAGCGACGGAAATATCATATATTATTTTACCCCAACCAATTTTCAATATTCTGCATACGGACAATTTCAATTGCTTGCATCATTCTGTAAGCTCTCTCAAGAAACAGTGACCGATGCCATTTTACAATTGACTAAAAGTGATTTTATCAATATTCAACTCTTATCAACCAGTCAATTAGATGGGATAACAACTCTGATTCCACTCTATGGTGGTTTGATGATTAGCTGTCGAGTGATCGCTGTACTGATTGTTCGATTGCTTCAACGTCGAACACGAGAAATTATTCCGGCAATACAATGATATACGTCTTCAACAGTCGGTGTTGTAATGTCAGTAAATCAATATTAATTTATGTTTAACCTTTTGTGAATGTTGTCTCAAGTCTGCGCAATAAAATTCTTGTAACTATAAAAACATTAGCAAAGCAGCCCGGAGTTTCCTTTTTTCATGGTTCTTATGTGCTTTAGAGAAGTCAGAAATCAGCATCTTTCTTGCTCTCGGAAACCCAAGAACATCTTATCAAATGCGTCACAGATAGTCAGACAAAATATTTGAATATGCTGCTGCTTCAAAAATGCATCAAAAGCTTTCTGCTACTTCGAAATAGAAATCCAAACACCGATGATGTCGTTTGAATATTCAATGTCGAACGGTCAGGATTTTGATCCGTTGTCATGGTTTCAGTATTGAAATGTATCGCTGAAGAAATAAAACTGTCGAGTAATACCAAGACTATTTTTCGTTTTCATGGATTTCTAAGAAAATAATTGACTCGCGACAGGTAGAATGAAACATTTTTTTGTTGTTAAAATGCGTTTTCACTTGGTATATCGATGATAATTGTGGATCTAATTTCGAGATGATCATAATAATGAATTAGTTGGATAATAGAAACGATGCTAAAAGTTATTCTAAACTTGAGAACGACGGCTCTTAACCATAATAAATTGAAATTTTGATCTTCAAAATTTACCACATTAAAAAGAACGAAATTCCGTAACAGTGATGTTTTAAGTGTTCATTTGATACAGTTATTTCCAGAAAAATGAATTGATGATCTGAAAGATCGTTGAAAACTGCATAATTCTCGTACAGAACGTTTTACTTGTATGTGATTTCATTTCGTTGAAAAATACAAAATCATTGTTACCTCCAACAATGTGCGAATTATTTTAATTTTTCTTGATAGTAGGTCTCAATTTGTGATACAAATTCCAGAGCGTTTGCTCTTGTCATTATCGAATTATAGCTTCCAGAAGGTAGAAAAATAAAATTCCGTAACGGCTAGTCACGCCGATATGAATTATGTATTTCAATTACGGCGCGAGACATTTGCATGCAAAAGTTATTGAGACCACGATTTGTTTTGTTCCCAGCCCCACGATACATGACATGATAAGGTGTTCTGAATGTATATATTTTAGTGTGACATGCAGCGATAATTCAAAATACAAATATTTTTATTTCCTTCGGTATTACTATTGTTCTCTTTGCAACTCAAACGAACAAATTTTTCTTTGGAAAGATGACATGGTGATATTTTCAACAGACATATGTTTCGCAAGCATGTCGTTCATGAAAGATCTGTAGGTGCACTGTGAGCACATAAGAGATCACCGAGCCGATAAATATACCAGTTTGAAATGCTAAACCCGCCCGGTACAATGCTCGGTGACCACCGATTTGCCGAAAGTGAATCTGTGTGATCAGGTTCGAGAACGTTCCAAAACAATAGAGCAGAAGCCATGCGAGACCAACGAGTAAACCACCCACCCAACCATGCGTAACGAATGGCGAACATGGTGAAAGTTTGGCACAGAGAAAGATATAACTGCAAAATAGTATATTCATAAAAGTCAAGATGTAAGGCAGTCGAGGATAATCCAATACTGTCACTTGAGGAAATACAGCAGATACAACTTGCATCAACGGATAACAATATTGGGCGGCGATTACGATCTTTTGATAGAACTCCAATGAGTAAGGTTGAAGTGCATAAGCTGTAAAATGATCAAGAAATTTATGAAAAAAGGACGAGTTCAGATTTACTTACTTTGCAAGCTTGGAATGACTCCTAGAACATAACAGTACAATCTTATTTGTTGTTCAGAGAATATTTAATGAATGTTCTCATTTCGCAGCTTACCGGAGAGAATAAAAGAATTGCAGAATATACACAATAAATAAAATGCATTTTCGAACAATAAATCGTTTGTTCGACTCTCTGTCATCTTGCCGTTTTTGTTCAATAATTCCAGCTCCGAATTACTCTCTGTTATGGTTTCTTGTCCATCACGAATTTGTTGTGATTGACTGCCGCTTATTTGTTCTATTCGTGTCCAACACAGAATAATGAAAGAAATAAGTCCACTTAATAAGGCAAGACCCATGATGAAGTAAAAGACATTCGGAGAAAACCGTGCTGGCAAATGTCGTTCAGTCCACCGCGTTCCATTTTCACTAATGATCGGAACACATTCAATCCGACCGGCACCTTGCGCCAGAGCAACCCACGACGGAAACAGATACGACACTGCATCACCGATGAAAAAACTTCGCATAAAAATTGTAGGATAATGACTGAAATATGGTAAAAATGTCACACTTGATACACAATCACAAATGGCTACAGTAAACGTAAGAATTAGAAAAATAATCGAATGACGAGTACCATTGATTGTCGTTGTTACATTCCACATGAAAGCAAGTCCAAATAGACCTAAGACACCGATAGTTAAAACGAAAAGATTCGCCGGAATTTCATAGGCTGTGGATTTTGTTACATGACGGATGAGAATAACCATTAGAATACCCACATAGGATAAATTCGATACGAAATTGACGATGGATGGTAGTCGCCATCCTTCGGGTAATTCCTGAGAGAGAATAGGCAATTCAACACTTGACATGTTGGTATTGAGACTGTAACCAATGTTGAACAATATGAGTAGGATAAAAGTGGCGACACACGACCATCGCTAGAGATTGCCAGAAAAAAAAACAATGGATGACTTTTTTATTCAAATAAACAATGCATGTTGACCATGGCTTACCAGAGAACTGGCGATTTGATTCCACGCCATTTCTTTTCTTGAATCGACAGTGTAGCACAAACACTATACCCCCAATGAAAAGGCCAAGTGACTCGTACTCGCTCATGCAGGACGATATACATGAAGAAAAATATCCCTCCGTTCTCTTTCAAGCGTAGCTTGTCTGATACGTTTTATCACTGTAGAGTACACGTGCGAATGTGTAGAACACAAAGTTGACGTTTGCTTGTCGTTTTGTCTGCTCATCTTAAGTTATTTTGACCACACGTCGACGATTTGTACTAAAATGCGCTCTTTGTCATCAAAAACGCTTAATTACTGCTTGGACTCTTGTCCCATCATCAGTATCTTCTGAGTGTGTGTGGGACTTCTCTTTACCGTCGCCTGAAAACTTATATTCTGTTTTCCTTTTTTACAGCAAAGTTTGTTATAATAAATGCAATCGTGGACAAGCAAGAAACTAATCTTGGAAGAAAAATGTTATGTTGAAAGAGGACAAATTCTTGTGCAGTGCTTTGACAGAAATACGTAGAAGGAATCTTGATGCCTACTGTCTTGACATGTTACATATTCTTAGTGAATCTCATAATTGCACCGTTGAATTGACGGCTAGTGCGTCGAACAGGATGATGGGGAAAAGTTCACATCTATCTGCCACTCTCAATAAGTGTGTATCGCTGTTGGGAAAATTTTCAGTCAAATTACCGGGGAAAGACTCAGTTTGTATGTTGATGATGATCAAACACTCTACATCGCTGATTGGGGAAATCACCGTATTGTCGAATGGAAGAGTGGTGCGACAAGTGGTTGCCGGTGGAAATGGACCAGGAAACAGGTATGATCAGTTGAATAATCCAACAGACATGACTCTCGACAAACGAACAGATAGTCTCATCATCTGCGACAGAGACAACGGACGAGTGATACGATGGCCTCGTCGAGGTAGCACAAATGGAGAAACGATCATTTCGGATGTCTACCGCAAAGGTTTGACGATGGACGACGAGGGATTTCTCTACGTCTCGGACCAGGATGAAGTGAGACGATGGCGAGTGGGTGAAACGAGTGGAACAGTGGTGGCAGGTGGTAATGGATTGGGTAGTAGTCTCAATCAGCTCAATGCTCCTACTCACATCTTCGTCGATGGAGATCAGTCAGTGTACGTGTCGGATTGGAACAATGACCGTGTAACGAAATGGAAGAAAGGCGCGAAAGAAGGCATTGTCGTGGTCGGTGATCAAGGTCGAGGAGATGCTCTGACACAATTAGACGAAGTCCAAGGAGTGTTCGTCGATCAATTTGGCACTGTCTATGTAGCTGACGAAGACAATCATCGAATAATGCGTTGGCCGCAAGGAGCCACAAAGGGAAGTGCTATTGTTGATGGAAACGGCTACGGCTATGAAGCGAATCAGTTCAGACATCCCTTCGGTTTGTCGTTCGATGGAAAGAACAATCTCTATGTCGTCGATGAGTTGAATTGTCGAGTGCAAAGATTCTCAATGAAATAGTCGGCTCACACGATTAATGAACAAAGATAATTTTCTGTTCTTATTTTTTTTCTCGAAAAGACACCACGGAAAGAATTGATTTCGTCAATAAATTTTTCATTGCTATCTATTTTTTCTCGCGCGCGCGTACAGCGAGGCTCTGTCTGTATGTTGAAGGCATAAAGGCCAACAGCGGTAAGGTAATACATGTACGTCCGTACGTGCATCAAACACCTTTCCTGTTTGTTTCCAACATTGAGAATCTCGTTGTGCTGAATAAAAGAATTTACTCACTGTCATGTCATTCAGCACTAAAAATTGTTGTTTGACGAGACGGATCGACGATGCCAGCACTGTAAATGAAAGAAAGGTCAGAGGTTAGAATTGTGTGCAATTGTAGGCAGGAGCGATGGTAAAGAATTTCTCCTATGTTTTTTTTGGTTAAAAAAGTGAACTACACCTTTTCGGTTCCAAGTTCACTTATTTTGAGATCAAATCCAAGTATTTCTCTATGGACTATTGAATTGCTGTGACATTTGCAACAGAAAACAGCAATTCAATACTCAATAAACAAATACATTGATATGATCATCGCATGAAAGAAAACGTTCCCGTGATTTCCGTTCCTTCAGCAGTTTGCTTACCTTTTTTTCAAACGACGATGTTTTTGCTCGAAGTGATCGACGAATGATGCCGATGACAACTCGACAGTCTCTTTATATAGCAGTGCAAATGATCTCTGTCGCCGAAAGTAGCCATGAGAGAAACATTCGGCAGTGAACAGCCGACTGTTGTATCCTTTGAGTTGTCGATGTGGAAACGTGTCAGCTTTGTCCATGCTCATTGCGGATGTTTAACTTGTTGAACAACAAGATAACAACGAGAAAACAATGCCACGACGATGGATACTAATTTCAAATTTGTCTTTTTGATACTGTTTGAGAAGTGAAATCATTGTTCCACAGCGATAGAAATGTTGCACTAGAAAAAGACAATTCGTTTGAAAACAAGCATTTATCTTTTGTTCGAACATAAATTTGTGCTTCAATAGTCTAGAAGGAATCTGATCGTTTTTTTTTCTTTATCATTCGATCGTCTAAACGCGTCATAATCGGTTCCAGTGTCGGTATTTGTAACAATCAACTCTTAGCCTCAGACTAATGCTGATTGCATCGAATATCTAGCTGTTCTTCTTGCGAAGATGATCGCATTCTGATAGGGTGTTTCTAATCAATAAACAAGACTGGATTGAGCATCAACAAGCTGATGTTCATTGTGTGTTGTCGTTGCCTTGTACATGCAATCATTCAATCTCTGGATCGATAATGCAACAAGTGTGCGTTTTAATGTGTGTATAAGCGATCAAATTTTCATGGTACACCTTAGTGCATGTACTGATCTCAAGTACTTGAACAAGTACTGGAGCCTGTAATGTAGAAAGTACCCTGCATACTGGTTCAAGTACTTGGACTAGTATCGAAGAACTTTCACGAGTTATTTCTGACTTGAGGGAAACCATCCTGGATCAATGTTCAAGTCGACTGATATGAACAGACGAAAACTGTTCTAGGATCAATTTTTCATTCTGAGCACGAATTTGATATCGGGAATGATCAAAAATGCAAGCTTAACATTTTCGGACCTGAAGGGTTTTCTGGAATTCTTTTCAACAATTTCTGTTTGGTGACACGACAACATCGTACACTGTTTCGTTACGAAAACTAGGGTAGTAGTGCCTGCGAGGATCTCAAATCCATGAAAGCACTAAAATACTGATCAAAATGCAGGGTACTTTCTACATTACAGACTCAAGTACTTGACTCCAGTACTTAGTGGTCTACAAGCAAGTAATACAAGTACTTGAGACCAGTACATGCACTAGGATTGGCGAATATTTTGAAAATGCTGAGAGGTGAGAAGACAGTTCGAACTTATTCATCAAGATGATCTCGCGATTACTAGCGATTAATCGCCGATTTCTGCGATTTCTGTGCGATTTTCGCGATTAATCGTGAAAAATGTCGCGATTTTCTCGGCATGGGTATGTAGTTCGTCTTGATCACCTGAAACCCGGCCATTGTTAGGGCCACATCGGACTCTAACGTAACCTCTCCACACTGAGAAAAAGAGGCAATTGAGCAATAGATGAGGTTGAGCCATTCATACCATGACAAAGATGAAAATAACTAACTTGTGCCAGTATGAAACAATTAGCTTCTACAGATTCTCGACTGTTTGTTTCAGACTACGTAGGTATGAGGACTCCGATCCATGATAAGTTTTCTTATCGCTGTGCACGGAAGAAAGTGCAAATAATACTTCCGAAAATGTAATCAAGAACGTCCACATCACAGATCATACTTACGTCATGGCGGAAGAGCTGCCGTTTCATCGAAAAAAACTTGAAAAATTCCAACTTCAAACTTCCCCGAAACAGGATGAAGAAGGTCTTATCATTGATAGACAATCACCTGACACTCATTCAAGACGAATATTTTCTTTCTTCACTGTGACTCCTTAAATCAATATCGTCATTATGCAGGAAGCAGACGGATTAGAACAGATGCTTCCAGTTTACACCAACAAAACAACCGATGTCAATATTCCACGAATAGGAATTTTTTCAATACAGTCAACAAAAGAAACTCATATGGGTTAGACGAAGTTTGATGCATGACGCAGCTCTAATTGCAGAAATTCAAAAACATCTTTCCTCACTACCATGTCGTGATAATATTTGTGTTCTGATGCTTATGCGCTTCTTCACAATAAATAATCACATCGATCGTATAGTGTAGTTCGATTCTTCATTAACGGTAGAAGATTCTCATGTCGACCGCATCGGTAAAATAACAAGATCCGATCAAAATAGAAAAATCTTGAAAGATTTTAGTATGCCATGCGTTCTTTCAGAACAATGCCTGTTTTACTAGGTTTCAGATATCTGATTGGAATTCACAGGAAAGTCGAACCAATTAGCTGTAATTTGAAATTTGACTCATAGGCAGATCTGAAAGTCATCAATATACTTGAGTTTTGAGTTCGAATAAATGTATTTCTATGGATGGCATTCTGAGTTTCTTTAGCATGTGTTATCTTCAGAAGAAAGCATCCACAGCGTTTGCAGCTATTCTGACAATATAACCGTTCTAAATAAGTATTTAGTATTCACAGAATGCCAGTGAAGCTTTCTACATCGAATACTCTAAGACTCTTATCAGATTTGAACATCTGGTAAAACGCTTATAAAGACGAAAGAGCTAGATGTGTAGAGGCAGTCTTTTAGGGTGTCGACGTATGCGCAAAATCATAGTTCTATTCGTGTATGCCAACTGAGAGAGTCCCTCATAGAATATACAAGAAATCAAAAAAATGTTGGTAAATATGGTATTTTTTCTGGATTTACTTCTACTTCCCACAGTGCGTAGCAAGGGGAAAGAAGCGTACTTCGTGCTTCAGAAGTACCGAAGTACACAGAAGTACGAAGAACTACAGAAGTACGCTTTTTCCTTCTTGGCGCGTAGGTGTTCTTCGCCCTGCCATTTTTCCAACGCGGAAGCTTAGGGGCACAAGTTCGGCAAAACACAAATCATCTTGTAGGAACATTACTTGGCCAACTCAATGTATGGCACGTCATTTCCTAGCCAAGATAAGTAACCCTTCAAGCCCCACATCGAAAAAACCATTATTTTGGCCCTGTAGGATTATTATTGAATGAAATTATTGCGCGTCTACTACAGCACTGCTATGGGCTATATATATGCCTCCTCATATATTTGTAATTCACACATCGCCCTTCACTATTATTTCAAAGCAATCAAGCAAAATCTTCATCGAAAGTAAGGAGAATTAGTATCCATATGAGAAAGCATCTTTTCTTACACATAGGAATCATGGCTTCAAAGGTCATCTTTGTACTATGCGTGTTCGCCCTGCTGGTCGCAGTTAAGGCACAGACCGATGTGGAAACTCAAGGCGATACAGGTAAGTACAGCAGCATCCAGGAACTGAGAAATGTGATATCCTAGCTGTCGGAGAACTGTCAGTAGAGCCAAAATAGTTCTCCGGAGAAGAGTGGTATTGATCCTTGATTTCTCCACAGTTCCACGATACCCCAAAGCAAAAATGATGGATTGTCTGCATTATTGTTCACATCCACACACGCATCCTTCGATATTTCGCTATCGATGAGAGTGTAGATGAGAGAAATGCTGTTGATAGCGCACTATTCAGTTTTGAGAATCGTGGAACTCTGAAGAAATTGAGGGTCCATTCCGCAGTTACCCGGGTAACTATCATGGCTCTGCTGACAACTCCCTAACAGTTTAGCAGTTTCCTTGTCTCAGATTTTGGACACCTTCAGTGCGTACAGTATTGCTCCTATATCCGTAAATAACCAAATGGCTCTCGATTTTTAGTGATGTATGCCAGTGACGACGCCCAGCCTGAACTTCGAAATTTTGGCTGCTTCGGTCCGGAAAATTTTGATCATGGTCGATGCAAAAGACACTGTCGAGCGCGTAATTACCATAATGGTCAATGCAGTGCGAAGTACGATTACGCACGTTGTATCTGTTACGATTGATCTGATCCGATGGCGAAACATCGTCATTTCTATTAATCGAGAAAACGCTTAATGCTTGTTTTATTGATTTTAATTTTAATTTAATAAAACTCTTGTAAGCGAATTATTGGGGAACCCTTCTTCTTTTTATTCAAAGAAATGAACGCAAGACTCGCACAACGCAACAACACTAACAACAAGTACAATAACTAGAGAGAATGCACATATACATGTGTATACGTATGTCTAGCAACATACATTCAAGCAGGATTCAACGCGAAGACATGATTGTTGCAAAGAGAAAAACGTGCACTCTTGAAGACGATGTTACATAAAAGGGCGAAAACACGCTGTGACATCCACATGGAGAGAAGAGCATGAAAGAAATAGGGGGTAAATTACGTAAGAGGATCAAAGAATAAAACGAATCGAACGAAGAATATCGAGTGCAAAAGACCTGTAACAAAAAGAAAGAAAAGAAAAAGCGTACTGGAAATGCAAAAGCCTGTAACCACTTTAGTTGGAAAAAGATTATTTACATCCAATTAGTCAATTTGCGCTGGATCATTTATTCCACTTTCTGAGTGTTTTGGACAGGCGTCATTATTCGGAATTGAACACTTGTGATGTTTAGACGTATATTTTCTTTTCAAAAGTGCAATACAACAGTATTCATTACTTCTTTTAGAAAATGGTGTGTGAATCAATCTATTGATGAATATTATCTTGTTTTTATCGCTTATTGTTGTCACAAATGAACCATTCCGCGCATTAAACATAAAAAGTAGCCAATCAAACTTTCCTATAGAAGCGAAATAAGAAAAGAACTAATGACACGTAAATATCTAAGAGTGAATTGATTGATGAACTGGTCATTATGTACGCGGTACTGATGTAACACTGAGACATCTTTTTATGAGGTTCAGTGATGCAGTTTCTTCAAACATAACAGCAGTGAAGAGGTCTTTTACAATATCCCTATTCTGTATATCATAAATATGACTAGTAATCTGGGAACCCAGTACGGGTCGCTTTTCCGAGAGTTTGCATGAGTCGACCGAGCAACTGAGGCAATGATCAAATGTTAGTTTTTGCATGTAACTTATGTATTAGAATCAGCAATATTGACCACTTGTGAATCGATGTTTTTAGTATCTTTAATTGAGTTGGTTAAAAGTTCCGTTGATCCTGCTATTGAGTACTCCTCGAATTTCATGAAACTATTTTCAACCATGCTTTTGAAAACTTGAGTCGCCTAGTCAGGTAGCAGTTCAACAAAAATTTTCATCCAATGTACTCAGAGATAGAACGTCAAAAAGTGACCCGTATTTATTGCTTAATTGTTATATTTCATGTGCTGGCTCAGCTTTTATTTGGCGCATACTATTTGGAACGAACCTTTTTTGTCAATAACAACGGGTGAATTTTAGCCGCGTAGAAAACGACCGTTCAATGCCTACTATTCTTGTGCAAATCGAACGAACGGATCATGAAAAATGCAATAAACATCAGAATCTCTCTTTCTCCCATTTACAAAGAAAATCCTATTTCACAGGCAAAAAAGAGTCGATAAATAAAGAGTTCTATTCTATCCTGTCGCGCTTACTTCTAATGGCATGGCATGACTTTGATTAAAATCATCATCGTGGCAGAGAACATCATTGACAAGACGTGTTTTAATAATTATCGATTCATTTTTCTCCGTTTTTCTGTCTCTACTGAGAGGAAACATTCGATTAAATAACAGCACACTGGTGAGTTGGCGTCCCTGTGAACTTGATATTCTCAATGTGTTTGCATTCACTGTCAGACGTGTCTTCTGCTCTGTTGGGAAAACGAGGAATAATACCATTTATTTAGCATTCATAAAACACAGGAAGAATTTTTACTCGTGAAACATTTTAACATATATGTGATCTCATTTGTGAGCGCTTAAATGGATTTACTGCTTCTTCTATTGATCTCATTTCAATGGACAATGATTAATTGTCAATTGAATCTTTACGACACTGATCCGATGTCCGATGATAATTGGATCCAATTTGATTGTTTACACTATTCTGTGAGCAGGGCGGAATTAGCCTATCAAGATTTATCAAATGTTATTGATGACTTTATTCCATATTGTATTCGTCAGACAAATCGAATCGATATGTCATCGGGAGATGTTCTCAATATGCATAGTCAATCGTTAAGTTTCGAAGAATTACGTCTCGCTAACATCACTGCCGAACAACTTCTCGGGTGGTCGGCATCCATTGATCTGGCTGAGCGATATCAATTTTATTTAAATGAGTTACAATCTTCATTGAATGAGATTTTCTATAATTGTACTCGACCCTGGTTTGGTTCTCGATGTCAATACTCGTTTCAACTCACTGATTCAATGTTGATTGATAGCATAGTCGAAGCTACGTTTAAAGGAAGAAGAGCATATAATGAAACATCCGACACGGTGACACAGTTGCCATGTTATGTTCATTTTCAATGTGATCGTGGTGGATTGTCACTGTGTCTTGATTGGCGTGAAGTATGTAATGGACGTGTTGATTGCCTGAATGGAGGCCCTGATGAAGCATTTTGCTTTGATATGGAAGTGAACGAATGTGAAGAACACGAATATCGATGCCACAACGGATTGTGTATACCAGAAGAGTTTTGGGAAAACCGTTTTGGCACTGCAGATTGTCTTGATCGATCGGATGAATCAGGCAGCGTCAAATATCCAAAGTCCTGTTTTCAAGATCCGACATTTCGTTGTGAGGAACACATGTGCAAAAGAAACGGCTTTGAGTTCGCCTGTGGCGATGGTCAATGTGTGGAGAAAGCTGATCACTGTCATAATGGACGTCATACGGCACTTTTTGAATCATTGACTGTCAAGGGGAACTTGTCAGACAGATGCTGGGTTGCTATGAGCTGTCTTACAATGCTCGTTAAGCAAATTAATGGAACCTCATGCGAAACATGGCTAATGAACAATACTGCTATTGAGTTCCTTCAAAACTGCGAATCTCTCTTGCAATTTCCGACAATTCCAGTTCATTTGGACCATATTCGCTTCTTTTATGAGAATCCTCATTTAAGATTGAATATGGGTTTATTTTTGATCCCAGATTACGTTTGTTATGATGAACAACGATGTCCTTTTCTCACACCGGTCTTTTCCAATTCAAGTCTGACTTGTCTGTTCGGCGACGATCTGCGAGCACAATTGGAAGAAGACGACACGATTAGTCAACCGTGGGTGGATCTCTTTTCTGCGATAGATCTTGTATTTCGTCGCTGTTCCATTTTACCAACGACCTATAACAATGAGATGGAATTGACAAACCATTCGTCATTGTATCAATGTCGAAATTCGTCGAAATTCATTTCGAAAAATCGAATTCGTGATCATAGTCATGATTGTTATCTTAATGATGACGAATTGTATAACGACAGCTGTTCGCTCAAGAACAAATACAGAGTGAAATGCTTCATACAAAATGTGTGCATGTCGGCTTCACTCAGTATTAATGACTGTCCCTTACTCATTGATCAATATGAAAAGAAAATCCCATTTCAAATGATCTGTGACGGTTTTCCAGAACTCGAGTTTAAGGATTCCAATGGACAAATCCATACGGATGAATCTGAATGTTTGGATTGGCCTTGCGTCAATATCTATTCACGATGTGATGGTTTCTGGGCATGCAAAGATGGACGAGATGAAGCAACCTGTAGTCAAAGCAAGTGTCCTTTAGGAACTCACTCGTGTGTATCTCCAGAGAATTTGACATTGATTTGCTTACCTTCAACTCGTTTTGCTGATGGACAAGATGATTGCCTCGGCGCATCAGATGAATACCAGATCTGTCGACGAAGGTATCCTACTAATTCAAATCCCGCGCGCTTTCGTTGCTTGAGCACTACCCAGTGTTTACCATCGTCGGAACTGTGTAATCATGTTTCGACATGTCCGCAAGGTGACGACGAAAAACTTTGTAATAATCATCCGTTGATCTGTCATGAGCGTTTTATCAAAAACCGGACCGATGAGGAAGATGTTCTCTGTCGACTTAGTGAAAATGATGCTAATCGAACCCGATACTTTTCACTCATTACCTCGTCTATCTATCCTCTTGAAGGACGACCTCAAACTCAATGGATTGAAGAGCGAGGACCCACTGAAAACGATCGGATTGTCAAAATTGAGGAGAAGTTGTGGCCATGGAATTGTAATCGTGGACTGGCATTTCACATCTCATTTTCGAATGCGACCTTCAACTTTCAATGTTTTTGTCCACCTAGTTATTATGGCCATTTGTGTCAATATCAAAGTCAACGAGTCAGTATCACTTTGGGACTTGTTGGAGATGTTCAACATGGCGCTTACACTGTTCTCATTATGTTGATCGCTGATAATGATCAAGGTCAAGAGATTGTTTCCAGCACAGTGGGATCCGAAGCTTGGAATTCACGTGACTTGAAGTCGCGGCC
>JADMIO011000823.1_pt1 | contig 17605 bp, 13 predicted proteins | sample 8958161 | NCBI WGS metagenome assembly JADMIO01 (sample SAMN16585339, study PRJNA669376) | soil metagenome | isolation source: Crop rotation soil | place: USA: Cullars Rotation, Alabama | collected 2011
GGCTACCGCCGCTATGCGCTTCCGCGCCGAGCAGGAGGACCCGGGCCTCGTAGCCGCGCTCGAGGATGCGCTTCCGCGTGGCGCGCAACTCTACGTGCACGACGAGCACGTGACATGGCAATGCCACGAGTGTGCTTCCTCCGGCGTTCCCGATCCGCACGAGCACGACGGGCTGCCTGCGCGCCGGCTCGTCTCGGGCAAGCTGGCCGTCCCACCGGGAGTCGGCCTCGGTGATGTCCGTGAACGTCTGGCCGAGTCCCTGCGCGTGCGACCGGCGGTCAAGCTCGCGGTGCCGGCCCTCCACCGCGACGATGGGGATCTCACTGCGGCCGCTCGAGACGAGGCGCTCTGGGTGCAGCTGCGCTTCCATTGAACGTGACGGCTTCCCGGAGCCCGCCGGTCAGACGGCCGCTGTACTGAGTTGCAGGAACGGAATTCCGATCATGCGCTCATGGGGGCCGATCTGCTTCGTGAATCTCGAAGTTGTCAGCGGCGTGCGAGGCGGAACTTCAGCACCGCCGCCACCGTACTCGAACCGCTGTTCAAGCGGCTCCGCCACCAAGAGAGATTCGAGGTGCTGTTGCGGAGAATGAACCTGCCGGCGGACTAGCAGCACTGACCGGCCGCCCCTCTGCAGTGACTTGTCCCGGGACAAGTTCGATTGTGGTTGACAGGTTTTTCGCGCATCGCTTTTCGAGAGCGCGAATCCTGTCGCAAGAGCCCCGCCATGCGGGCACGCGCGCATGCGCGGCGGTTCGCCCGGCTCAAGCCGACGCAGCGGCGTCCGTTTCACCCGCGCTCGCCGGCAGGCGTCTGCGGGCCTCGAGAATCGCGATGCTACCGTTTCGCGCATGAACGCAATCTCTTCGTTGTCCGATGCGGAGCTCCTCGACGCGACCCACGAGCTGGCTTGGCGGTCGTGCGCCGTCGAGGCGGACCTGCTCGTCCACCTCGGCGAGATCGACGAGCGCAAGCTCTACCTCGAGCGCGCGCACCCTTCGATGTTCGCATTCTGTACCCGCGAGCTCGGGTTCTCCGAGGGCGCCGCGTACAACCGCATCCTCGTCGCGCGCGCGGCGCGGAGGTTGCCGGCGATCATCGAAGCGGCGCGATCGGGCCGCGTCCACATGGCCGGCTTGCGGCTCCTCGCGCCGCATCTCACTCCGGAGAATCATCTTCAGCTGCTCGAGAAGTCCGCCGGGCGCACCAAAGACGAGATCGCCGAACTGGTCGCCGCGCTCGCACCTCGTCCGACGCCGCCACCCACGATTCGCAAATTGCCGGAGCCACGGCCACTGCTTCCCGAGGTTCGCGCCGCACCGCCGCCGCCGCGCACGGTCGTGCCGGTCGCCGAGGACACGTTCAAGCTTCAACTGCCGATCTCACGCGAGTTTCGCGACGAGATCCGCGAGGCGCAGGATCTGCTTCGCCATCGCATCCCCGACGGCGATGTCGCGACGATCTTCCGCGCGGCGCTGAAGCTTCTCGTCAGCGAAGTGAAGAGCGAGCGCTTCGCCATCGGCCGCGCCCCGCGCAGCGAAGCCAAACCGAGAGAGACGACTTCGCGCCACGTGCCCGACGCCATCAAGCGCGCCGTCTACCAACGCGACGGCGGCCGCTGCGCCTTCACCGACGACCGCGGCCATCGCTGCCCCGAAACCGGCGCCCTCGAATTCGACCACCTCGACGGCTTCGCCCGGACCCACCTGCACGACCTCGACGGCATCCGCCTCCTCTGCCGCGCCCACAACCAGCACGCTGCCAAAAAGATGTACGGCAGAGCCTTCCTGGAATCCGCCCGCGAACGAACTTGTCCCGGGACAAGTTCGCCGCCGTGGGGCCGGGAATTGACGCCGCTCGACCTCGGTGGCACCTGAGTGCAATGGCTCGCTGGTATGCGTCCCGGCTGCGCTACTCGTAGTGGCAGTCAGGCGCAGGCGCGCAGCGCCGTAGGCCGCAGCAGCGGGCCGACCTAGCGATCCCAGAAGGCGCGCCGGCGCTCCTCATACGCGGCGAACTCGTCCGGCGTCATGCCTGTCAACGCGGCGGCGTACTTGATGTACTCGGCGCCGTACTCGCGTTCGCAGTAGTGCAGGCATTCGTCGTTCGCCTGCGGATGGTCGAGCTCTTCTTCGCCGACCACGAGCGGCTGGTCGCGCCGCTCCGGATACTGATTGCGCCACAGGTTGTAGACGTAAAGAGTGTTCAGGACGACCTTCATGGCGACCTGCTCGATCGGTCCCGGCTCGATGGTCACCCCGCTGGCGGCCACCTTGCGCGCGTAGTGCGCGACCGCGTTCGCCATCGCCAGGTTCAGCTTGACCCGGAGCACGTCCGGCGCGAGGCCGGGAAACACGACGCTGTTCCCTCCGAAGAAAGCGCGGCTGCCCGACGCCTCCGGCCGTACCTCGCAGCCGGCCCGCGCCGTATAGTCGATCGTCATCGGGCGGCTTGTGCAGCAGAAGCGGCTGCGAGCATTGGAAAAAATTGGTGGAGGCGGCGGGAATCGAACCCGCGTCCGAAAGCTCTTCCCCTCACGGCCCTACATGCGTGTCCCGTGCTTTGTCGTCATCCGGCGGGTCGAACACGGGCACCCTCTCCGCCGGACCATCCCCGAGTGAATCTCGTCTTCCGCCGTCGGAGCGCCACGGAAGACCAGCCCACTTTTCTGACGGAACTTGCCGGCGCCATGGGCGGGGCTCCGGGGTTCCGCGTGCTTAAGCCGGTTTAGGCGGCCAGCGCGAGCTCAACGTTGTCGTTGGCGTTTGTGTCGTTGCCCGTTTTTTGAAGAGGTCCGGACGTCCCCTGCATGCGCCGTAAGGTTCGTTGCCCTCGTCGAAACCGGTTCGCCCCCATGGCAAACCTGGCCACAAGATAACCTCGGAACGCGCCGCGTCAAGCTGACGCCTGCTAGGGCGAGTACTGCCCCAGCAGGCTGGTCGCCGAGTAGGCGGCGAAACCGTTGAGCATCACGTAGTAATCCGCCGCCACCGGGTTGTTGAACGTGCAGGTTTCGTTGTTCCCGGTGATGAACGGCCGGCAGTCGTAGGTGGTCAGCGTCGGCTTGGCGGCGCGCTTGACGTAGAGGTCCGCGTCGCCGCTTCCGCCGCTCAACTTGAAGGTGAGCGTCGTCTTGCCGGCGGGGACCGTCAGCTTCCAGAACTGCTGCGACCCCTTGGCGCCGGAGATGTTGGCGACGGTCTGGCCGTTGACCAGCGCGGTGGTGGTGTCCGGTCCGAAGGTTCCCACCAGCGACACGCCCGAGTACGCGCTGAAGCCGTTGAGCATCACGTACCAGGTGCCCGCAGCCGGATTGCTGAACGAGCAGCTCTCGGAGTTGCCGGCCACGAACGGGCGGCAGTCGTACGTGCTCAAGGTCGGCGCCGAACCGAACTTCACGTACATGTCGGCATCGCCGGACCCGCCGCTGAGCTGGAAGGTCAGCTGGCCCTGGCCGGCGGGGACGTTGAGCGTGAACGTCTGCGTGGCGTTGGTCGCGCCCGAGAGGTTGTTGACCGGAACGCCGTTGGACAGCTGGTTGGCGCCGGGCGTGACCGTGAGCGAGACGGTCGTGCTGTGCGAGCCGGACGCGGCCGTGCCGGTGACGGTCAGCGTGTAGGTGCCGGCAACCGCAGAACCCGCCACGCTGAGGTTGAGCGTCGACGAGTTACCGGACGTGACCGAGGCCGGGCTGAACGACGCCGAGACGCCCGCGGGCAGGCCCGAGGCGGAGAGGCTCACGGACTGCGCGTTGCCCGAGAGCGTGGCGGTGGAGATCGTCGTGCTGCCGTTGCCGCCCGCGGCGATCGAGACGCTGGCCGGCGCGGCCGAGATCGAGAAGTCATTGGCGACGATGGTCAGCGGGACGGAAACGCCATGCGAGTTGCTGCTCCCCGTGGCCGTGACGGTCAGCGTGTAGCTGCCCGGCGTCGCGGTGCCGGCGTTCACGGTGAGCGTCGTTCCGCCGCCGGTGGTGACGTTGTTGGTCCCGAATGTCGCCGTCGCGCCCCCGGGAACGCCCGAGACCGACAGGCTCAGCGTCTCGGCGCTGCCGCTCACGACCACCGTACCGATGTTGCTCACGCCGGTGCCGCCCTGGCCCATCGAGAGGCTGGCCGGGGTCGCCGAGACCGAGAAGTCGTTGATCACCGGCGCGGTCACCGTGACGGTCACGTCGACCGAGTGCGACGCCGAGGCGCCCGTCGCCGTAACGGTCAGCGTGTAGCTGCCCGGTGCGGCGTTGCCCGCGGCGACGGTGAGCGTCGCCTGCCCGCCGGCGGTGATGTTGTTGGTGTCGAACGAAGCGGAGAGCGCGCCGCTGACCGACAGGCTGAGCGACTCGGCGCTGCCGCTGATGACGAAAGTCGAGATCGTGCTGGAGCCGCTCGTCCCCTGCACCAGCGGGAACGCGTTGGGGCTGGCCGAGATGGAGAAGTCGTTCGGGATCGGCGCGCTCACGACCAGCGTGACGGTCGCGGTGTGCGTCGCCGACGGGCTCGTGCCGGTGACGGTGAGCGCGTACGTTCCCGGAGCCGCCGTGCCCGCGTTGACGCTCAGCGTGGCCGTTCCGGCGCCGGTCAACGAAGTCACGTCGATGGTCGCCGAAGCGCCGTCCGGCGCGCCCGCGACCGACAGGCCGATCTGCTCGGCGTCGCCGCTCGTCACCGCGGTGGTGAGCAGCGCCGAACCGCTCGCGCCCTGGACCAGCGAGAGGCTCGAGGGATCGGCGTGCAGCGAGAAGTCGTTGGGCGGCGGCGCCGTGACGGTGACCACCACCGTGACCGAGTGCGTGTTCTGCGCGCCAGACGCCGTGACCGTCAGCGCGTAGTCGCCCGGCGTGGCGCTGCCGGCGTTGACGCTCAGCGTCACGCTGCCGCCCGTGTTGACGGCGACATCGGACAGCGAAGCGGTGAGCGGGCTCTGCAGGCTGAGCGAGAGCGACTCGACGCTTCCGCTCAAGAGCGCGGTCGAGATCGACGTGCTGCCGTCGGCGCCCTGCGGGAGCGTGAGCGCGCCCGGGGTGGACGAGATGGAGAAGTCGTTCACCACCGGCGCCGTGATGGTGAGCGAGACGTTCAGGTTGTGCGTGAACGTCCCGTTGGTGCCGCTGACGACGAGCCCGTACGTGCCCGGCGCGGCCGTCCCGCTGTCGACCGTCAAGGTCGCGCCCGAGCCGGCGACGGCCGAGGCGGGAGAGATCGAGGCGTTCGCGCCCGCGGGAGCGCCCGTGACCGAGAAGCTCACGACCGTGGCGTTTCCGCTCGTCAGCGCGGTGAAGATGCTGTCGGTGCTGCTCGCGCCCTGGACCAGCGAAATCACCTGCGAGCCGACCGAGATGCCGAAGTCGTTGGCCGGCACGTTCAAGGTGACGGTGGTGGAGTGCGTCTTCGATCCTTCGGTCCCGGTCACGGTCAGCACGTACGAGCCGGGCGTGGCGGTGCCGGCGTTGACCGCCAGGGTCGAGCCGGTGCCCGCGGTCACCGAAGCCGGGGTCAACGTGGCGCTCGCGCCGGCGGGAACGCCGCTGACCGAGAGGTTGACCGTGCCCGCGCTGCCCGCGGTGACGGCCGTCGAGATGGCGCTGCTGCCGCCCGCCCCCTGCGCCAGCGTCAAAGCGGCGGGGCTGGACGAGATGGAGAAGTCGGGGATCGCCTGCACCGTCAGCGAGACGGTCGCGCTGTGCGTCTGCGATCCTTCGGTGCCGGTGACGGTCAGCGTGTACGTACCGGGCGTCGCCGTGCCCGCGTTCACGGTCAGCGTGGAGCTTCCGCCCGCGGTCACCGAGGTCGGATTGAGCGTCGCGCTCGCGCCCGAGGGAACGCCGCTCACCGCCAGGTTCACGGTGCCGGAGTTGGCGCCGACGATCGCGGTCGAGACGGTGCTCGTCCCCGCTCCGCCCTGCAGCATGGTGAGCGCGTTCGGGTTCGCCGAGATGGAGAAGTCTGCCTGCGGCCCGCACCCGGGGAACTTGAACGATCCGATCCGCGTCTTCCAGTTGAACGTGCCGTTCGCCGGGATGTACTCGGTCGTGTACCAGAAGGTGCAGTCGTCGACCGGGTCGACCGACATCATGCTGTAGTCGCCCCAGCGGCTGAGCGTCCTGCCCTGCGATCCGCCGCCCGCGATGACGGTGCTCTCGCCCTGCGTCATCTGGCCGGCGGCGTCACCGGCGAGACGGCCGGTGTAGCGGATCTCGGGCTTCAAGCTGCTCGACGAGACGCTGAAGCCGAGCGCCAGGTTGCCGCTCTGGTCGAACGCCATCGAGCCCATCCAGCGGAAGTTCGCGTCGGGCGAATACGTGCCGCTCTGGAACACGCTGGGCGTGCCGTTGGCGACGCGCACTTCGTACCAGCGGACGCCGACCGTCGTTCCCACCGTGACCGCGTGGTTCGTGACCATGGCCTCGTGATCGCCGAAGTTGCGGTAGGCGAGCCGGAACATGGTGCGGTCCGACAGCGAGTCGAGCTTCTGGTTGGTGCCCGACTGCGGAATGCAGGTGCCGCTCGTGCCGCAGGCCTCGGTGTAGGCCGGCACGGTGAGCGCGGTCGGCCCGGTCAACGTCGAGCTCGACGGCGTGGTCCAGTCGACGTGGAACTTCCAGAACGCGAGCGAAGTGGTGGTCGCGCCGAGCGCGATCACGTAGTTGGGCGCGCCGGCGGGCGGAAGCCGCGCGCCGTCGAGGTCGGCCGGCAAGAGGCCGCCGTAAGTCGTGCCGACGTCGAAGCACTGCTGGGTCGCGGCCGCGCCGGCCAGCATCTTTGCGCGGTCGTACGCGCACACCTTGCCCCCCAGGAACGACGTCCCGGCGGAGTTGAACATGTTGAACGTCTCGTAATACGCGTCCGGCCAGACGCCCATCTTCGGGTAGTCGGGGAACGAGCTTCCGTACGAGAACGAGTAGCGGTTCCAGGCGCCGGTCGGGTCGGGCGTCTTCGAGACCGCCACGCACTGCAGGTAGCCCGTGGTCGTGCCGCTGACGGCGAACTGCGAGACCACCCAGCGGTCCGCGATCGGATCGTAGAGGACGACGGGGTCGCCGTCGTTGTCGGTCTGGCACAGGCCGCCGAAGCCGCTCCAGATGGTGTTGATCGGCACCGGCCCGTAGAGCACCGTCCCGGTCTTGCTGAAGACGGCGAGATCGGTGTTGACCACCTGCACGTAGTGGTTGGGGCCGACGTCGCCGTTGGTGTCGGGCGGCGCCGAGTTGACGGTGAAGCTGCCCTGCGGGCCGGAGAAGCCCTGTCCGACGCCGTCGAAGTTCGTCAGCGTGGCCGGCATCGAGAGCGCGTTGACGAACCGGCTCTGATGCACCGCGTCAACGGCTTCCGCCGCGACCTGGTTGTTGCGCGGCCGCGGGATGCGCTTCACCTCGTGCTCGACCAGCACGTTCGAGCGCGGCGCGGGCGGCATCAGGGTCAGCGGCGCGGACGTGTCGTTGTGATCGCTGGTGCGGATCTCGGCCGCGGTCTGGACCGCTGCCCCGCTCTCGTCGATGCCCTGCTGGCCTGCGCAGGCGGCGGCGAGAAACAATGGAAGCAGCCGGCGCGATCCCCTCGAGAGCAGCAGCATTCGCGATCCCCCAAACGATAAAACGACGAATGCCGTCCGGATTCCCGAACGGCATGAGGGTCATGTAGTCTGTACAGTGTCCCCTGTACGCGACTCTACTACATCGCTGAAATCATTGTCGATGTGAGGGGATATCCCACCTCTTATTTTTTAATGATTTCAATGAATTCGACGTCGAAGACGAGCGCGGCCCCGCCGGGGACCTGCGGCGGGCGGCCCTGGTCGCCGTAGGCGAGCGTCGACGGGCAATAGAGCCGCGCCTTTTCGCCCACCTTCATCGAGCGGAGCGCTTCGGACCAGCAGGCGATCACGCTGCCGAGCGCGACCTCCATGGGGCCGCCGTGGCGGGCGGAGTCGTCGAAGACGGTGCCATCGGCGAGCCGGCCCTGGTAGCTGACGCGCACGCGATCGCCGGCCGTCGGCGACGGGCCGTTCCCGGGCGCCGTCACGCGCAGCACGAGGCCCGAGGCGGTGCGGGTCGCGCCCGGCTCGCGGGCGGCCTTGTCGAGGAACGCCCTGCCGCGATCCTTCTCGGCGGCGAGGACGGGCGCCATCCGCCGCGACATGAAGGCGTCGACGCGCGGGCCCCACTCTTCGAGATCGGGCTCGTCCAGCTTGAGGGCCGCTCCGCTGGCGGCGTCGGTGAAGCCCTTGCGCACCTTCTCGAACTCGGCCGGCTTCAGGTGGTACGGCTGCACGCGCGAGCCGAGGAGCGCACCCAGCGCATAGAGCAGCTCGTTGTCGGTGGCGGCGGGCTCGGCGGCGAGCAACAGGCAAAGGAGGATCATGACGCGGCACGATATCAGGGTGCGCGTTTTACCCACACGCGCCCCGTGGCGAGATGGCTCGCCGGCTTGGTAGGATCGCCAGCGGAGGTGTGGCCCATGCTGAGGCAGTACGTGCTCGACGCGTACCAGTGGTACCTCGTCCACCGGACGCCGTTCGAGCTGCTCGGGCTCTTCCTGGCGGTGATCGGCACGCTCTTCGCGGTGCTCTCGATCCGCGACGGGCGCAAGCTCACCAAGGATCTGCGCGCGGTGTTCGATCACCTGACGACCAAGGAGATCGGCGCGTTTCCCGCGTACATGGCGGAGGTGGAGCGGCTGATCTCCGAGGCGCGCGAGTCGGTGTTCATCGCGACCGACTTTCCCGGGCACGGCGCGTGGACCGATCGCGGCCGCTACGGGTCGTTCGTGAAGGCTCTGGAGAACCGCAAGGCGGACCGGGTCCGCCGCGGCCACGCGCTCAGCGTGCAGGTGCTCTGCCTCGACGCCGATGCGCGCGGCAACGCGCTCGCGGCGCGCTTTCCGGAGACACGCTGGAAGGAGTACGTGAAGAAGGGCACCTTCCCGCGCAGCCGGCGGCTCTACGAAGAGCTGGAGAACTGCGAGATCTCCGACGCGCGGCCGCAGTTCCTGCAGGAGATGGCCGCCCGCCAGCAGCGCGCGCTCGACGCCGACCTGCGCTTCGCCGACCGCTGGGAGTACCGCGGGGTGATGCCGATCTATCTCTGGATCATCGACAGCGAGAAGGCGGTCTTCGCGATTCCGTCGTTCGGGGATCAGCTGACCGAGTACGGCTTCTATACGGAGGAAGCCGGGCTCGTGCAGGCGCTCATGTCCGTCTGGGCGCGCTACATCGAAGGTTCATCTCAGGTGACTTCTGCGCCCACGCTGGTCAAGAACGTCAGCTAAGCGGTCAGCTTTTCGCTGATCTCCCACAGCTTCCGGCGCACGAGCGGGTCGCGCGCCTGGCGCGGCGGGCGGACCTGCTTCTTGCGGCTGAAGTAACCGCCCGTAACTCCTTCGATTTCCGGCGAGCTCGCCAGCCACACCTGGGTGCGCGCGCCCTTCTCCGGCGTGAGCAGGAACGGCTTGCCGAGCGCGAAGACCTTGCCGAACCAGCCCTGCACCGAGCCGAAATTCGACCCGATCGCGCCCGGGTGCAGCGCGTTCGACGTCACGCCCGTGCCCTTCAGCCGCTCGGCCAGCTCGAGCGCGAAGGCGATGTTCATCCGCTTGGTCATTCCGTACTGCTTGAACGAGAGGTAGAAGCGCTCGCCCTCGAGGTCGTCGAACGTGATGCGGCCCCACCGCGACGCCTCCGACGCCACGCTCACGACCCGCGCCGGCGCGCTCGCCTTCAAGACGTCGAGCAGCAGATTGGTCAGCAGGAAGTACCCGAGATGATTGACCGCGAAGGTCATCTCGATCCCGTCCTTCGAGAGCACGCGCTTCGGATTGATCTGGCCTGCGTTGTTGACCAGAACGTGCAAACGGTCATGCCGGCGCCGGAACTCGGCCGCCGCGGCGCGGATCGACTCCAGCGACGAGAAGTCGCACTGCAGAACCTCGAACTCCGGCAACGCCTTGGCCGGGTTCCGAGCGGTGATCACCACGTGATAGCCCGCCTTCTGAAGCTCTTTGGCGGTGACGAGTCCGATGCCGGCGGTGCCGCCGGTGACGAGCGCGATCTTCTTGTCCATGCGCAGGTAGATGCCGGACTGACCAAAACGGTGCGTCGGTCATTCTACCGACGGCGCGCGCGGTCCATTTCGCGCTTCGCTTCCCGCTCGGCGATCGAGTCGCGCTTGTCCTCGCCGGTCTTGCCCTTGCACACGCCGAGCTCGACCTTCACGCGGCCGTCCTTGAAATAGAGCGACAGCGGGATCAGCGCGTAGCCGGCCTTCTGCTGCGCTTCGTCGAGCCGATCGATCTCGCGCCGGTGGAGCAGCAGCTTGCGCGGCCGCTTGGGCTCGTGATTCGACAGGGGTCCCGCGGGTTTGTACGGGGGGATCTGCAGGTTGTAGAGAAAGAGCTCCCCACCCTTTCCCATCGCATACGCGTCTGACATCTGCGCGCTGCCCTCGCGCAGCGACTTTACTTCCGTCCCGCTCAAGGCGATGCCGCACTCGAGCTTGCTCTCGACGTGATAGTCGAAGCGCGCCCGGCGGTTGTTGGTGATCACCTTGACGTGCGCTTCGCTCATCCGGTCTCGCCGAGCGCGCCGTTGTCGATCAGCCGGGTCTTGCCGAGGAACGCGGCGAGGAAGAGCCGGGCGGCGGCGTCGGCGCGCGACGGGCGCTGCAGCTCGGCCGGGTCGCGGATCTCGGCGAAGTCGACCTTGAGCCTGCTCTCTTCGAGGGCAGCGCGCGCGAGCTCTTCCAGGCGCGACACTTGGGTCTCTCCCGACTTGAATGCGCTGCGCGCCGCTGAGAGCGCCTTCCACAGCGCGGTCGCCTTCGCCCGCTCGTCCGGCGACAAGTACGCGTTGCGCGACGACATCGCGAGCCCGTCGGCCTCGCGCACGATCGGCCGGCCGATCACTTCCGTGGCCAGGTTGAGATCCAACGTCATCCGCTGGATGACGCGAAGCTGCTGGTAGTCCTTCTCGCCGAAGAACGCCGCGTCCGCCCGGCTCAGCGCGAAGAGCTTCGCGACCACCGTGCACACGCCGCGAAAGTGCCCCGGCCGCTTCTCGCCTTCCATCGGCGCGGCCAGAGAGCCCGGCTCGACCCACGTCTGGAAGCCGGGCGGATACACCTCGGCCGGGCTCGCCGGCGCGAAGACCACGTGCGCGCCCGCCTCCTCGCACTTCCGTAAATCCCCTGAAAGATCGCGTGGATAGCGCGACAGATCTTCGTTGGGCCCGAACTGCGAGGGGTTGACGAAGATCGTCACCGCTACCGTCGGCGCCCGCTGCGCCGCAGCCTTGATCAGCGACTGGTGCCCCGCATGGAGAAATCCCATCGTGGGCACCAGCGCCAGCTCGCCCTCGATGCGCGCTTCCTGGCAGGCGCGGCGGAAGTCGTGCGACGTGGTGACGACCGCCAGCGCCATGGGACTGCTTCTATCCCTTCCCGGGGATCGAATAAAGCTGCGGCTTCACCGGCTCGGCCGGCGACGAGAAGGTATGCTCGGGCGCCGGGAACTCGCCGTGCTTCACCTCGTCCTTGAAGCGCGCGGCCGCGTCGCGGATGAGCACGCCGAGATCGAAGTACTTCTTGACGAATTTCGGCGAGAAGTCCGGGTTCATGCCGAGCAGGTCGTAGATCACGAGGACCTGTCCGTCGCACTGCGCGCCCGCGCCGATGCCGATCACCGGGATGCTCACCGAGGCCGTGATCTCCGCGGCCAGCTCGGGCGGCATCATCTCGAGGACCAGCGCGTAGCAGCCCGCTTCCTCGAGCGCTTTCGCGTCGGCGAGCAGCTTCTGCGCTTTTTCCTCGGTGCGGCCCTGGACGACGTAGCCGCCCAGCTTGTGGACGGACTGCGGCGTGAGGCCGATGTGGCCCATCACGGGGACGCCGGCGCGCACGATGCGGCGGACGATGTCGACGTACTCGGCGCCGCCCTCGAGCTTGACGGAGTGCGCCCCGCCCTCGGCGACGAGGCGCATGGCGTTCTTCACGGCTTCGTCCGCGCTCGTCTGGTAGCTGCCGAACGGCATGTCGCCGACCACGTGCGCGGTCTCGGTGACGCGGCTCACCGCCGCGCAGTGATAGACCATCTGGTCCATGGTCACCGGCAGCGTCGAGTCGTGCCCCTGCACGACCATGCCGAGCGAGTCCCCGACCAGCAGGATCTCGATGCCCGCCCGATCGAGCAGCCGGGCAAAGGACGCGTCATAGGCGGTGAGCATGCTGATGCGCTCGCCGGCCTGCTTCATCTTGCGGAGCGTATTGATGGTGACCTTTTTCAAGGTTCACCTCCTTGTTTTGGCCCCTCGCCGGTGCTTCTGGCCTGGTCGCCCACTCGGCAAAGAGTTGAGCGCCGGACAGCCCGCCTCGAGGCAGACACGTACAAAGGAAAGATAGCATCAATGACGCGTTCCGCCAGCACGTTCGTGTACACGTCGCGGGATACACACTCTTTTTCCGATGTGTACACCGTGTACACGTTTCGGCTTGAACCGTTCGAGTCCCCTTCAGGGGGCTTCACCGCGCCGGAAGCTGTCGGGCAGTTCTAGCCCCCGGCTTTAGCCGGGGGTGGAGAAACCTCGGAGCCTGCGCGTTTCCAACCGGATCAGTGGTGCCGTCCGCCGGGGGCGTTGCGGGGGGCGGCGTAGCGCCGCACAAGCGGAGCGGCCGAAGGCCGCGGAGCGCCCCAAAGAAAGGAATTCACCCGTATGCGAGCCGGAAATGCCGACCGGCTCGTGACGCGTCCCGATGTGTACACGGTGTACACATCGAAAAAAGAGTGTGTCCTCCCGGACGTGTACACACTCAACGGGGCTAAACGCGCGTACCCATGGGTTGGTAGTAGTGCGTGCCGGCCTTGATCTGGGACATGGCGCGGATCAGCTCTTCGAAGTCTTCCTCGCTGTCCACGAAGTCGAGATCGCTCGTATTGATGATGAGCAGCGGCGTCTCGTCGTAGCGGTGGAAGAAGTCGTTGTACGTGCGGGAGAGCTCCGAGAGGTATTCGGAATCGAACTTCCGTTCGAACTCGCGGCCGCGCTTCTTGATGCGGGCGAGCAGCACGTCGAGGCGGGCCTGCAGGTAGATGACGAGGTCCGGCTTCATCACGCGCGGGCCGAGCATCTGGTAGATGCGTTCGTAGAGCGACAGTTCGTTGGGGTCCAACGTGATCGACGCGAAGATCCGGTCCTTCGCAAACAGGTAGTCGCTCACCGTCACCTGCGAGAACAGGTCCTGCTGGAAGAGCTCCTGCTGCTGCTTGAAACGCGACAGCAGGAAGAACAGCTGCGTCTGGAAGGCGAACTTGTTCCGGTCCTGGTAGAAGTTCGCAAGAAACGGATTTTCCTCGACGATTTCGAAGACGGACCGCGCGGCGAAGCGCTTCGAGAGCGCGCGCGTCAGCGTGGTCTTGCCGACGCCGATCGGGCCTTCCACGACGATGTACCGGTGCTTTGGATCCACGCGGGCGCGCAGATCAACACAGTTGCGCCGCGGTTGCAGCATTGACATTTATGGCCGAATCGGGTTTGCGCGGAGCGCCATGGACACCCACCGAATCGACAATCCGTACACGGGCGAGATCGTCGCCGAACGTCCCCTGCTCACGGCGAACCAGGTCGAAGGCCTGGTCTCGCGGGCGTACCGTGCCCACAAGCACTTCGCGCGCGCGCCGCTGGCCGACCGGATCGCGCTCTGCGAGCGCTTCTGCGTCGAGTTCGAGAAGGACGCCGATCGCATCGCGCGCGAAGTGACGCAGCAGATGGGCAAGCCTTTGGCGCAAGCACGCGGCGAGGTGAAGACGACGCTCTTCCGCGCGCGCACGATGATCGGGCTCGCGGCCGAGGCGCTGCGCGACGAGCCGTTGCCGCCCGTCCCGGGCTTCACGCGCTTCATCCGGCACGAGCCGGTGGGCGTCGTGCTCGACATCAGCGCGTGGAACTATCCGCTGCTGATCACCGTCAACGTCGTGGTGCCCGCGGTGCTCGCGGGAAACTCCGTCATCATCAAGCACGCCAACCGCACCGCGCTCTGCGGCGACGCGTTCGCGCGCGCCTTCGAGGCCGCCGGCGCCCCGGAAAACCTCGTCACGGCGATCGACGCGTCCCATGAAGTTTGCGCGCAGATCATCGCCCGCCCCGAAGTCGGCTACGTCAGCTTCACCGGCTCGGTGCGCGGCGGACACGAGGTGTACCGCGAGGGCGCCAAGCGCTTCATCGACGTCGGCCTCGAGCTCGGCGGCAAGGACCCGGCGTACGTCGCGCCCGACGCCGATCTCGATCACGCCATCGCCAACATCGTCGACGGCGCGTTCTACAACGCCGGGCAGAGCTGCTGCGGCATCGAGCGCATCTACGTCCACGGCTCGGTCTACGACCGCTTCGTCGAGGGCGCGCTCGCCGAGGTGCGCAAGTACACGCTCGGCGATCCGCTCGCGCCCGCCACCAGCATGGGCCCGATGGCGCAGCCGGGCGCGCCGGAGAAGCTCGCGCTGCAGATCGAGGAAGCGCGCGCGAAGGGCGGCAAGGTCCTCTGCGGCGGTGCGCCCGTCCACGACGCGGCTGGAAAAGGACGCTTCTTCGATCCCGCCCTCGTCGTCGACGCGAATCATACCATGCACGGCCTGATGGTCGAGGAGAGCTTCGGCCCGATCGTCGGCGTGCAGAAGGTCGCCGACGACGACGAAGCCATCAAGCTGATGAACGACAGTCCCTACGGCCTGACCGCCGCCATCTGGACGCGCGACCAGGAGCGCGCCTTCCGGGTCGGCTCGCAGATCGAGACCGGCACGTTCTTCATGAACCGGTGCGACTACCTCGACCCGATGCTGCCGTGGACCGGCGTGAAGGACACCGGCAAGGGCATGTCGCTCTCGAAGTACGGGTTCTTGAGCGTCACGCGGCGCAAGTCGTTCCACCTGCGCACGCAGACGTAGATCAGTGCGGCACCCCGTAGAGCGGGGAGCCGGCGGGCGGCGGGTTCACCACCAGCGCCGAGGGCGCGCCCTGGGCGGTCGTGAGCGGCACGAACGGAACCGGCGCGCCGTTGATGATCATCTGACCCGGGGTCAGCATGCCCAGGGAGGCGCTGCCGTCCGCCGCGGTCGACGTGAGCCACAGATCGCCGAGCGCGTCGAACGCCAGGGAGCGCACCGTGATCGCGCCGAGATCGAGCACCACGAACGAGCCGCCCGAGCCCGCCAGCTGGGTCGAGTTGACGCGCACCAGCGTGCCGCCGCCCGACGACATCCAGGCGCCTCCCGTCGAATCGAACACGAGCGCGCCCGGCGCGGCGATCGGGATCGAGACGGTCGGCAGCACACCGCCCGAGACCGCGAGCTGCCGCGGGACCAGCTTGTCGAGGGCGCCGGCCGCGTCGGTGATCCACAGCGCGCCCTGCGGATCGAAGGCGAGCGCCGCGGGCGAGGCCAGCGCACCGCCCCCGCCCTGCAGCACGACGGCGGCGGTCGCGAGGTCGCCCGCGGCAAGCTGCGCAGCCGTGTAATGCACCAGGGTGTCGGACCGCGTGATGCACCAGGCGCCGCCGCCCGGATCGAAAGTGAACGCGCGCAGCCGCTCGCCCGCCCGGGCCGCGCGCGGGGCCGCCTGCGACTCGCCCGGCAGCAGGCTCTTCCAGGAGAACTCGAAGAGGCTCTCCGCGGCGCCGTCCGACGCCAGCAGCCAGAGGTTGCCCTGCCGGTCGAGCTGCAGGTCCAGCATCTCGATCGCGCCGGCGATCACCTGCGACGCCGCGTCCGGGTTCCCGCCCTTGAGCAGCGATTCCGTGCTCCAGCCGCCGAGCAGGTGCGGGTTGCCGAAGCGCGTCAGCCACAGCTGCGGCGTGCCCGGCCGCTTCTGCCAGGCGAGCGCGACCGGGACGGTCTTGCCGGCGAACAGCGACCAGGGCTTGTCGGGCAGGTCGACGGAGAACACCGTGTCGACGATCGAGGTGCCCTGGATCACCGAGGGCGCCTCGAACCAGTAGTCGCCCGGCGCGAGGTTCTGCACCGCCATGCTCTTGTCGATCGCCTTCGTGTAGAGCGCGGGCCCGTGCAGCGTCGCGCTCGCGGTGAATCCGTCCGGGGGCGTGAGCGTGACGTCGATCGTGCCGGTCGTGGGCGCGAACGCTCCGCTGTTGGACGCGCCTCCCAGGCACGCGGACGCGAGCAGCAGCGAAGCGGCGAGCCAACGCTTCATCGGGCGGGTCCCGGCACCCGCGCCTCGCGGCCGAAGGACAAGCGCAGGAACAAGGCGCCGGCGATCTCCTGGTAGTCCTCTGCGTGGTGCAGGCCGAAATCGAGCACGCCTTCGACCGCGTCGGTCAGCTGCCAGCTGAGGTGCGCGGTCGCGTCGACGGCGAAGGCCGTGCTGGTGCGGCCCGGGTAGTACGCCTGCAGCGGATCGCCGTTCGCGTCGACCGATTGCTCGCGGTCGGTCTGACGCGCTGAGTCGAGCGGGAAGTACGGCGTGCGCTGCTCGTTGAACCAGTTGAGCCCCATGGTGAGCATGCCTTCCCAGCGCAGCCGGCCCGACGAGCCGCGCACGCGCAAGGGCACGCCGCCGTTGGCGAAGGCCTGCGGGCTGAAGTAGCCGCCGTGGCCCAGCGTGAAGAAGCGCAGGTTCTTCTGGAACCCCATCGCGCTCACCGCGAGGCCCGCGCCGAAGAAGAGGCCGGGCGTCTCGACGATCGACCATTCGGTGCCGATACCGCCCGCGCCCTGCTGGTTGCGCGCGACGCCGGTGCCGAGGAGGACCCAGTAGCCGCCCCACACGTACCAGGTCGTCGACGCGTTGCTGACGCCGAGGTCGAGGCGGCCGCCGTTGCGGGTCACGCCGCCCCAGAGCGTGTTGCTCAACGGGTCGTGCACGCCGCCGAACGAGAGCGCGCTCTCGTCCACCGCGCTGCGCCCCGCGTCGAGCGCGAAGCCGAAGCTGCCGAACTGCTGGTTGACGCGCAGGACGCCGACGCCGGTCCGCAGCGGCAAGCCCAGCGGCGTGGTGCCGCCCTCGATCAGGAGGCCCTCCGCCCGGTACCCGAGCCGCAGGGCGGTGCCGGTGTCGTGCAGGCCGAGCTGAAGATCGGGGCTCGGGCTCGCCGGGACCTTGCCCGAGCCGAAGCGGAGCGCGATGTCCGGGTTCGAGAAGTCCACCGCGCCGGCGTCGGTGGCGGTCGGGTCGGCCGTCACCACCAGCCGCCCGCGGTAGCCGAGCGGCACGCCGACCTCGATCGGCGTGTGCACCACCGTGTACTGCGAGAGGCCGGCCTCGCCGGCGCGCGCCCGCAGGCTGGCGTTGCCGGACAGGAAGACCGCGTGCCGGGACTGGATGCCGTCGATCTCGCGCTGGATCTCGCCCTGCAGCGCCAGCGCGTCGGCGACGCGGCGCTCGTCCACCTCGGGTCCGCCGAAGGCGCGGCGGCCCTCGGTGAGGATCTCCGCGGTGGTGCTCCGCTCGGTGATCCGCCCGAGGCCGCGCGTCACCGCGCCCGACGGCGCCTGGGCCGCGAGCAGCGCGCTCGCCTCGCTCAGCTGCGACATGGCGTCGCCGTCCTCGCCGAGCTGCGCGTGGTACCGCGCGGCCAACAGGCGCATGCGCGGCTCGCGCGGCACGCGGCTCAGGC
>JADMIO011827194.1_pt1 | contig 17604 bp, 10 predicted proteins | sample 8958161 | NCBI WGS metagenome assembly JADMIO01 (sample SAMN16585339, study PRJNA669376) | soil metagenome | isolation source: Crop rotation soil | place: USA: Cullars Rotation, Alabama | collected 2011
CTTTCCCCCTTCATCTGCTGGATGGCAGATTCTTCACCCAAGAGGAAGAAGATCACGCTGCGTCCATCTGCGTGCTCGGCGCGGGAGCCAAATCCAGCTTGTTTGGAGCCTCGAATTCTGTCGGCCAGCATGTAAAGCTCGACGAGCAATGGTTTCGGGTCATTGGGGTCGTAGGCCCGCAATTAAGCTCGCAAACCGACATTGCGGGTGTATCGTCGCAGGACCTAAACAACATCATCTATATTCCGCTGAACTCAGCCCTGTTCCGGCTTGAGAATACGTATAGCTTCCTTCGGGATGAAATCGACGGAGTTTATTTGAACTTGCGGGACCCTGACGCCATCGTTCGGGCGTCGCAGGTGGTTCGGGCCCTGCTCGACTCCTCCCATCACGGCGCTGAAGACTTCAGCATTATCGTGCCGGCGGAACTCCTCGCGGAACAAAAACGAACGGAGCGCTTGTTCAATGCGGTCATGGTGGCGATTGCTTCGATCTCACTTCTGGTCGGCGGGATCGGAATCATGAACATTATGCTCGCCAGCATCCTGGAACGCACACGTGAGATTGGTCTCCGTCGCGCAGTAGGCGCCCGGCATTCGGACATCGTTCGCCAGTTTGTGGTGGAGGCAACCATGATCTCATTTGTCGGAGGAACCTTCGGAATCGTATTCGGCTTCGGGATGTCGCGTCTGATCGCCTGGCTGGCGGGGTGGTCCACAATTGTCACCGCCGCCTCGATACTTCTGGCGTTTTTGGTTTCTATTTCCGTGGGACTGCTTTTCGGCATTTACCCGGCGGTCAAAGCTGCGCGTCTAGACCCAGTGGAAGCGATCCGGTACGAGTAAGCAGCGTCTCTGTCTTTCCACAATTCTGGAGCCAACCATGAAGCTTCGTCTTGTTCTCCCGATTCTGCTGTCTGTTGCGATGGGCATCCTCCAAGCACAAATGGTGCGCGAACGGGAGACATTCCGCGGGCTAACCAATCCACAAGTGCTCTCAGACACGCTCCCGGGTCCGCGGTACATGAGTGAGCATGTGGTTGACGGGAAGCTACGCTTGAGTCTCCAGGATGCGGTTGTTCTGACACTGGCCAATAACAGTAACGTCAGGATCACGGAACTCAATGTCGAAACGGCAAAATATGGTGTGCTACGGATGCATCAGCCGTTCGACCCCTTCGCCCAGGCCAGCTTTAGTACGCTTCGGGCAACCTCGCCAACTTTTTCGCAACTTTCCGGCGCTCCGACGCTCAGCACTCTCAATCAGATAACACAGGTCAATTACAGCCAGACCTTTGAGACTGGAACCAACGTTCAGGTCGGCTTCGGCGCTACTAAACTCTCATCAAACAGCAGTTTCAACTTTTTAAATCCGTCCCTTACTTCCAGCCTGAACTTTCAATTTACTCAGCCGTTGTTGCGGAGTCGCTGGCTGTTCGCAAACCGCGCACCTCTTATGATCGCGCGCCATAATCTGCGACAGTCACGGGCAAGTTTCGAAGCACAGGTCAGTGACGCTGTCCTCCAAGTCGTAAGCCAGTACTGGGGCACAGTGCAGGCGCGCGGCAATTTGGAAGTGGCACAAAAGTCTATGGAGGCCGCGCAAGCCAGTTATCAACGGGATAAACGAGCGCTGGAGTTGGGTGCCTTGCCACCGCTGGACATTTACCGTTCTGAGTCCCAGGTGGCTTCGCGGCGTGTACAGGTTATTCAGAGCGAGTATGCCGTGAAACAGGCCGAGGACGCCTTGCGTCTAACCATCGGTGCCGATCTCGATCCTTATTTTCGCGCGCTGGATTTGGATCTAACGGAAAAAGCAGAGCCCGAAGGTGAATTGCGGACTGTTGAAGCGTCAACTGCCCTCCAACAAGCCCTGGGCAGACGACCGGAATTTGAAGCGTTGCGCCAGTTGCGGGCAACGGATGAAATCAGCGTCAGACTGGCACACAACAATCTGCTTCCCGATCTACGATTAAGCGGAATTTATTCCAGTAATGGACTTGGAGGGAATCAAATCGATACCTCTGTTTCCCCGCCCCGGCTGATTCCTGGAGGATTTGGCGACTCACTGAACCAGCTCTTCGGGTTCGGATTCCCCACCTACGGGTTCACTCTAAGTCTGAATTTGCCAATCAAAAATCGTGGCGCTCAAGCCGATCTGGGGGATGCTCTGGTCTCGCGCCGCCGAGACTTATATACCGAAAGACAGCTTCGCGAAGAGATCACGCTCGAGGTAGCTAACGCCGTTCACCTACTCGAACAGGCGAATCTCACCGTCGCGGCCAGCAAACAAGCTCTGGATCTTGCTCAGAAAAATCTGGCCGCTGAACAACGCAAGCATCAACTGGGTTCAGAGACGGTTTTCTTCGTGTTGGAAGCGCAAACAGAACTGGCTGAGGCAGAGTCGGGTCTTCTGCAAGCGCAGGTCGGTTATCAGCTGGCCGTTGCCGCAGTCGATCATGCTACCGGAGGCTTGCTCGATCCATATCACGTCACCATTCACGACCTAACCAAGTAAGAATCCGGTCAAATGAGTGTAATGATTCCATAACAATGTCGGCTCCCAGGCCCGAGTAGACTTTGGAGGCGCAAACCAACCAAAGGGCTCGGAGGGTCTGTTGAGAAGCTGGAAGAGTCTTTCTTAGGTGAGTTGTGCTCAACTGTGCTCAAAACCGAGGATAAGGGTCAGTCTGAGTTCGTGAACTGAGGGATGTGTTGATGAATCGTACTGCTCATAACCGCATAAAGGCTGAAGGGGCTACGGACCGCTTAAGGTAAGCAACCCCATTTAGTTGCGGGTACGATTTGAACCACTGCCCCTTGGCTTTGTAAACCAATCAAGAGGTTGGTTGCGGGGGGTGGATTTGAACCACCGACCTTTGGGTTATGAGCCGAAACATTTAATCGTCCGTCTTCTCCTCTCAGTCACTTATGTATCCGCTGCTATTCGCTGTTCTTCCCTGCTCTGTCGTGTTCTGTTCGCAATTGTTCCACGATCTGTTCTTTATTTTTTGGAACGTCTGTAAAGAGGAAACCGCGATGTCAATACGGGAGCTTTCGCGGACGTAAATTACTTCTTAGTACTCGCTTTTTTTGTGTTGTTCCACTTCTGCACCACACCTTTCGCACATTGCCCTCGAGACGCTGGAGCAGTTCTTGCGCAGTGTCAGGCGGTAATTGGTGTAATCGCCTGATTGCATACAGCAATCTGCTGAATGAGCCTAAAATGGATGGAAGTTTGTATCCCACATATGCCATGGCCCGCAAATCGCCACTGATCTCGGACCAAGCCCGCGGAAAGGCGAAGGCTGCACGGGTTGCGCGGTTGGCCACGCTGGACGCCAGTCGGGAGCCCCACATGGTTCCGATCTGCTTCACTTATGACGGCTCGTTTTTCTATACCGCCATCGATCGCAAGCCCAAGAGGGTGGCTCCTACGCAGCTCGCGCGGCTGAAGAACATCCGCATTACCCCGCAAGTGGCGTTGCTCATCGATGAATACGATGAAGACTGGACACGTCTCTGGTACGTACTGGTCCGCGGAGAAGCAAAGCTGGTCTCTGCCGCTGCGGAACGCAAACGCGCTCTTGCGCAGTTGAGGGCGAAGTATCCGCAGTATCGCGCTGGCATGCTCCCGGATGACGCTCCGATTGTGCGCATCACTCCTCAGCGCATCACCAGTTGGGGCAAGATCGATCGGCAAGATACATGAACCGTAGCGAGGCGCGATTTAGTTCACGTTCATCAACCCCTTCAGTTGGTCCAGCAGCAACAGCCAGCGATCGAGCGACTGCCCTCCAGGAGAGAACGCCGGATCAAAGAATATTTCGCTGACACCGATTTTCGCGCAGCCGCGCACGTCGTCTGTGATCTGATCAAACGAGCCAGAGAATATCGGTCGGTCCTTGCCCAACGGCTTGTCCGTAAGCTCCAGGATAGCGTGTACCACCATCACCAGGGCTGAGGGGTCACGCCCAGATTCTTTCGCCATCTGCTGGATGCTGTCGAACATCTGCTGCATGACGGAGATGGGAAGAAAAACCGGATTCCATCCGTCAGCCTCATTCGCCAGCCGCTTTAACGCCGCTGGAACGAATGCCCCCAAGTAAATAGGAGGATACGGCTTCTGAATCGGCTTCGGATTAATGTACGACTTGGGGATGTTGTAGAACTTTCCCCGAAATTCCACGGGGTTCGTGGTCCAAATAGTCTTGAGCACTTGCAGAAATTCATCTGCGAGGGCGCCGCGTTTCGTCATATCGGCTCCGGTTGCATCCATTTCGTCCTTTGACCAACCCAGGCCCAAGCCTACGAGCAGCCGTCCGTTCGAAAGGAAGTCGATTGTGCTCAGGCGGCGCGCCAGCATGACCGGGTTGTAGTAAGGCATGTCGAGGACGCTTGTCCCCAGCTTGATCTTTTTGGTCTGGCCGGCTACGAATGTCAGCGCCTCAAGCGGATCAAGCGAGTGCTTGTAAATCTCAGGAAGTGATCCATCTGGCGTGCCGGGATAGGGCCTCTGAAGATTCAGCGGGTACAGCAGCCGTTCGATTGTCCACAGGCTGTGGTACCCCAGGGCCTCGGCGCGTTGCGCAACTTTCGTAACCGCTTCGGCGGTGCCGATAGGTCCAATGTTAGGGAGGGAAAAACCAATCTTCATAGACGCCTCCGCAAAGGGGAGAGGCCAGCATTCTAGTTGCACCCGACAACAGTCTCAAGGGGAGGTTAGTCGGAGCAGGGAAGTTTTATTATCGCTAACTGGGAGACCAACTCTGGGATATCCACGGCCCTCGCGACGCCTTCAACCCCGGCCAGGACTAGGTTTCACCTATCTACATGGGACTGAATTAGGCTCCGATAGTTGTAATGATTGAGAACTACCGGACAGGTCTGGTGTGGAAACAGTTCATGTCCAATCCAGAGACCGGTGAGATGCTTCGGAAGCTCGCCTCCGTGACCCGAGAGAGAAAGTAAGTCTAACGCAGAAGATTGTTCGTCCATGCCGCCTGTCGTTGAAGGATGACTCAGCGACGAGTCATGGTGGGGATTGCGGCTGAGTTACGGCGTTCTGCAGTCTCTGGAATTCCTGCAGTTCTTCGTCCGCTTGAGCATTCTTTCCTTGCTTGCGATAAAGACTTGCCAATCCGAAATGCGCCTGAGCCGCAAAAGCGCCGTCTTTTTCAATGTTAAGCAAGTTTGTCCAGGCTTTTTCTGCGGCTGCCGCGTCAGTCGCAAGCAAAGAGGCCTTTCCCAGCGAGTAGAGTGTTTCCGGCATGTCCGGCTGCAATTGATTAGAACGTTGCAGTTCCTGCTGTGCCTCGCGGACTTTTCCCTGCTGCAGCAAGGCATATCCGAGCCGATAAGAAGTTTCCGCATTGCCGGGTCGCAGTTTTGCCTCGGCGCGGAATTGCTCTTCCGCCTGGGGCCAACGACCAGTCGCGGCATAGACATGTCCAAGCCCAAGGTGAACGTCGGGTATGTCCGGACGTATTCGCAGCGCCTCTTGATAGTGCTTTTCCGCGTCTGCCATCTGCCGCTGGGCGAAATACTTTTCGGCAAGAGCCTGATGGGCTCGTGCGGAATCGGGATAGGCGGCCAACATCGTGTCCATCGATTGTTTGGACAGCAGAGCGCTCGCACGGGCCAAGTAATAAAGTAAGTCCGGATCGTTGGGACGCTTCTGCAACGCGGCTTGCAGATTGGCCACAGCTTCCGTCAGTTTCCCACTCTCGAGCTGTGCGATGCCGATGGAAGCCTGTTCCTGAACCGTCTTAAGGTGCGGGATTGCCTCTTCGGCATAGCCCTGAGCCAGGAGTGCATATCCGAGCAAGCGGTGTGCCGTCGCAAAATTCGGTTTCAACACCAATGCCCGTTTCAAAGGAGGGATAGCCGCGCCATAGTCATGACGCTCCATGTAGGCTTGGCCAAGATCGAAAAAACCTTCAGCGAAGGATGGCTCGAGTTCGGTGACTTTGCGGAATTCCGCGATCGCAACACTGAAGTGCGCTTGCTTTTCTGTCTGGCGTCCTGCTTCCAGGTGTGACAGCGCTTCCGGGGAGAGCGTCTGCCAAGCTAACCAGAGGGCGAGGATTGCTCTTGTCACGGCCGCTCCGGTTCCCGGATTTCAAGAAATTGGTCCACCGCAACATCATTAAGTGTTTGATGGGTACCAGAGGGCCAGAAGACATCTATCTTGGCGCTCTGGCCGTCACCCAACCCGAAATGTAGGCGCCTGTCGCTGGCGGATTCGTAGCTTCCAGCTGTGGTGGCGAAGCGTGTCTGCCCGTTTACTTGAACCCGTGTCCCCAATCCGTCGCGGTTGCTGCGTGTGCCGTGCAGAGTAATCGTCAGCCAGTGAAGCCTTCCGCCACGGTTCCAAAACACTTGCGGAGATTGTCCGAGATCCGTGGTGATCACATCGATCCATCCGTCATTATTCAGATCGCCGAAAGCTGCGCCTCGCCCCGCCACCAAGGCGTGCGTCCCAGGATCGATCCCTTTAAAGCGGCCATGGTTATTCATCGCCAGTAGCGTGGGTTCGAGATAGTGCACTGACGGATCGATCTTCTCCACGTTATCCAACACGTGGCCCTGGGTGACGAAGAGATCCTTTTGTCCATCGTTGTCGAAGTCCTCCAGGCCAATACCCCATCCAGAAGTCACGCCGGACAGCATCCTCACGCCGCTTTGCGCCCCAGAATCGCTAAAGGAGCTGTTGCCATCGTTGTGAAATACCCCATAGGTCTGACGAGGCAGGGTGGTCACGATTACGTCTGGCCTTCCGTCGTTATCATAGTCCTGGAAAACCACTCCCATACCAGACAAGGGCCCACCATCCAAAAGCAATCCAGCGCCTGCCTCCAAGCCTACTTCAGTGAAAGTGATGCCATGGTTATTATGAAGCAAATACTGTTGCATGCCGTCGTTGGCGACGTAGATGTCTGTGAAACCATCACCGTCGTAGTCGGCGAATGCGACTCCCAGACCGTGCCCTTTTTTTGCCGCAATGCCTGAGCGTTGGCTTACATCCTCGAATGTTCCGTCGCCTCGGTTGTGGTACAGGATATTGGTTGTTTGGGGAAACTCTCCCGGCGGACAATAAATTTGAAAATCGCCGCCACAATCCTTGCTGTGCTGCATGTCCCACTCCATGTAGCGAGTGACAAAGAGGTCTAACTTGCCGTCGTTGTCGTAGTCGAAGAACCCGGCAGAAAGTGACCAACCACCGCCTGCTACTCCCGCCTTTGCGGTCACATCACTGAAGGTTCCGTTGCCATTGTTGTGATACAGAATATTCTTTCCGTAATTGGTGACATACAAGTCGGGATAGCCGTCATTGTCATAATCTCCGACGGCGACACCCATCCCATAATTGCCATCGTCGATGTTGGCTAAGCCGGCTTGTTCAGTTAGGTCGGTGAAGCTGGCGTCCTTGTTCTGGCGAAAGAGTCGGTTCCAATAGCGGGAATCGTGCCGGCTGAACTCGTTTGAGGCGCTTTTTATCTGGCCACCATTGACCAAAAATATGTCCAGCAGTCCATCATTGTTGTAATCCAGCAAGGCAACACCGCCGGGCATGGTTTCGATCAGATATTTCTGCGGTGTAGGCGAGTGTTGCAGCGTAAAGATGAGTCCGTGCGGCGTCCTCACCTCAAAAATTGAGGCTTTCTTTTCGATTGTGGGAACGAAAAGAGCCGGAACGCAGGCCGCAACTAACAGAAGATTCCGCAACCCAGGATCCCTTTTTGCGCACCTCGAAATATAACGACCAACTACGCGGCCTTGGCTTTGGCAGCTTGGCTGAACTAGTGCGTACTAGAACGAGATACGGCCTGACACTTGAATGTTCCTCGGCGAACTCACGCCTCCATTCCATTTTCCAAAGTCTGGGCTTGCGATATCGGTAGTGAATGCACTGCCACCCCCCCCACCTGACTGAATAAAAGTTCCAACGTTGTTAAAGTGGTGCGCATTGAGAACGTTAAACGCGTCTCCACGCAGCTGAAACGTAAAGCGCTCGGTGATATGAAACAGCTTTTGCAGACCGATGTCAAAATCACTATAGCCCGGCTGCCGGAAGTTCTGAACCCGTGGTCCCTTACCTGTGTAGGGGTTATCGACATCATTGAAGACAGACAGCGGTTCGAACGAGTCCGGGTTCAATACACGCTTGCTCGGATCAAAATGGGTCGGCGATTGCAGGAATGGGTTCGCACCGGGTAACAATGCCGGCGAACAAAAGTTAATAAACTGCGGCGGTACGACGCAACTCGAAGACGAAATCTGGAAAGGAATTCCGGACTGGGCGCGGTACACTCCGCTAAGTGTCCACCCGCCAAGCACCGCGTTCAATAGGCCGCCCTCGTTCAACCAAGCCCTGCCATGTCCGAATGGAAGTTCATAATTGTATGCAATGTTAAGCGCCTGCGGAACATCTTCGATCGCGAGCGATTTATTGCGAGACCGCTCGAAAGGGGAAAAGTATGTGGGACTCAAAAGGCTTTCCGCGAAATCGGCGTTAGTGATCAACTTTGAATTCGTGTAGGACAGCAGTGCCCACAGACCCTTAGAAAAACGATGCTCCGCCTTCAACTCGAAGGCATGATAACTGGAGCTGCCCTGATTCTCATTTAGGCCCGGGATAGTGTTGCAATACTGAGGGAAGGGTAGCAACGCCTGCGCCACGGAGGGTGCGCATCCAGTCATGACGGTTGCGAAATTCGGAAATGGTTCGGGCACACCGTCAAGCGTAGTTTGGCCTGGCTGAAAGGTGTCGTTCAATTGCGCGCCTAGCGCGAGAAAACGCGGGTCCACCACGTTTATCGGAGCGATCTGCGACAACAGACGGGTACCCTTGGTTCCAACATATGACGCCGACACATAGTCCCGGCCCGTGAATTCGTGCTCAACAGTCAGATTCCATTGTTGCCCATAGGGTAGGCGATTGGCGGTGCGAGGACGATACACGGGCGCGTTCCCTCCGTTGTCAAAGGTTGAAACCAGGTTCGGAGGCACTGGATGATTCGAAGGCAACCCGTTACTCAGGATAAACGCCGCTTGCGTACCGCCTTGTGAACTGCCGAACACCGCAGTGGCATTGTAGCCATCCTGTGAGATTCCCCCAGCCCAACCGGGCATATTGGCGTTGTCGTAAAAGATTCCATATCCGGAACGGAGGACCGTCTTAGCGGTGAGAGCATAGGCCACGCCGATGCGAGGGGCGATACCGCCATACCAAGTATCTTCGGGGAATCTCCTGCCGGAGCGGCCATTACTACTTCCAGCAAAGGCAATGGCGCCGGGAAGATTGCCTGCGCCGGGATTGGGAAGGTTGGGGTCAAAATAAGAAAATCGATCGTTCGCCTCCAGGGGCGGTGGATCCACTTCCCAGTGAAGGCCAGGCGAAACCGTAAGTTTAGGCGTTACACGCCAAGTATCCCCTGCAAACAGGCTGAAGCTTTTGGTGCGGGCATCGATGTTAGTTGAGGTATAGAAGTTTGTCGAAGCTGAATCCACCTGCTCCAGAAGGAAGCTGGCGATCGGGCTGCCACCCACTTGATTGAGACTTGTTTCTCCGCGTGCGAAACCGAATGATCCCGACTGGCCTCCAAGAAAGATCGCGGAATTCTGCGCAAGCCGGATCTCGCCCCCGACGGAAATCGTGTGCTTCCCCCTTGTCATGGACAAGGCGTCGTTGACGATGTATGCCGGCGCCAGCCAGGGCTGAATGTTTGGATCACCTGCTCCGGTGCCAAAGGTCGAAAAGCCGTCGCTGAAGAATATCTGTGGAGGATACTCGTGGCTTGCCACACCGGGAATCTGGGGCAACTGGCCAGCAAAACCACCGTCGATCCCGCCACCATAGAACTTGTCATCTTGAAAACCAAAAGCCAGGTGATTCACCAGCTTGGGACCGAAAGTATGGTCCCAGTTGACGCGCCAGAGCGAGGTCCGTTTGAAGGATGTGCCACTATCACTGATCGTTGCTGGAAGCGAAGTGAACGTAGTTCTCGGCAAGTACTTGTAATAAAACATTTCCGAGATGTGATCCTTGGACCCAATATATTGGTCAATCTTCTCGGTAATGCTATAGGCATCCGTACCTAAGAAGGCTGGCTGGGCGGGAGCCAGATAGTTGTTCAACGGGCCGGGAGAAGTCGGATCTGGTAGGAATTGGAACCACTGTTTGGCAAGCGAGTTCTGCAAACGGGGGTCGGTTGGGCAGATTACGTTCGGAGTGTTGCCGTTGCAGCCCATGAATTGCTGCTGCGTTGCCGGGTCGTAAATCGGAATCAAGGCACCGGTCTCTGGGTCGATCCAATCGCTAAAATCTCCCTGGCGTTCCGCAAGCGAGGGTATAGAGATTGTGGGCCGGTTGAGGGCGCCTCTGATCCTGAAGGCTTCAAAGTTGGCGAAGAAGAAAGTGTGGTGGTCCCTGTTTTTCCAGAAAGGCAGTTTCAAAGGGCCGCCGAAATTGCCGCCAAAATCATTTTCGATGTCTTGTGCCTTATCTTCGGCAGCGACGCCCCACTGGACGGCATTGAATGAGGAATTTCGATTGAATTCGTAAGCTGTCCCATGAAACGTATTTGTCCCTGACTTCACGTTTTCGATTGTCACTCCGCCCGCGCTCCCGTATTGTGCATCGTAATTTGACGTGAGCACCTGAAATTCGCTGATAAGGTCCGGGGACTGCGGGAAATCAAGAACCGCTCCCGTCAGTCCTTGTGTACCAGAGGAGTTATACAAAGCGATACCGTCGAGCACCACGATGCCTGTCTGCGACTGCCCTCCGTTCACGTGCGCGCCGGCAACGTCGCCCGAGCCACGCACCACGCCAGGCAACAGCGAAGCAAAGTTCGCCGCGGAGCGCATCGATCCCGATACCAGCAGCGGAACGTCCAGAATCACTTGCGGGTCGATGCTGCCGCGAAGTTCGGCGTTTTCGAAATTCAGCGCGGAGGCATCGGCGCTGACTTCAACTTTTTGGGTGGTGCTTTGAAGCTTCAACTGAATGTTTTGGCGAATCGGGTAACCGACACGGACAAGAATGCCGTCCTGCACATAATCACCAAAGCCCTGCGCCTTGACCGTCAGTTGGTAAGTGCCAGGTAAAACATTTTGGAAAGAGTAGAGTCCATTGGGGTCTGAGACAAAGGTCGACGTTTGCTTTGTATCCTTGGACTCGAGGACGACCTGGGCGCCTTGAACCACGGCTCCGTTAGGATCCGTAATTTCTCCGTCGATGGAGGCGTTGTTGCTTTGCGAGAAAACATAGGGCGTAGTTCCCACAACCAGGACCGCCAGAACCCACACTGCAATTCTTCGGATTGTGTCTAGCATGCGCGCCTCCCCGCCAATTTTCTTGCTTAATCTTGAGACTCCAGTTTCCTAAGCGCCGTATTGTCAAGATTCCCCCATCTTTCACGCGCGCTTGTGAATGCCTTTCTTAAAATTGTCCAGCATGTGATCACAGGTGCGCATGGTAAAAGCGACGATCGGCATGGTCGTAGTCTTGTCGGTACAGTTCGGAAAAATGCTTGAGTCGCAAATGTAGAGATTAGGAACGTCGTGAGTTTGTGCCCACTTGTTCGTCACCGACGTCTTAGGATCATTTCCAAACCGGCAGACTCCGGTTTCATGCAAACTGGTTCCTGGACGATCAGGCTCGTCGCCTGCTCCCCACATCTCTCCCCCCATTGCCTTGAAGAGATCAACCATCATTTGTTTTGAATGTTCCCACATCAGGAGTTCGTTCTGGCCCCACTGAAAATGAAACCGAAGTTGGGGGATTCCGAAAATGTCTTTCTTTTGCGGGTCAAGGTCTACGTAGTTCGTGGGGCTGGGAAGAGTCGGTGCTTGAATGAGAGCGCCAATCGGAGTCGGGTAGTAACGCTTGATATCGCGTTTGTATGCCGCACCAAACCCCTCGATCTGGCTGTAGTGTCCGGGGAATTCACCGCAACCACCCCCGATGTAGACTGAATAACCTCGAATAAATTTTTCTTCGCGCGGATTTTTCAGGTTCTGCCAGCGCGGCGCCCACGCCACCGTGGAATCTGCAATGCTATCCGGACTAGCGGGCTGCCCCAAAAGATGTGGAAGGTACCCAAAGCCCGGGGTGCCGTACAAGTGATCGCACAAATTGCGGCCGAGTTGTCCGCTGGAATTTGAGATTCCCGTGGGCCAGTGCCGCGATTTCGAATTCATCATGATGTGCGCTGTCTCGACGCAGGAGGCGGCAAGCACAACAACCTTGGCATAGACTTCCACTTCTCTTCGAGTCGCGCGATCGACGTACGCGACTCCTTTCGCCATGCCGCTCTCGTCAACAATCACCCCTCGTACCAGAGCATTTGTGAGCAGCGTCAGGTTCTTGGTGGCCTCGGCTTCAGGGATCGTAAACCAGGTTGGAGAAAAGAAAGACCCAACATCGCATCCGCGACTGCAGTTCCCGCAATAATGGCAACTGGGATGACCATTGTGTGCAACCGTCAGTTGAGCGCAGCGATCAGGCAGATAGGGCACACCGATTTTTTCGGCGCCCTTCTGGATAATGTGATCGATACAGCGCCACGGGATCGGCGGCAAATATTCGCCATCTGGATTACTGGGCCGATTCTGAATCGTACTGGCCACTCCCATGTAGCGCTCAGCTTTGGAAAACCACGGCGCAATCTCCGCATAATTGACCGGCCAGTTTTCGCCAAATCCGTCAAGATCCGCGGCCTTGAAATCAATATCACCAAAACGTGCCGACGAACGTCCCCAAAAATTGGCTTTGCCTCCGGTGGCCTTGCATCGCTTCCAGTACCAGTCGGTCCCCGGCGCGTTTGAATATGCCACGTCATGTTCGAACAGATCTCTTCCCTCACTGTATTCGGACTCTTCCACGGAGTAAGGCTCTTGGTGAGCCTTCCCTTTCAGGCGTAATGGGTTGCCGTAGCCTCGATACTTCAAGTCGTAAGGTTGCCGATGAAGACGATAGTCCTTAGCGGGATCCGTGCGCGGACCCGAGTTGATGGCACAGACCTGGAGACCGGCTTCGCACAGAATCTTCATAGCTGTGCCGCCGCCGGCGCCCGTTCCCACCACAATCGCGTCGTAGACTTTGGTGGCCAATGGAGAGATCCTCGCTAGTTGTTGTGGGGCTGGTTCGAACTCGCCGGTTCACGAAGGTTTGTATGTTCCGGATCGTCAGGGTGGGCGCAACCCGGCATCTTTGGCCACACGGCCCGAAGCCCGGGATAGCCGATACTTTCTAATCCAATTTTGGTCGTGTAGTAACCGACAACCGTGTAATCCCGCATCATCTGGAAAAATGCGCGTCCACTCTCCGTTGTCGGTTTGAATTTCGCCTTGTAGGCAAGTTCTTCGAGCAGACGACTCTGCTGTTCCGGCGGACAATCCATGAACTTCCGTCCGAACTCTGAGTGGCTGCGCGCGTTCAGCCAATCCAGCCCTGCTATGAATCTGGTTTGCAATTCATTCCCAGCCTCTATCGCATCTTCGGTGGAGCGAATGTCGCGGGATCCACTCACCGGAACTCGATTCGCCACCATGAAGTCAATGAACTCGGCCACCCCAGCTTGCTTGGCTCCAGGAGTGTCATCTTCCGGAATAATCATCTGCGCCAGATGTTCCACCATGCGGTAATGTTCTGGAGAAAAGAATAAGGGGGTGTACGAAGTTGAATTCGCCGGCGGAGGCGTTGACCGAGGATGATCCTGTGGACAAGCGAATACCCATTTGCTGAAACCGTGAAAGGTGCCTGCAACCGCTGCGATTCCGATGTAGCGAAGAATTTCCCGGCGTTCTACTCCCTGCCCTCCCACTTGTCCTCACTTGCTGAAACCGCTTTCTGATAGCGGTTTCATAGGCTGCGTTTTTAGCACCGCCTGAAATCGAGTGTCAAGCTAAAAAAACCGGACAGCTCCAGCTTGAACTGGCCCCGTCAATTTGACGCTCGCGCCCGTGTTAGAGATCATAAAATTATTTCCCACCATTCATGAAACGGTCACGCGACAATTCACGGAAGTCTGAGATTTATGGAATCGCACTCTGTTTGTTTGTCGCTTCATTTGCCGGTTCCACGGCCGCGCAACAGTCAAGCCGCGATTTGTTTAACGGAAAGGATCTCGACGGGTGGCAGCAAGCCGGTCCAGGCTCCTTTGTCGTGAAGGACGGCATGATGAAGGCAGCGGGTGGAATGGGCATGCTTTGGTACACACGGGAAAAGATTGCGCACGCCATCATCCGAGTTGTCTTCAAGCTCACCGCGAAGGAATCAGACTCCGGGGTCTTTATCCGCATACCGGAGAAGCCGACCGAGCCCTGGATGCCAATCAACCGGGGATACGAGGTTGAAATAGGCGATTGGCCCGACGACTACTCGTGCACGGGTGTGCTCTATACATTTACAAAAGCACTGGCGCGTCCTATCAAACCGGTTGACGAATGGAACACGATGGATATAACGGTTGATGGACCGCGCACCATCGTGTACCTCAACGGCGTGAAGGTAACGGACTTCACCGAGGGACAACCCGTGCCTGCGAAGCTTCCTGGCTCTCATGATCCTGATCGAGGGGCGCGGCCGGACTCTGGCTTCATTGGCCTGCAGAATCATCCTGGCTCCGAGGTTTACTTTAAGGAAGTGTCGGTAACGCCTCTGTCGCAGTAAATCTACGCGGCAACTCTACTTGGTCTTCGTCACTGGCTCAATGATCTGGTGATAGCGATTGATCTGCAAAGAGTGTGCGATCTGGGTCCCCCCATTTGGCCAGACAATCTCAATCTCTACGGGCTGGTTCGCAGATAAATTTCCCAACCCAAAAAGAACGCGTTTGTCGTGCGACGAAAGATAGCTCGAACCGCCGGTGATCCAACGTACGAGTTTCCGATCAGCGACCCGAAGTGTCAATTTCGCTCCGATGGCGTCGCGATTGCTCCTGACCCCGACAAGCCGCAATCCGATCCAGGAATTTTTCTGGCCTACGTTATTGCGCAGCAACACGGGACGTTCGCCAATGCAAGTGAATATTGCGTCCGGCGCACCGTCGTTGTCCCAATCTCCGATGGCCAGTCCGCGTGCCAGATAATCTTGCGAAAATGCATGTCCGGCCGTGGAACTCCCATCTTCGAAGACAGCGTTGCCCACGTTGTGCAGAAGCAAGGGTCGTTCCTTGTACTTCACTTGTGATTGCAACGATTCAATCACTTCAATGACGTGGCCGTTCACGATTAACAGGTCAAGAAGGCCGTCATTGTCGAAGTCGACAAGTTTCACACCCCAGCCCACGTCCGATCTTGTGAAGCCGGCTAAGTGTGAAGCCCGGGTCCAGTCTTCAAAAGGAAAGCTTCCCCGATTGAGAAACAGGGAATGGAATTCGAAATTGAAATTCGTGACCACAACATCCGGACGCCCGTCACCGTCCAGGTCGCCCGCGTCCACTCCCATGCCCGCCTTGGCATTCCCGTTACTATCGAATGCGATCTCTGCGTCCAACCCAGCGTCCACAAAAGTTCCGTCATGCTTGTTCAGCAGCAAAAGATTGGGTGAGGCGTCGCGCGCCACGACCAGATCCGGCCAGCCATCATCATCGATATCAATCGCAACCACTCCGAGGGCTCTCCCCACAAATTGATCCAGTCCCGAGGATCGGCTGACGTCGGTGAACGTACCATTGCGATTGTTGTGGTAGATGGTAAGCGGCATTCCTTTGTAGGCACGCTGCTCGCAGTAGGTTCGAACCTTGAGATATTCGCACTTCGGGGCGACACCCTCGAACGATAACTCCGCATAGTTGCAGACCACCAGATCGAGAAATCCATCGCGATCGTAATCAAACCAGGCCGCGCCCGAGGCCCATCTTCCCGTGTTCTGAAGCCCTGCATCCGCCGTGATGTCGGTAAACGTGCCATTGCCGTTGTTGTGATAAAGCGCGCAGTTTGGAAATCCGGTGATGAAAATATCCTGATGGCCGTCGTTGTCAAAATCAGCGACTGCTATACCCATACCGTAGTTTTTGACGCGGTTCAGTCCCGCTTCCGCGGCAACGTCAACGAATTTTCCGTCACCCAAATTGCGGTACAACGCGTTTTGAAGTGGTCTTCCGCTTTTGCCTCGAGGTGTTTCACCGCCATTCAGCAGAAAAATATCCAGCCAGCCGTCATCATCAAAATCGAACAGACCGACTCCGCCACCCATGGTTTCGATCAGGTATCGATCGGGCGAAAAGCCGTTGAAGTGTCGCCAGGTAATGCCGGCCTCAGCAGTGACATCGGAAAATAGGGGCTTCGGAGGTGCAGCGCTTCGGACGAGTTTGGGAAGGAAGAACTGGCCAAGGCCGACAGCCGAGAGCGCGTGAAGGAAGTGGCGACGTGACCAGGTAGAGTTCGTCTGATTCGGGCTGTCAACCCGGGTAGGCGAAGTGCAAAATGGCTTCACGGTTTTTGTGCCGCCGTCATCGCAGCCGTGGTTCCGCTTTCTTCCGCCCGCTTCAGGTCCTGATAGATGGCAAATTGCTTGGTTGCATCTTCGGTCCTTCCCATCCTTCGGTAGACGACTGACAACGCGAAGTGCGCCTTGCTTCGATCAGGATCGGATTGGAGAGAGTGTGAAAATTCTGCTTCTGCATCCTTCAACCGGCTCTGCTGCAGGGCCAATTGACCGAGCTGATAGTGAGCTTCTGCCGATTGCGGAGCCAGCTTCACCGCTTTTTGCAGGAGATTTTCTGCCTCTGCCTGCAGCCTGAGAGAATCGGGAGACGCCAACAACATTGCCGCACACGCAACATAGAGACGTGCCTCGTCCGGAAACCGGGCGATTCCGGCTTTGTACTCAGCGATCGCGGCATCGCTCTGCCCAGAGACGAAATACACGGCGGCAACACCCAAAATGGCCTCGGCACTAGAACTATCTAACTTACCGGCATGCGTGTAACTCTCCATCGCATCCTTGTATGCGTGCAGACGAATGTCTACCTTCCCTTTCCACAGCCATGGCCTGGCATCACCGGGGGCAATCGCGAGCGCCCGATTCACGAGAACAAGTGCATCGTTAGTTTTACCCAGGTCCATCAGCAGCGAAATTGGGTCTTGGTAATAGTCGACGCGCGAAGGCTCCAGCTCGATCGCGCGCTGGTAGGCTTGCATGGCAAGATTAGGCTGGTGCTCCGATTCATAGCAGTTTCCTAGCAGAGCCTGTAAATCCCCGCTCATCACGCCGTGATCTGCCAGTTGCAACAAAAGCTGCCTTGCCTGCGCCACTTCGCCACGGCTATAGAGAATCTTCGCAAGCTGAACTCCCGCGGCTGGTCGCTCTGGATTGTCGTCGGGGATCCAAGCGAACAGCGTCTGCGAGGTGTGCAGGTCTCCACTCATCGCGGCAATCTGCGTACACCGAACGACGGCGCTCGCCCAGACCTTATCGTTCGCGCGTACCTTTAGAGCGTCCACGATTTTTGTAATTTTGTCACGCTGACCGCTTCGGACGACGGCATCGAACATCGCGACCGTGCGATCGGGTTGAGAAAGCACTAATTCAAACTGTGAATCCAACAACTCGGCCGCGCTCGTGTAGTCCCCATTTCTTTCCTTGGGAAAG
>JADMIO012727085.1_pt1 | contig 17604 bp, 17 predicted proteins | sample 8958161 | NCBI WGS metagenome assembly JADMIO01 (sample SAMN16585339, study PRJNA669376) | soil metagenome | isolation source: Crop rotation soil | place: USA: Cullars Rotation, Alabama | collected 2011
CTTTCCCCGCCCGATCACGCCGAACAGATCGCCGTAGAACGCCATGTTCTCGTTCACCGTGAGATCGCCGTACAGGCCGAAGCGCTGCGCCATGTAGCCGATCTGATCCTTCACCGCATCGAGTTCCTTTGAAACGTCATGACCCGCGACAATTGCCTTGCCTTCGGTCGGGTCCATCAGGCCGCACAGCAGCCGCATCGTAGTGGTCTTGCCGGCGCCGTCCGGACCTACGAGCGCGAAAATCTCGCCCGGCTGCACTTCAAGATCCAGGTGATCCACAGCCGTGAGCGTGCCGAAGCGCCGCGTCAGCCCCTGCGCCGTGACAATCGCACTCACAAGAGAATTTCCCCGTCCACAGGCATGTTGTTCTTCAACTCCTGGTGCGGATTATCCACGTCGATCTTGATCCGGTAGACCAGCTTCACGCGTTCTTCTTTGGTCTGGATCTGCTTGGGGGTGAATTCCGCCTGAGACGAAATGAAAGAGATACGCCCTTCGTATGTTTTGCCGGAGATCGAATCGGTGCTGAGCCGGGCCTTGTCCCCGAGCTTTATGCGCGTGAGATCGGTTTCGTTGATGTAGGCGCGAAGCCAGGGATGGGCGATATCTCCCAGACTGACGATGGTGGTTCCGGCTGCGATTACCTCGCCTGCCTCGGCCGCTTTTACCAGCACCACGCCGTCGATGGGCGAGACGATGGTCGTATCCGCGATCTGGGCCTGGGTCATGCCCACCTGCGCGCGCGTCCGGTCGATTTCCGACCTTCGCGCCGCCAGCTCCTCCCGCTTTCGCCGCAATTCGATTCGATTCGCCTCGGCCGTCTGAACTGCCGCCTGGGCTCGCGCCACTTGCGCCCGGGCTCCCGCGATTTCCTCCTTGCGCGGACCTTCCTGCACCAGCGCCAGACGGTCCTGGGCCTGGCGAAGCTGGGCCGCGGTGCTGTCCAGTTTGGCGCGGGCCTGGTCGAACTGCGATTTCGAAATGTCTTCCCGCGAGAATAGGGTTTGCGCGCGCTCCCAATCCAAACGCGCCTGATCGTTCCAGGCTTTCGCATCGGCGACGGCCGATTGCGCCTGCTGGATTTCCTGCGGACGGCTCCCGGCCATCAACTCATCCAGCTTGGCCTGCGCCTGCGCCAGTTCGGCGCGGCGCGTGGAAATATCGCTATCGATGGTCGCGCCCTGATACTCGATCGAAGTTTCGAGCTGCTGCAGGGCGGATTGCGCCGAGGCCACAGACGCCTGATCCCGCAGCAGCTGCTGCTCCAGCTGCGCCGAATCCAGCTTCGCAATCAGATCACCCTTCCTGACGAACTGGCCTTCCTTCACAGCCAGCTCCGTCATGCGCCCGGCGGTCTTGAAGGAAAGGTCGACCTGGGTCAGTTCCAGGTTGCCCGAGACCAGGATGTTCTTGGTGGCTTTCATCCGGCCGGCATACCAATACCACACACCGCCGCCGGCCGCGGCCAGCAACAGCACGATCAGAACTGCCCGTCGTCTCTTCATTTCTGGACATACTCCTGAATAGCGCCGGTCGCCGCTGCCAATTCCAACCGGGCAAGATTGTGGCTATAGAGCGCGTCCACCTGATTGGCGCGCGCCCGATCCACACGGGTTTGAGCATCCGTGACTTCGAGCGAGTTCGCCACGCCCGCCTGATAGCGGCGCTGGGCTTGTTCCAGCTCGCTTTGAGCCAGCATTAATCCTTCGCGGGATGTTTGTACCTGGCTGTCCGCCGAATGCAGGCTATCGAGAGCCAGCCGGACATCCAGTTCCACCTGCAATCCGAGATCGCGCGTGCGGATTTCTTCCTCGCGGACATGCAGCAGGCTCTCTTCCCGGCGGGATGCCCGGCGCCCGCCGTCGAACAGCGGCACCTTAACCTGAATTCCCACCGTGTGCGTGGGATGCGCGCCGACGATCTCTCTTCCAATGGTTCCGTAGTCGCCAAACGCATTAATCGAGGGTAGCCGCTCCGCTTCCAGCGCGGAATAATTCATGCGGGCCGTTTGCTGGTGCTGCTCCTGCGCTTTGAGATCGGAGCGGCCCTTCCGCGCCGTTTCGAGCAGCGCCTCCACCGCGGCAACATCCACGGGTTGATAGGCAAGCTTATCCGTGAGCTGGACGTCCATGTTCAAGTCCAGACCCATGGCGCGCAGCAACTGGAGAACAGCGCGGCGGCGATTATTCTCGGCCACGGTCAAACGCTGATTGTCGTTCGCCAGTTGCACCTGGGCTCGGGTTACTTCGATCCCGGTTCCGGTTCCAGCGTCTTTCTGGGACTGAGCCAGGCGCTGCAGAGCCTGCGAAAGATCGACATTGGCGCGGGCCGCCTCATATGCGGCGTCCTCCCGCAGGCTTGCCAGATAGGCTCGGGCCACCTGCTCGCTGACCTGGTCCTTGGTCACATTCAGATCGGCCTGCGCGGCCTGCAAGCCCGTTCGCGACGCCCGATACTTGCGGATGGTCGTGAAGTCCAGCACCGTGGTTTGCGCCGTAGCGCGCGCGTCGAAAATATTGAACGGACCCACGACGCTGGGGAACGCGAACCCGGGAAAATCGAAGTTGAAGCCGAACGTGCGCAGGTTTACGGTCTGCCTGCGTTCGGTTACCGAGCCATCGAGGTTGGGATAAAAAGCCGCGCGAGCCTGATTGACGTGCGTTTCCGAAACTCGCACCGACTGCTCGGCAAGCGCTACCAGGGCGCTGCCCTCCGGAGTAAGCGCGATATCCACGGCGCGTTTCAGGCTCAATTGCATGACGCTTTGGGCAAGGCCCATCTGCGCCAGTACGATAAAAATCAGAAGAATACCCTTCATCTTTTCCATTACTCCCTTTGGTCAATCACTCCCTTTGGATGCAGGCGCGCGGAATCCTGCGGCAGCAAATCGTACGGCCCGATCCACCAGCGCCTCCCGGTCCGAGATATCGCAAATGCCATTGGTGATTTTGGGGAAGATCCGTCCCCATAGCATGGTATGCGTCAGCAGGCCGACCGAAAAATGCAGCCGCCACATTAGCTCCGAGGGCGGCAACTCCGGCAGAGCATTGGATAACGCTTCGACGAAGCGCTGAGACACCGGAGCAAGGTGTTTATGGAAAACGCGCTCCACGAACAGCTCCGGGTTGGAGAGAATCCGGCCCAGCAGTGGGACCAGGGAGTCGGCCTGAACTTGCATGACGGGAGCCATGAAAGCGTTGAGAATCTGCTCAACCGTGGGATTCTCACCGGCTGCGTTTAGGAGTTCCAAGCGCTTCTTGGTGACCGGTTCGATGCGACGGGCGACGATCGCGTCGATCAAGCTGTCTTTGGACTGAAAATGGTAATTGATAGCGGCTAGATTGACATCCGCTGCGGTGGTGATATCACGCAGGGAAGTTGCATCAAAGCCATTCATTCCAAACAGCTTCTCAGCCGAATCCAAAATCCTTCTCTTAGTATCGACTTTCTCAGTCATACGTTCGTTTCAATCATACGATTGATCAGCTCGTCCGTCAAGCAAATCTTCCTCAGGTGTGCATGTTTTGCGAGCAAATTGGTTTGAATCGGGACTAGTACCCCTGGGACTATCGTATGGTTCTAAGGACTTAGCACTAGTACCTGCTTTGGTTGGGTGCGTGCATTCCTGGGCCGCTTGGAGAACAGTCCTCTTATGGATTCACGTTATCTTGCTTTCGTGCCCCCCTTGGTCGCCGTTCTCGCGATCGTGGTCGGCTTCCTGATCCGCACGCTCACCCACAGCTGGGATCTCCCCCACTGCTGGCGTTGCGGCGCACCCAAGGTTCGGCGATCCCGTTCAGACGGGTTCCTGGACACGGCGGCGGCTGCGTTCCTGCTGCGGCCCTTCCGCTGCAAGGGGTGTCGCGTGCGATTTTACGGCTTGCGGTTCATGGAACCGTCGCCCGTGAAGTTCCGAGTTAGACCTTCGCCGGCGCCAGCACAGGTGCATTCGCCAGCAAGGCGTCTTCAAACCCAAAATCCGGCTTAGAGAAAGCGTGATTGCGGAGATACCAGCGGTGGGTTTCCTTTAGACCGACAATGAAATCCGTGGGCTTGAATTTCAGCACGCGTTGAGCCTTCGCGGTCACCAGGGTGATCGGGGGCACATCGAAGTAGACTCCGAAATACAGCTTGGGCCCCATGGGGTGCCCGCCGGCGCGCAATATGTATTCGCGAGGGATGCGGATGAACTTGGGCTGCTTGCGGCATGCCTTGGCGAAGGCTTCCACCGCCTCAGTCTGCGAAATGGGCCGGGGGTTGGCGATGTTGAACGCATGGCCGATAGCGGCCGGTTCGTCGCTTGCGCGCAAAGCCGCCTTCACCAGATCCTTGACGTACACGAACTGCATCAGGCGGCGGCCGTCCCCGGGGACGATGATGGCACGGTTGGCGCGCAGGCGATCCCAAAAGAAGGCTTCCCGATAAAACGGATTGCCCGGGCCGTAGATATAGGGCGGCCGAAGGGTCACCACCGGCAACCCGATCCGCTGGTGAAGGCGGAACAGGGCCCGCTCGCTCATCGCTTTATTGCGGACATATAAGTCGGCGGCATCGTCGGGGGCGAGGGCGTCACCCTCGTGATGATTTAGACCATCGCCATAGGCAGCCACGCTGGACATGAATACGTAGCGCCGAATATGGTCGCCCGCGGCCCGCACCGTGGCTTCGATGTGGCCGGCCGTTGTGCCGCGATCCCAGTCGTAGACGTTATCGAAGACCAGTTCGAATTTCGACCCGGCCAGCGCGGCCCGCACCGCTTGTGCATCGTTGCGGTCGGCAACGATATTGCGCACACGGCGGCCCAGGTTGTGTTTTGCACGCCGATGCATCACAGCGACGCTGTGGCCGGCTTTCAAGAGCTCCGCCACGAGCGTCTGGCCGACGAATCCTGTTCCTCCGATTACGAGGCAATTCATGGGCACGACACGCGTACGCGAGGCGAGATCAGTCGTAATACTCCAGGCCCAAGTGCGTGATCAGGTCCTCGCCGCGCATCCACCGGAGCGTATTCTTCAGCTTCATCAACTGAATGAAGATGTCGTGCTCGGGATAGAGCCCGGGCGCGGTCATGGGAGCCTTGAAGTAGAACGACAGCCATTCCTGGATCCCGCGCATTCCGCAGCGCTGTGCCAGGTCCATGAACAGAACCAGGTCCAGGACCAGGGGAGCCGCCAGAATCGAATCGCGGCACAGGAAATCGATCTTGATCTGCATGGGATAGTTCAGCCATCCGAAGATGTCGATGTTATCCCAGCCTTCTTTGGAATCGCCGCGGGGCGGATAGTAGTTGATCCGGACGGCGTGATAGAGATCCTTATACAACTCGGGATAGAGCTTCGGCTGCAGAATCTGTTCCAGCGAGCTGAGCTTGGTTTCTTCCTTGGTCTTGAACGAACCGGGATCTTCCAGCACCTCGCCGTCGCGATTCCCCAGAATATTGGTCGAAAACCAGCCGGAAATACCGAGCATTCGCGCCTTCAATCCAGGCGCGATCAAGGTTTTCATGAATGTCTGGCCGGTCTTGAAGTCCTTCCCGCAGATGGGAACATTGCGCTCGCGGGCCAGCTCCAGAAGCGCCGGCGTATCCGTGGTCAGGTTCGGAGCGCCGTTGGCAAAGGGAATACCCGATTTAAGCGCGGCATACGCGTAGATCTGGCTGGGCGCGATATCCGGATCGTTCTGCATCAGCCCGCATTCGAAATCCTTGAGGGTTTTATGGACGGCGGCGGGCCGGTGAAATACCTCGGTGGATGCGCACCAGATCATGACGTTGCGCGAGGTGTTATTGGTCTTGCGGAATTGCTCGATGTCTTCCATCAGCATGTCCGCTTTATCCATCTTGGTCTTGGCTTCTTTGACGTTGGGGCCGTTAATACGACGGATATATTCGGTATCGAAGACCGCCTTCATCGGCTTAATCGCCGAGAGCGGGGCTTTGAGCTCGTCAAGCTGCGTGCGCTCGAGCACTTTGGCGTTGACGGCCGCTTCATAGGCCGTGTCTTCGTAAATGTCCCAGCCACCGAAAACCAGGTCGTTCAATCCGGCCAAGGGCACGAAGTCCTTGATCATCGGAGAACGGTCGTCGGTGCGCTTACCCAGGCGGATGGTCGCCAGCTGGGTCAACGATCCAATGGGTGCGGCGGTTCCACGCTTCACGGCTTCGACGCCGGCGATGAAGGTGGTGCTCACGGCGCCGATACCAGGAATCAGGACGCCCAATTTTCCGTCCGCGGGCGCAATCTGGACGTTATCGCGAGTTGGCAACTGCTAATCCTCCTAGCCTACTTGGGCTGGCCTATCGGGTTCGCCGTTCTGGACTCCGGCAGTGGTCTGGGGCCGTTTCATTGCAGCAGGAAGCGGCGAAGACGCACGAAGGCAAAACACCTGTCTTGATATACTAGCATCTCATGCAGAATCGCGCGACTGCGACCATCTCCGCGATCCTGGTGGACGACGAAAAACTCGCCTCCGAGGAACTGGCCTACCAGCTTAAGGAATTCCCGGATATCGACATTATTGCCACCGCGTCCAATGGCCTGGAGGCGCTCAAGCTGATTCAGGATCTGGAGCCGGACCTGGTGTTTCTGGATGTGCAGATGCCCGGTCTGGACGGCATGGGCGTGATCCGCAAACTGCGCGAGCAGGATATTCCTCTCCCGTATTTCGTCATGGCGACGGCCTACGACCAGTACGCGGTCGAAGCATTCCGCTGGGAAGCGCTCGACTACGTCCTGAAGCCAGTCGACAAGGAACGATTGACGGTTGCGGTGGAGCGCGCACGCAAAGCGGTAAGCGATCGAAATAAAAGCGCCCAGCCTGAACCCGCCTCGCCCAAGCCGGCGCTCCAGCGCAGCAAGCTTCTGGTGAAGAACGGGCAGCGCAACTTCATTGTCGATGCGCAGGATGTGGTCTACGCCACCATCGATGACGGGCTGATTACGGTGGTCGCCAGCAATCTCGAGGGCCAGTCCAACTACCGCACCATCGAAGAGCTTCAATCCAACCTGGATCCGGATACGTTCTGGCGCGTGCATCGATCCTACCTGGTGAACATCCACCGGATCAAAGAAGTGATCCCGTGGTTCAAGTCCAGCTTCCAGCTGCGGATGGACGACAAGAAGCAGACCGAGATCCCGGTCAGCCGCGTCCAGACCAAGCGCCTGCGAGCGCTATTGAAACTGTGAGCGATCGTTATCTAGAGGATCTTGAAGTCGGCGAAAAAACCCTGACGGCGCCGGTTACGATCACGGAAGCGCAGATGCTCGACTTCGCGCGCCAATTCGATCCGCAGCCAATGCACACCGACCCGTCCGTGCCGGGAGGATTAATCGCCAGCGGTTGGCACACCGCGGCCCTGGTGATGCGCCTGGTCGCCGACGCCAAGCCGTTGGGAAGCTTACCCATCCTGGGAATGGGCGTAGACAACATGGCATGGCCGCAGCCGGTGCGCCCGGGCGATACGATTCAGGTGGAGACGGAAGTCATCGCCATCCGCCCTTCGCAGTCGAAGCCCAGCCACGGAATCGTGAAGCTCCGATCCACCGCGCGGAACCAGCGCGGCGAGGTCGTATTCGTGGTGGTTCCGAACTGCTGGGTGCCGCGCCTCCCGACCGCAAGTAAATCAAACTAAAAGTCTCCGGCGGGAAACGAAACCAGCTCCCAGCGCATCAGCAGAGTGTTTCCCACACTGCTATGCTGTGAGTGACATTCACGAATTTCTTAGAAGGAGCATCGGAGATGGACGACGATAACAAGCTGTCTTACTTTTTCCTAGGCCTGGGATTGGGAGTCGCCGCGGGGGTTCTGTTCGCACCGAAGTCCGGCGCCGAAACACGCGACTTTCTAAGAAGCAAGGCGGAAGAAGGCACTGACTACGTAAGGCGGCGCGCCGAGGACTTGCGCGACAACACCGCCGAGGCAATCGACCGCAGCAAAGATTCGATCCGGCGCCACAAAGAGAACCTGGCGGCGGCGGTAGACGCAGGCAAGCAGGCGTATCGCGAAGCTGTCAAAGCGCCTGTGGCAGAATGACACCGTAGCCCCGTGGACAACCAGACAACATTCCTAGCGCTGATTGCGGTGTTCATCGCAGTTTCCGCGGCTGCCCTGATATTTCAGGCAGTCATGCTGCATGGAACTTATAAAGCCTCCCGGGAGCTGCGCGATAAGATTGTGCCTCTAACTGTCAAGGTGGAAGCGCTGGTGGAAACGTCGCGGTCAGCAGTCGAGGAAGCCCGGTCTCAGATTGCCGACATTACGGGCAAGACCAGCCAGATCCTGGACGTAGCCAAGCGGCAGATGGAAACCGTGGAAGGATTGATCGAGGACGCCTCCACGCGGACGCACCGGCAATTGGAGCGCGCCGAGATCGTAGTGGACGACGCGATCGAACGCGCCCAGGACACCATTGAGCTGGTTCACAAGGGAGTTCTGGCCCCGATCCGCGGGATCAACGGCGTGGCTGCCGGAGTGCGCGCTGCCCTGCAATTCCTGATGCGCGGCACGCGGCCCAGTCCGGACCAGGTTACCGTCGACGAGGAAATGTTCATCTAAGGGAACTGTGGAACGGGCACTGTCGCGGCTCGGCAAGTTGCTGTAAACGCAGATCACCGATTCCAAGCCGCGAGAGTCATCGAGCAAATCGGAGGCCGCGCAAGCGTGGTTCGGAAAGTCGTACTTCTTTTAGTCCTGCCGCTCGCAGGCTGGGGCGCGGGTCCCACCGCCGCCGAAACCGCGCGCGCGGTCAGAAGCGCGGGCCTGGATCCGGACCAGTGTTATCGGGTGCGCGACCTGAGCCTCTACAAAGAAGATATCCGGCTGTATTTCAACGATGGCTACCTGATTTTCTCCAAGCCCGTTGCCGGCGAGCGGATCGCCGCGTTTTTTACCGGCGACGTGGAGGGAGGGGATGGCGAGATTCTGCTGTTGCCGCCCCAGCGCGGCGAACGGCAATCGCTGGCGCGGTTTACCGGCTCCCCGAATCTCGACGAACATTTTCACACTGCCCTGCTGCTATTCACGGACGACTCCGGACGTTCTCTTCTGGCGGACATCGAGCGGGGCTCAGGCCGCAAGGCTCCCGAAATGGCTCCCGACCTCGTCGACCAGTTTACGCCGGTAGTCGGGAACATTCTCGACAGCTTCGCGCCGCGCATCGCCGGGGATTTGCTTTCGCCGGGTCGCACGGACGGGTTGCTGCTGGCCGCCCTGGCGGGCAAGACCCTGGGGAATTTTGACGCGCTCTACGACCCGAACGCCGCCGAACAGATCATGGCCGGGCAACTGATGGAGCGCAATCAGCATGTGGTCTATGACATATGGACCAGCTTTGCCGCGCGCCGATTCCGCAGCGGCGCAACTCCGATGCCCGAACCGCCGATCGCGCTAACCCAGTTCCGCATTGAAGCGTCCCTGGATGAGAATTTACACCTGCGGGCGGTTACGCGCGCGGTGATGAAGATCGGGGCGAGACCGCTGCGCGCATTTTCCTTCGAAGTTTCGCGCGCCGAAAAGGTGACCGCGGCACGGATCGATGGGGTGCCCGCTGAATTGCTGATCACGGAATCCACGCGCTCCCGCGCCCTGCGCGCCGACGAAAACGACACGTTTCTGCTCACGGCTCCGGATTTCCTGGCGCCCGGAACCACCCATCAGGTCGAGTTCGAGCACGAAGGGGCCCTGATCACCAGCCACGGCAATGGAGTTTACTCCGTCGATGCGCGCGCGAATTGGTATCCCCGCAGCGGATCGGCCTTCGCCGATTACGACTTGGTTTTCCGTTATCCCAAGCGCCTGACTCTGGTCACTCCCGGTGACATCATCGCGGATAGCGTGGATGGCGATTACCGCAGCACCGAGCGCCGCACCTCCGTGCCGGTTCGTGTGGCCGGCTTCAATCTGGGCGACTACGTAAAAAGTTCAACCACGGCCAACGGGCTGACGGTGGACGTCTTCGGGAACCGCCGGCTGGATCCGGCCCTGCAGCCGCCCCCCAAGATCGACACCATCACACGGATCATCCAGCCCGGCCCACGCGCCATTCCTAGGGAGGAACGGACAACCATCATCCGTGACGTCCCGCCACCCGATCCCTCGGCCAGGCTGAACGCGGTGGCGACCGACGTGTCGGCGAGCTTCCAATACTTCTCAGCCCTTTTCGGCCCGCCTCCGTTGAAGACCCTGACGGTATCGCCGATCCCGGGGACATTCGGACAGGGATTCCCGGGTCTGGTCTATTTGTCCACGCTTTCGTATCTGAACCCGCAGGAACGGCCTGCTTCGGCGCGCACGTCCACGCTTCAGACATTCTTTTCCGACCTGATGCAGGCCCACGAAGTCGCGCATCAGTGGTGGGGCAACGTGGTCATCGCCAAAAGTTATCAGGACGAGTGGCTGATGGAGGCTTTGGCCCACTATTCCGCGCTGCTGTGGCTGGAGAAAAAGAAAGGGTCAAAGGCGCTCGAAGAAGTGATGGCGGACTTTCAAGCCGATTTGCTCAAATCGGGACAGGACGGCCGGAACCTGGAATCCGCCGGACCCGTGACGTGGGGCTATCGCTTGGACGGCGCGAATCGAACCGAAGCGTATCGGGTGATCACCTACGAGAAGGGAGCCTGGATCCTGCACATGCTCCGCAAACGCCTGGGCGACGAGCGGTTTTTCAAGGTTCTGGCAGAGCTGCGGCGGCAATTCCAGTTTCGAGCGGCCGGAACCGCGGACCTTTTCGAACTGGTCAAGAAGTCGGCGCCTTCCAGTGTTCGGGCCGAGGCGATCGAGGCGTTCTTCGATAACTGGGTTTACTCCACCGGAATCCCGACACTGCGGATCCGCTATTCGGTCAAAGGCAAAGCACCCTCCTGGAAGGTCACCGGAACCGTGGAACAAAGCTCCGTCGATAACAACTTCTCGGTCGATGTCCCCGTGCAGATTCAGTTCGCCAAAGGCGCCGAGCAGACGGTCTGGGTGCGGACCTCCGACGAACCGGCGTCGTTTTCAGCGACGGTGAAACAGGCGCCGGTGCGGGTCGAAATTCCGGCAGGCACGGGCATTCTCGCCACGAAAAAATAACTACTCGCTCCAGACCGCGAGTTCGTTCCCGTTGGGATCCGCGAAGTGAAATCTTCGCCCGCCCGGAAACGAATATGTATCCCGGACGATACTGCCACCCGAGGCCTTGATCTTCTGCTGGACGGCCGCCAGATCCGACGAGTAAATCACCAGTAACACGTGGGCGCCCGGAGCCACTGGTCCCCTGGCGAACCCGCCGGCCATGCGGCCATCGTGAAAGCTGGTGTAGTCGGGACCATAGTCTTCGAATTTCCAGCCAAAAACCGAGCGGTAGAACGTCTTGGTCTTCTCGATATCGGATGCTGAAAGCTCGATGTAGTCGATCTGGTTCTCAGGCTTGGATTGACTCATGTCTCGATTCTACAGCGCGGTATAATAGGAGGGCGGATGGAACACTGGTGTGGTTCCGCGATCCGCAAATCCAAGTAAATAACTACCCATCTTGATATCTGTAAACGACATTTCCATGCGCTTCGGCGCCCGCATTCTCTTTGAAGACGTCACCACGACCTTCCAGCAAGGGCGCCGCTACGCCATCACCGGTCCCAACGGGTCCGGCAAATCGACTTTCATGAAGATCCTGACCGGTGAGATTGAGCCCTCCAAGGGCTCGGTCACCCGGCCGAAAAAGGTCGGTATCCTGCGCCAGGATCAGTTCGCTTTCGATGCGTACCGCGTTCTGGATACGGTGATCATGGGCAACGCTCCTCTGTGGGACGCTTTGCAGGAGCGCGAAATATACTACGCGAAGGCAGACCTGACCGATGAGGACGGTATGCGTCTAGGCGAGCTTGAAGGGATCGTCGGAGACAACGGCGGCTACACAGCGGAAGCCGACGCAGCCACCTTGCTCCAAGGACTGGATATTCCCGAACCGCTGCATGAGCGCAAGATGTCGGAGCTGCAGAGCGGCCAGAAGGTTCGCGTGCTGCTGGCGCAGGCGCTGTTCAGCAACGCCGACGTGCTGCTTCTGGACGAGCCCACGAACAACCTGGATCTCGAATCCGTACATTGGCTGCAGCGATACCTCACCGCCTACACCGGCTGCCTGCTGGTGATTTCGCACGATCGCCATTTCCTGAACGAAGTCTGCACGCACACCGCCGACATCGACTACCAAAGCATCATCACCTACACCGGCGGCTATGACGACATGGTTCTGGCCAAGACGCAAATTCGCGCCCGCATCGAAGCCGGCAACGCCCAACGCGAGAAAAAGATCGCGCAGTTGAACGAATTCATTCAGAGGTTTTCGGCCGGAACACGATCCGCCCAAACCACCTCGCGCAAGAAGGAAGTCGAGCGGCTGCAGACCGCGGAGCTGGCACGGTCGAACATCCAACGTCCTTTTATCAAGTTCGAGAACGCACGCCCGTCGGGGCGGCATCCTCTCGAAATCAAGGGGCTGTCAAAATCCTATGACGGCGTGCCGGTGATCCGGAACTTCAGCGCATCGGTAGCGCGCGGAGAGAAGATCGCGCTCCTGGGCCGTAACGGCGCGGGAAAAACGACCATGCTCAAGTCGTTGCTTCGGAATGCGACGGGCTACGTCGATGCGCCCGATCGCGATTTCCCGGTGGACGGCGGCGTCGTCACCTGGGGCCATGAAGTTTCCGTGGGATATTTCTCGCAGGACCACAAAGAGTCGATCAAACCAGGTATCACCATCATCGAGTGGCTGCATGGATTCAATGAGATGGCGTCCCAGCAGGAACTGCGCGGCTTGCTCGGGCAGATGTTATTCGGCGGAGACGACGCGACCAAGCGCACGGAAGTGCTCTCGGGCGGCGAAGCGGCGCGCATCATTTTTTGCCGGTTGATGCTCCAGAAGCCGAATTTCCTGATGCTGGACGAGCCGACGAATCACCTGGATCTGGAATCGATCAACGCCCTGAACATCGCGCTCCAGAAGTACGACGGAACCGTTCTTCTCGTCACCCACGATCACGACCTGGTGGACGAAGTCGCCACCCGGATCTGGTCCTTCGATGACCACGAAGTCGAAGACTTTAAGGGACCCTACGCCGATTTCTTAACCCAGCAGGAAGCGGCTACCGCATAAAAGTTCCGTTCTACCAATGCGACAATAGTAGTGGATGTTGTCGTACGGCTATTACTATGCGGGTGGTTTGCTGGCCGGAGCGGCCATCGTCACCTACCTTTTGGGATGGCCCTATGCCCTGCCCTTCTACATCCTGGCCGCCTTTTGTTTGAACTTTTTCCGCGATCCGGAGCGTCAGACGCCCTCGGGACCGGTGGCCGTCTCGCCGGCTGACGGCAAGGTGGTCGCGATCCGGCCTGTGCCCTCCGGGGCTTCCCGGATCAGCATCTTTCTGAACGTTTTCGACGTCCACGTGAACCGGACCCCGATTCCCGGCAAGGTCACCTGCGTCACTTACAAAAAGGGCCAGTTTCTCGCGGCAAACAAATCCGAAGCGAGCGAGGCCAACGAACAGAGCATTTTAACGGTGGAAGGCGTGATCGGCGGAGTACATACGACGGTCATGTTCAAGCAGATCGCCGGACTCATCGCGCGCCGGATCATCTGTTACAAAAAGCCGGGCGATATTCTCGATCCGGGCGAGCGCATAGGCCTGATCAAGTTCGGGTCCAGGGTCGATGTATTCCTGGGTCCCGAATGGGAGGTCCTGGTGAAACCCGGCGACCGGGTGACCGCGGGTTTGAGTATCATCGCGCGCATTCGGGAAAGCCGCTTGCCTGAAAGCAAAGAGGGCGTATGAAACGACTGCGACTCCAGGAACGTTTGATCGATCCTCGCTCCCCTGAGCGGCATCCGCGGCGTGCGGCTTATGCCCTGCCGACGTTGTTCACCGCGGGAAACATCTTCCTGGGCTTTTACTCGATCATGGAGGCCTTTCGCGGCGCCATTTTGAATGCCCAGGCGAGTTCGCAGGCCTCCGCGAGCGGTCATTTTCGCGCCGCCGCCATCGCCATTGGCGTCGCCGTATTTCTCGATGGACTGGACGGCCGCATCGCCCGGCTCACGAAAACGGTCAGTGATTTCGGCCGCGAGATGGATTCGCTCGCGGATGTCGTCAGTTTCGGATTCGCGCCCGCCGTCCTGGCGTATGCCTGGGGCGTCGAGTTCGCCAGCGCGCCCCCCGCTCCCCTGACCATCGATCATCTCCATCGGGCCGGATACTTTTGCGCGTTTCTGTTTCTGCTGTGCGGAGCGATGCGTCTCGCCCGCTTCAACGTCCAGGTCAACCCCGTACCGAAAAATCCCGGACGCGCGGATCGCAAATACTTCGTCGGTATGCCGATTCCCGCTGCGGCGGCGATGGTCGCGAGCGTGGTCTACGCCTTCGCCGACGGCGGCCCTCTGGACTGGTGGCTCTTTTCGGCAGCGTGGCTGGGCCTGCTCGGGCTTCTGTCGTTCCTCATGGTCAGCACCTGGCGCTACCCGAGCTTCAAGGACTTGAGCCTGATGCGCCCGCGCTCGCCGCTCACCTTCGTGGTCTTGAGCATCCTGATCTATCTGGTCTGGGATCTATCGCAGCCGATGTTGCTGGGAATGTCGCTGTGCTATGCATTGAGCGGAATCGTTCTCCGCGCCGGAGGTATCGTCCGCCGCCGGATGCGTCCTACCCATCACGAACCGGAGCATCAAGTTGGCTAAACTCACCGAACGTCCTTTGATTGCGCTGGTAGGCGGAGATACTCTGCTCGCCAAGGAAATCCGCGAGGTGCTGGGCGAACGCAAACCCGCTCCGCGCGTGCAACTGATTTCCGCTTCTGGCGACGGGACCGCTAAAATCGCCGCCGAGGACGATGAACCCGTTGTGATGGCGCCGTTAGCCGCCGAAAGTCTGGCGGGAGCCACGGTCGCGTTCCTGGCGGGATCCCCTGCGTCCAGCCGCCGCGCACTTAAAGTGAATCCAGCCGGCGGGCCCCGGCTGATCGATCTGGCGGGCGGCCTCGAGGAGCAGCCTGAGGCACGCCTCCGCGCGCCCTCAGCCGAACCTGCGCCAAGCAAGTCGGACGCGCCGATCCAGGTGATCGCCCATCCCGCCGCAATCGCACTGGCGATGCTGCTGGGACGCGTTTCCAAAGTCGCCCGCATCCGGCGGTCGGTAGTGCATGTGTTCGAGCCGGCCAGCGAGCGCGGCCAGCGCGGCCTGGACGAACTGCAGCAGCAAACCGTCGGCGTCCTGTCCTTCCAGAAGCTGAAGATGGACGTGTTCGACACCCAGATCGCGTTCAATATGCTGGCTCGCTACGGCGAAGAAGCGCTGGAACCTCTGGAAGGAATCGAGCAGAGGGTGGAAAAGCACCTGGCGTCGCTCCTGACCGCGTGGCCGGGGGTTCCCATGCCCTCGCTCCGTGTGATTCAGGCGCCTGTATTTCACGGGCACAGCATGTCCGCCTGGGTGGAATTCGAAGAGAATCCAGGCGCCGAGGCGCTGGCGAAAGCACTCGCCGAATCGGGAGTCGATGTCCGCACAGACGAGCCGCCTTCCAATGTCGGCATGGCCGGGCAAAGCGGACTCAGCGTGGGCGCCATCGCGGTCGATCACAATCAGCCGCGCGCGGCCTGGTTCTGGCTCGTGTCGGATAATCTGCGTCTGGCGGCGGAAAACGCCGTGGCCGTGGCTCAGGAGACCCTTTGAGACGACTTGCGGCTCTGCTGCCGCTGGCGTTAAGTGCGATCCTGGCGTCGTGCGGGTACCGCATCGCCGCCACCGATGATACGCTCCCCAAAACGATCCACACGGTATCTATTCCCGCCTTCAATAATCTGACTACTCGATACAAATTGACCGACCAGCTTCCGGAGAGCATCGCCCGCGAATTCATCACGCGCACCCGCTATCGTGTCGTGTCCGACGCTAACACGGCCGACGCGGTTCTGCGCGGAGCGATCGTCAATTACGCCTACTACCCTACGATCTTCGATCCCACCACAGGCCGCGCTTCCTTTGCCGAGCTGCATGTGACGCTCACCATCACGCTGACCGAGCGGGCCACCGGCAAAGTGCTGTTCAACCGGCCCAACTTCGACGTGCGCGAGACGTATCAGATCAGTCCGAATGAGGCACAATATTTCGAGGAGAGCGATCCGGCGCTGAAGCGCGCGGGACAGCAAGTGGCCCGCTCCATCGTCAGCGCCGTTCTCGAAAATTTCTAAATGTCGCCCGAACAGTTTCTCGCGAGGCTGGCTAAGAACGGCCCCGAGCCTGCGTATTTATTCCTGGGCCCGGAAGCATATGAGCGGAACCGGTGCCGCCGCGCGCTGCTCGACGCAGTTCTGCCGCCGCAGGAACGTGAGAACGGATTCACGCGTCACGATCTGGATCGCACCCCGCTGGCTTCGGCGCTGGACGACGCGCGGGCATTATCGCTGTTTGCCTCGCGCCGGCTGATCTGGCTCGCGGGAGCCGAAGCCGCGGTTCCGCGTGCCCCACGCGCTAAATCCGACGAAGAAGAAACGGGAACAGGCCAGGAAGGGCTTGCCGCCTACCTGCGCGAGCCGACCCCCGATGTCGTCCTGGTGATCGATTGCGCCCGCTACGAATTTGAGGGTGAAGACAAAGCCAGGATCGAACGCGTGGAAGCCTTCTATTCCGTGGTTCCGGCGAAGGTCGAGTTCCGTCCCTATGCGCCCGAGGCCGCGCGTTTCCTGGCGCAGAAGCTGGCGAAGGAGACCGGTATCCAACTGGGCTTGGCGGAACTCGCGCTGCTGCTCGAAGCCACCGGCGGCGACGCGTCCCGTATCGCCCTGGAGATCGAAAAGCTGCGCCTGTTCGCCGGGACCGCGCGTAAGATCACGGCAGCCGATATTACGGCGCTGGTACCCGACGCACAGTCGAGCACGATTTTTGCGCTGGTCGCCGCCCTGGGCCGAGGCGATCGCGGGCGCGCTCTTGAAACTCTCGACGCGTTATCGCGAGCGGGCGAATACATGCCGTTGGCGCTCACGTTTCTCGCCACGCAATTCCGGACCGCTCTGGCGGCTCGGGAAGCCGGCCTGCGAGGCGCGAGCCAGATTCAGGCTCACTTCAACAAAGTGGGGGCGCGCATGTGGCCCGAACGGGCTCGCCAAATCGAGCAGACCATGGATGCGTTTTCGAAGGAACGTCTGGAGCTGGCGGTGGAGAAAGTGTTCGAGACTGACCGCGGGCTGCGGGACGCTCGCCCCGATGACCGGATTTTGATGGAAGAGATGATCCTCGCCCTTACCGCGCGCTAGGTTACGCTGCGGCGAGCTTGCGCAAGCGAACAGTCAGACGGCTCTTGTAGCGGGCCGCCGTGTTCTTCTTGATGATGCCCCACTTGGCGGCGCGGTCGATCACCGAGAACGTCTTGGGGACAAGCGCCGTCGCGCCTTTGGCGTCCTTGGTTTCCAGGAGCCGGCGCATCGCGCGGATCTGGTGCCGCAGACGAGTCTTTCGAGTCCGGTTCACTGCCGTCCGGCGTTCAGCGATACGTACGCGCTTCTGCGCGGAAAGTGTGTTTGCCATGGAATCTATAGGATATCGCAGGGTGAGGCCGGTTGACAAGGGTAGGACAGGCGGG
>JADMIO010817206.1_pt1 | contig 17599 bp, 15 predicted proteins | sample 8958161 | NCBI WGS metagenome assembly JADMIO01 (sample SAMN16585339, study PRJNA669376) | soil metagenome | isolation source: Crop rotation soil | place: USA: Cullars Rotation, Alabama | collected 2011
GCGACAACTTGTCCACGTGGAATTCTAAGCTTAGGATCCCAATGTGCTGGAAAGTTCGACATCTACTTCGGGGTCAGCTGCCTCGACAGCGCCTGGCCGACGTCGCCGGCGAAGGTCTTCGCGAACGCCAAGGCGAGGGGCGCGAAGGACCCGCTCGTCGGCGAGGGGCTGGTCAACGACTACGTGCGCTGCGCGCTGTGGCCGACGCCGCCGCAGCCGCTGCCGAAGCTGACCGCCCCGGGCTCGCCGCCGATCGTGGTGATCAGCACCACCCGCGACCCGGCCACCCCGTACGCGTCCGGCGTCAAGGTGGCCGAGCGGCTGCCGAAGGGCGTGCTGCTGACGAACGACGGCGACGGTCACACGGTCTACGCGCAGGGCAAGGCGTGCGTGGACGACGCGGTGACCCGCTACCTGGTCGAGGCGAAGCCCCCGAAGGACGGGCTGGAGTGCGGCTGAGCCGCTGACCCTTGCGCGGCCGACCGCTTCGGGGCAGGCTCGAGTGGTCGGATCCGTTCTCGGGAGGCCCACACATGTTGCGTCGTCGTACCCACCGCTCGTCCTTCGCGGCCGCTGCCGCCCTCGCCACCTGTCTCAGTGGGCTCGCGCCCGTCCCCGCGCACGCGCAGGGAGACCCGGGCCGGGGGACGTTCTACACGACCAAGACCCCGACCAGCATCGGCAGCGGGGGAGCGGTCAGCTCCGTCGACCCGGAGGCCAGCAGGATCGGGCGCGATGTGCTCCGCAGCGGCGGCAACGCGGCCGACGCGATCATCGCGATGGCGGCCGCGCTCGGCGTCACCGAGCCGTACAGCTCCGGCATCGGGGGCGGCGGCTTCCTCGTCTACTACGACGCGAGGTCCGGCAAGGTCAGCACGATCGACGGCCGCGAGACCGCGCCCGCATCCATGCCGAACAACGCGTTCATCAATCCCGACTCCAGCCCACCCGGCCAGCCCTACCGCTTCACGCCGGAGCTGGTCACCAGCGGCGTCTCCGTGGGCACCCCCGGCACGCCCGCCACGTGGGACCAGGCGCTCCGCCGCTTCGGCACCATGAGCTTCAAGCAGGCGCTGCAGCCGGCCACCCGGCTGGCCGCGCGTGGCTTCGTCGTCGACAGCACGTTCCGGCAGCAGACGCTCGACAACGCGGAGCGGTTCCGCGCGTTCGACTCGACGCGCGACCTGTTCCTGCCCGGCGGCGACGCCCCGCAGGTCGGCTCGGTCTTCCGCAACCCCGACCTCGCGGCGACGTACTCGATGCTGGCGAAGAAGGGCATCGCCGGCTTCTACTCCGGTCCGCTCGCCGACGAGATCGTGCAGACCGTGCAGGATCCGCCGAAGCGTCCCGACACCGACCTGCCGGTGCCGCCCGGGTTCCTGGAGAAGTCCGACCTCGCGGCGTACCGGGCAATCGGGCGCGAGCCCACGCACGTCGGCTACCGCGGGCTCGACGTCTACGGCATGCCGCCCTCCTCCAGCGGGGGTACGACCGTCGGCGAGGCGCTGAACATCCTCGAGCAGTTCGACCTGGCCGGCATGTCCGACACCGACGCGCTGCACCGGTACCTGGAGGCCAGCGCGCTGTCGTTCGCCGACCGCAACGCCTACGTGGGCGACCCGGCGTTCGTCGACGTGCCGGTCTCGGACCTGCTGTCGGACACGTTCGCGAAGGAGCGCGCCTGCGAGATCGACCCCGACCACGCGCTGAACAACGCGGAGCACCCTCAGGTTCCTCCGGGCGACGTGACCAGCTACGACGGCGTGTGCGACGACGCCACGACCGCGCGGCCGGCCGACAAGCCCGACACCGAGAACGTGTCGACCACGAACCTCACCGCCAGCGACAAGTGGGGCAACGTCGCGGAGTACACGCTCACCATCGAGCAGACCGGCGGCTCCGGCATCGTGGTGCCCGGCCGCGGCTTCCTGCTCAACAACGAGCTGACCGACTTCACCGCCGTCTTCGACCCGGCGGACCCGAACCGGATCGAGGGCGGCAAGCGCCCGCGCTCGTCGATCTCGCCGACGATCGTGCTCGACGAGGGCAAGCCGTTCCTGGCGCTCGGCTCGCCCGGCGGCTCCACGATCATCACCACGGTGCTGCAGATCCTGTTCAACCGGATCGACCGGGGGATGACCCTGCCGGAGGCGCTCGCCGCGCCGCGCGCGTCGCAACGCAACACCCCCGACGTGACGGCCGAGCAGGCGTTCATCGACGCCTACGGCGCACAGCTGGGAGCCTTGGGCCACTCGTTCGTGCCGGCCGGTAAGCCCGGCACCAGCGCCTCGGAGATCGGCGCCGCGACCGGGATCGAGTTCCGCGACGGCGGCCAGGTCATCGCGGTCTCCGAGCCGGTACGACGGGGCGGTGGGTCCGCGCTCGTCGTACGGCCGGGGCGGTAGGGCTGGGCGGGGGCGGCGCATTGGGCCGAACACCACGGTCCCGTGGTAACCGGTAACTTCCCTAGCGTTGCTGCAGTAGGGAAGTGGGTGGATACCACGGGACCGTGGTATCCGGCCCGGCGCGGTTCACCCGCCTCGTGCCCGACGCCCACGACACGCCCCCACTCCCACACCCCGGTGCGCAAAGTCGATCAATCTAGTCGAGTATGCTGCCACCATGGATCCCGTCACCACTCTCGCGACCCGCGAGCCGGAGGCGGCCGTTCCGGCGCCGATCCGCAAGCCGCTGCCGCCGGAGCACTTCGTCAACCACGGCACCAACGCCGAGATGCGCTGGGACGTCCCGCACGGCCCCGGTGACACGCCGGCCCCCCGGCTGTTCGTGCGCAACCACACCGAGACGCCCCTGATCGACGCGGCGACGTACACGTTGCTCGTCCACGGCGACGGGCTGCGGAGCGAGGCCGTGCTCTCGCTGGACGACCTCCGCGCACTACCCGTCACCCGCACGACCTGCGCCCACGAGTGCACCGGCAACGGGCGCAGCTACTTCGCCACCCAGCAGGGCCGCGAGGCGCCTGGCACCCCGTGGCACCTCGGCAGCATCGGGCGGGTGACCTGGGAGGGGGTCCGCCTCGCCGAGGTGCTCGAACGGCTCGGCCTGCGCCACGACGCGGTCGACGTGATGGCGACCGGGCTCGACCCGAGCTACGTGGACGACGATGGCGTCGACAACGGTCCGGTACGCCGGCCGCTGCCGATCGCGAAGGCCCTCGACGACACGCTGCTGGTGTGGGGGATGAACGGGGAGCCGCTGCTGCCCGACCACGGGTTCCCGCTGCGCCTGGTCGTGCCCGGCTGGGTCGGCGTCGCCAGCATCAAGTGGCTCGGATCGCTCGAGGTCGCCACCCGCCCGCTGGAGTCGCCGTGGAACACGAAGTGGTACCGGATGACCGGCGGCGACTTCCCGGCCGACGCGCCGCCACTGACACTGAACCCGGTGCGCAGCGTCTGGGAGCTGCCCGAGCCGGCGTCCCTCCCGGTGGAGGCCGGTGCCGTGCTGCACGGGCGCTCCTGGAGCGGTGCCGGTGCCGTCGCCCGGGTCGAGGTCAGCGTCGACGGCGGGGAGACCTGGACGACGGCTCTGCTCGACCCTCCCGGTGCCGCCTGGACGACCTGGTGGTTCCGCTGGCCCGGCGCCACCCGCGGCGACCACGTCCTGATGGCGCGCGCCACCGACGTCGCGGGCCGGACCCAGCCGCTGGTCGCGGCCTGGAACGACGAGGGCTACCTGTTCGACGCGGTGGTCCGGCACCCGGTGCGAGTCGGCTGACCGAGGCGGTTCCGCTCAGCTCCGCCCGAGGCGTCCGAGCACGCGCTGCTGGCGCGGCGCGTCGTCCGGCACCTCCAGCGGCGGCTTGCACGCGCCGCTGGAGTACAGCATGTCGCCGAGACCGTCGATGCCCTGCTCGATCCGGTCCAGCTCGTCGTCGGTGAACGTGACCGGGGCACCGACCGCCTCGCCGAGGTCCCAGCAGTGGACGGTCATGTCGAAGCCGTAGAAGTTCGCGAGCAGCTCGTCCACCGTCGTCCGGCCGAAGTAGCCGTCGAACTCGGTGGTCGCGAAGCCGTCGTCCGCAACGGCGTCGCGCACCTGGCCCAGGTGCGTGTGCCAGCGGGTCGACGGGTCGTCACCGGGCAGCTCGCCGAGGCTCGCCCCGCGCTGGTCGAAGTAGCCGCGCTGGGTGCTCACGACGTGCTCGACCACGTCGGCCGCGGTCCACTCCTCGCACGGGCTGGGGGCGCTCCAGTCGGTGGCGGCGTCCACGACAGCGGAGAACAGGTCGGCCTGGTCCAGGTAGCTCTGGGTCAGCGGGGTCATGCCACCGACCTTGCCGCATCCCGGCGCGGGCTTCTTGAAAGAATCCGACACGTGCCCGCCCACCGCCGGATCGACCCCACCGAGCACGCCCACCTCGGCGACCGCGACGGCTACAGCCCGCCCGTGCACCGGTTCGCTCCGGCACCCGGGATGGCCGACCTGGTTCGTCGGTACTGGATGCCGGTGTGGTCGCTGCCGGAGGGGAGTACGACGGTCCAGCGGGTGCTGCAGTACCCGGTCTGCCAGCTCGTCGTCGCCCCGTCGTACGCCCAGCTGGTGGGGCCGGCGCACGGCCTCTCGACCCGCGAGCTGACCGGGTCCGGTTGGGCCCTCGGCGCGATGCTGCAGCCCGCCGCCGGGGCGCTGCTCCTCGACGGCCCGGTCTCGACGGTGACCGACGGTGCGGTGCCGCTCGACGACCTCGCCCACGTCGACGGACGGGCACTGGAAAGGCGCGTGCGCGCCGCGGTCGGCGCCACCCCGGCCGACCCGGCACGGCAGCAGGCCGCGGTCCGGGTGCTGGAGGAGGCGCTGGCCGCGCTTCCGCCGGTCGACGAGGAAGGGTTGCTGGTCAACGCGGTCGTCGAGCACGTCGAGAACGACTCCACGGTCGTGCGGGTGGGCCAGGTCTGCGAGAAGTTCGCGCTCTCGGAGCGGTCGCTCCAGCGGCTCACGGCACGCCGGATCGGGTTGTCGCCGAAGTGGCTGATCCAGCGCCGGCGGCTGCACGAGGCGGCCGGTCTGCTCGCCGCGGGCGGGACGCCCGACCTGGCCAGGGTCGCGGCCCGGCTCGGCTACGCCGACCAGGCCCACCTCACACGCGACTTCCGCACGGTCACCGGGATGACGCCGGGGGAGTACGCGAGGGAGCCACGCGGGTAGCCGTCAACTCCGCATATGCGTGGTTGTCGGGGTCGACACCGGCCGCCGGACCCCGCCAACCCAGCAAATGCGAGGAACCCGGGCCTGCGGCGCGCCCTACCCCCCGATCCGGTCTCCGTGGTCCTTCAGCGGCGGCTGGTCGGGGTGCGGCTCGCCGGTGGCCGGGTTGGCGGACTGCTCGGGCGGGAGGTCGCCCTCGGGTACGGGCAGGTCGGTGTCCATGGCGCCGTACGTGCCCTGCTCGCCGCCGGTGCCACGCAGGTCGCCCACCCGCTCGCTGCTGACCCCCATGCCGCCGGCCAGCCCTTGTGCGCTGTCGGCGTTGGGGTCGCTCTCCTGGACGTCGGTCTCGCGTGCGTTTCCGTCGCCCTCGGTCTCCCGCGCGGGACCGCCCTCGGCCTCGGGATCGGTCTGCGGGTCGCTCTCGGTGTCGGACATGTCCCCACCGTACGGCGCGCCGACAGGCCGTCGGCAAGTCATCCTAAGTCTAGTAAATCACTCATGTATGGTCGCGGGCATGACTCGTCTCGTCTCCCGCCGGACCACGCTCAGGGCGGCTGCCGGCACCGCCGCCGGGACCGCGTTCGCCGGATCACCCGCCGCCCACGCGGCGACCGACGGACCGATCCTCAAGCCGTTGCCGGCTCGATGTTTCGTCGACTTCGGCACCAACGCCGAGATGCGCTGGGACTCGGTCGCACCCGGGAAGTACCTGACCGACGCGTCGCGGCTCTTCGTCCGCAACCACACCTCGACCCCGCGGATCGACGCCCACGGCTACCGGCTGGCGGTCTTCGGCGACGGTCTCCGTGAGAGCCGCACCAAGGCCGGCGCGGTCAGTCTCTCTATGGCCGACCTCCGCTCCCTGCCGCGGATTACGATCACCGCCGTGCACGAGTGCACCGGCAACGGACGCAGCTACTTCGACACCCAGCAGCACCAGCCGGCCGCGGGAACACAGTGGACGATGGGCGCGGTCGGGGCCGTCACCTGGACCGGAGTGCGGCTGGCCGACCTGTTCGCCCGGATCGGGCTCGCGCCGGACGCGGTCGACGTGATGGCGACCGGCCTCGACCCGCACTACGTGTCCGGAGGCGTGGACTACGGCGCCGTACGCCGGCCGTTCCCGGTCGCCAAGGCGCTCGGCGACGCCCTGCTCGCGTGGGAGATGAACGGCAGGACGCTGCTGCCCGACCACGGGTACCCACTGCGCCTGGTGCTGCCGGGCTGGGTCGGCATCGCCAGCATCAAGTGGCTCGGCTCGCTCGAGGTGGCCCGACGCCCGCTCACCTCGCCGTGGAACACGAAGTGGTACCGGATGACCGGGCCGTCGTACCCCGCCGACAGCCCGCCGCTGACCGTGCTCCCGGTGCGCACCGCCTGGGAGCTCCCGGCCGTCGCCGACCTGCCCGCCGACGCGGGCAAGCTTCTCCACGGCCGCTCCTGGAGCGGTGCCGGTCGGATCGCGAAGGTCGACGTGAGCATCGACGGCGACGACACCTGGCTGCCCGCGCAGCTCACCGAGCCGGGCCAGGCCTGGACCCGCTGGCGGTTCCGCTGGCCGGGGGCGACGACCGGCCAGCACAGCTTGATGGCGCGGGCCACCGACGTCACCGGACGCACCCAGCCGCTGGTCACGCCGTACAACGACGGGGGCTACTTCTTCGACGCCGTGGTCCGGCAGCAGGTGCGAGTCGCCTGAATCGGTTCGCCTGATCGCGGGCGGCGACCTACCCTGTCAGCACATGACGAACGCACCTGACGACTTCACGCTCGAGGACGAGCTCGCGACCACCGAGACCTGGGACGACGGGTTCGAGTCCGGGTACGCCGACGATCCGGGTCTCGACAAGCTCGACCAACGGGGTGAGCTCGACGGCCGGGACGAGACCACCGGCGAGATGGACCTCGCCGAACGGCACGCGCTGCGGCGCGCCGACGGGCTGCGCACCGAGCTCGAGGACATCAGCGAGGTCGAGTACCGCCAGCTCCGGCTGGAGCGGGTGATCCTGGTCGGGGTCTGGACCGAGGGCAGCGTCGAGGACGCCGAGAACTCCATGGCCGAGCTCGCGCAGCTCGCGGAGACCGCCGGCTCGGAGGTGCTCGACGCGCTGTACCAGCGCCGGCAGTCGCCCGACCCGGCGACGTACATCGGCCGCGGCAAGGTCGAGGGCCTCGCCGAGATCGTCCAGGCGACCGGCGCCGACACCGTGATCCTCGACGGCGAGCTCGCCCCGAGCCAGCTGCGCAACCTCGAGGACAAGCTCAAGGTCAAGGCGATCGACCGCACCGCGCTGATCCTCGACATCTTCGCCCAGCACGCGAAGAGCAAGGAGGGCCAGGCGCAGACCGAGCTGGCCCAGCTCAACTACATGAAGCAGCGGCTGCGCGGCTGGGGCGGCAACCTGTCCCGGCAGGCCGGCGGACGCGCGGCCGGCGGCGAGGGCATCGGTGGCCGTGGTCCCGGTGAGACCAAGATCGAGACCGACCGGCGCCGGATCAACACCAAGATCGCCAAGCTGCGACGCGAGCTCAAGGACATGAAGGGCACCCGCGACACCAAGCGCGCCGAGCGCCGCCGCAACGCGATCCCCAGCGTCGCGATCGCCGGCTACACCAACGCCGGCAAGAGCTCGCTGCTCAACCGGCTGACCGACGCCGGGGTGCTGGTCGAGGACTCCCTGTTCGCGACGCTCGACCCGACCACCCGTCGTACGACGACCTCCGACGGGCGCATCTACACGATGAGCGACACCGTCGGGTTCGTGCGTCACCTGCCCCACCAGCTGGTCGAGGCGTTCCGCTCGACGCTCGAGGAGGTGGCCGACGCCGACCTCGTGCTGCACGTGGTCGACGGGTCGCACCCCGACCCGGAGGGGCAGATCTCCGCAGTCCGCGAGGTGCTGGCCGAGATCGGCGCCTCCCAGGTGCCCGAGCTGGTCGTGATCAACAAGATCGACGCCGCCGACCCGATGGTGGTCGCGCGGCTCAAGGCCCGGGAGCCGCACGGCGTCGCGGTCTCCGCGCACACCGGCGAGGGCATCGCCGACGTGCTGGCGGCCGTCGAGGCCGACCTGCCGCGGCCGGGGGTCCAGGTCACCGCGCTGGTGCCCTACGCACGGGGTGACCTGCTCAACCGGGCGCACGAGCACGGAGAGGTGCTGTCGCTCGAGCACACCGGCGACGGCACCCTGCTCCACGCCCGCGTGAACGAGGACCTCGCCGGCGAGCTGGCGCCGTACGCCACCGAGGGGCTGACCACCGCATAGTCCTCGAACGAGGGTGGGCAAGAAGTAGGCTCCGGCCATGAGACGGATGGGGGCGTCGTTCCTTGGCGCGCTCGTCGTGGTGCTGGCCATGTTCTGGCCGGCGCTCAACTTCTTCTCCTCCACCGACGAGACCCCCGAGTTCGCGCGGATCACCGACTACCGGGCCACCTTCGACGTCGACGCCGACGGCACCCTGCGCGCCCACGAGACGCTGACCGTCGACCTCCCGCTCGGGCGGCACGGGATCTTCCGGTTCTTCGACATCGCCGACCCGAACTCGCCGCACGTTCGCTACGTGCCGAAGGACATCGTGGTGACCCGCGACGGCGGGTCCGACGGAGTCACGATCCTGCACGAGGGCGAGGGCCGGTTCGTCGTCGCCCGCATCGGCGAGGCCGACACGACGATCAGCGGCACCCACGTGTACGACATCACCTACCGCGTCGACGGCGTCCTCACCGACAGCGGCTCCGACTCGCAGTTCTACTGGAACCTGATCTCCAGCGGCTGGCGGATGCCGATCACCCGGAGCAACCTGACCGTCACCCTCCCCGGCACTCCGGGGGAGACGAAGTGCGCGATCGGTGTCAACAGCACGGGCGGGTGCAACGCAACGGTCGACGGCCGCACGCTGACCGTGAAGACCGGGGCCCTGGAACCGAACACGCCGGTCACGATCCAGACGCAGGTCGACGTGCCGTCGCCGGGCCAGCACACGCTGCCGTGGACCTTCAGGTTCGACCCGGTCTTCGGTCGCTCGCTGCCGGCCGCGATCGCGTTCGCCGTGCTGGCGCTGCTGGCCGCCGTGGCCGGGTTCCTGCTCGGCCGGAGCGTGCGGGAGCCGATCCCGCCGTACCCGCTCATGTACGCGCCACCCGAGGGCATGGGTCCGGCCCAGGGCGCCTACCTGCTCACCGAGCGCATCAACGACGAGATGTACGCCGCCACGCTGCTGCAGATGGGCGACCGGGGGATGGCGACGATCGAGCGCACCCCGTCCGGCTGGTCGCTCCTCGGGGCGAACGGCGACGGCCGGCCGGTCGACGAGGTGACCGCCGCGTCCGCCGACCAGCTCGGGGTCAGGCCCGGCCAGCGGTTCGACGCCGACCGCGACGCGGTGGAGGTCGGCAAGCAGATGCAGGTCGCCCGCAAGTCCTTCGACTCCGACGTCAAGGAGTGGGCCCGCCACAACGGGCTGCTGGAGTTCAAGGCGATGCCGGTGCTCGGCTCGGTCGGCGTGATCGGCGGCCTGCTGGTCGCCGCAGCCAACTTCTTCTGGAACCCGCTGTCGATGTCGCTGGTCGGGCTGCCGTTCGGGCTGTTCGCGGTGTTCGCGCTGCCGGTTCTCGCGCCGGGCGCCTCCACGATCCGCACCCCCAAGGGCCGCGAGGCGTGGTCGCGGCTCGGGGGCTTCCGGCGCGTGCTGTCGACGCCGTCGAGCGAGGCACGCTTCGACTTCAGCGGCCGCAAGGAGCTGTACACCGCCTACATCCCGTGGGCGGTCGCGTTCGGCTGCGCGCGGGAGTGGGCAGAGAAGGACCGGGTCGAGGCGCAGGAGGAGCCACCGCTGCCGGCCTACTACATCGGTGGCTACCCGGGCATGTACGTCGGTGGCGGCTCCATGGCCGACTTCGCGAACGACTTCAACACCACCATGCACTCGGCCATCTCGTCGTACCAGGCCACGCAGACCTCCTCGTCGGGAGGCGGAGGCGGCGGCTTCTCCGGCGGCGGGGGCGGCGGCGGGGGCGGCGGCGGCTCGTGGTGACCTTGACCCAAGCGTCCCGGTCGAACCGGGTCAGGAAAGGAACCAACCCATGTTGATTGCACTGATCGTGATCGCGGTCGTGGTGATCGGGCTCGTGGTCTTCGTGATCTCCGGCTTCAACAAGCTGCGCACCACCGACATCGCAGCCCAGGAGGCGATCGGCGGGGTGGACGTCCAGCTCACCCGGCGCGCGGACCTGATCCCCAACCTGGTCAACACCGTGAAGGGGTACGCCGCGCACGAGCGGGGCGTCTTCGAGGCGGTGACCGAGGCGCGCACCCGTGCCAGCGCGGCCGCGAAGGGGAACGACGTCGCGGAGAAGGCCGCCGCCGACCAGCAGCTCAGCCAGGCCCTGGTCAACGTGATGGCGGTCGCCGAGGCCTACCCGGACCTCAAGGCGAGCCCGCAGTTCCTCGACCTGCAGCGGCAGCTCGGCGACACCGAGAACCAGATCTCGTTCGCGCGGCAGTACTACAACGACGCCGTGACGAAGCTGAACACGATGGTCTCGACGATCCCGTGGATGTTCCTGGTCGGCATGGCCGGCGTCTCCAGGCGCGAGTTCTACGAAGCACCGGAGGGCCAGGACGCCCCGCCCCGGGTCGACTTCGGCACCGACACCCCGCCGGCGGTCGGGACGACGTACAACCCGGCGCCCGCCGTACCCCCGGGCGCGGAGACGCCGCAGGTCCAGTCGGCGCCTCCGTCCGCCCTGCCCCCGTCCGACCTGCCCCCGTCCGACCCGCCGGAGGACCCACCCGCGACCACCGGCTCGGCGCCGCAGCCGCCCCAGTAGTGGTCACTCGGGACCTGATGCTCCTGTCCAACTCGCGCCGGAGGCCGGGCGACGGGTTGCTGGTGCACGTGCACGACATCCTGCGGGACTGGCTTCCCGACCGGGCACGGGTCGCGTTCGTGCCCTACGCCCTGGCCGACCACGACGAGAACACCGCGACCTTCCGGGCCGCGATGGAGCCGATCGGCTGCACGGTGCGCGGTGTGCACGAGGGCAGCGACCCGACGCAGGTGCTGGCGGACAGCGACGCGGTGTTCGTCGGCGGCGGCAACTCGTTCCGGCTGGCGCGCGAGCTTCAGGAGAGCGGGATGGACCGGGCGATCGCCGACCGCGTGCACGAGGGGATGCCGTACGTCGGGTCGAGCGCGGGGAGCAACGCGGCGTGCCCGACAATCCGGACGACGAACGACATGCCGATCATCGAGCCGCGGTCGCTGGCCGGGATCGGGCTGGTGCCGTTCCAGATCAACCCGCACTACGAGGACCCCGACCCGTCGAGCATGCACATGGGCGAGACCCGCGAGGAGCGCATCCTGGAGTTCCTCGAGTGCAACGACGTGCCCGTCGTCGGGCTGCGCGAGGGGTCGTGGCTGCGGGTGTCGGGCGACCAGGGAGAGGTCGGCGGCGACCGGTCCGCGCGGCTGTTCCGTCGGGGTCAGGAGCCTGTGGAGCTGCAGCCCGGTGCACAGCTCGGCGACCTGCTCACGACGGCGGTGCACTTCGACACATAGGGTGCTCGGGTGTCCGATGCAGCCGCCGCTCCAGCCGCCGCGCACTCCCGCGTGCGCGAGGTGCTGGCGGCCGCGGTCGCGGCGCTCGGCGGGCAGGAACGACCCGGCCAGGTCGAGATGGCGGAGGCGGTCGCAGCCGCGATGGAGTCCGGCGAGCACCTGCTGGTGCAGGCCGGCACCGGCACCGGCAAGTCGCTGGGCTACCTGGTGCCGGCGATGCTCAACGACGACCGGGTCGTGGTCGCCACCGCGACGCTCGCGCTGCAGCACCAGCTCGTCGAGCGCGACATCCCGGCGCTGGTCGAGGCCGTGAAGGACGTGCTCCACGAGACCCCGTCGTACGCCGTGCTGAAGGGGCGCTCCAACTACGCGTGCCTGCACCGGATCCGCGAGGGCGTGCCCGACGACCAGGGGGCGCTGGTCGAGCTGCCGGAGGGGTCACTGGGCGCCGAGGTGCTGGCGATGCGGGAGTGGGTCGAGGAGGAGTCGCAGGACGGCGGCACCGGTGAGCGCGACCACGCGCCGCGCCACACGGACCGGATCTGGCGGCAGGTCTCGGTGTCGCACAGGGAGTGCCTGGGGGCCGCGAAGTGCCCGTACGGCGCCGAGTGCTTCGCCGAGCGTGCCCGCGAGCGGGCGATGCGCTCGCAGGTGGTGGTCACCAACCACTCCCTGCTGGCGATCGACGCCGTCGAGGGCGTGCCGATGATCCCGGAGTACGACACGGTCGTGATCGACGAGGCCCACGAGCTGGTCGCCCGGGTCACCCAGGCCGCGACCGACGAGCTGTCGGTGTCGGAGGTGGACCGGACCGCGCGGCGCGCGTCGCGCCACGTGGACGGGTCCGAGGCCGACGACCTGGCCGACGCGGGTGACGCGCTGCGCGACGCGATCGACGCGACGCCGCCGGGCCGGGTCGACGCCGTACCGCAGGAGCTCGCCGACGCACTGGTGCTGGTGCGCGACGCGGCGCGGGCGCTGGTCTCGGCGTTCCCGAAGGACCTCGGCGACGACGCGGTCTCGACCCAGGCGAAGGGCTGGGCGCAGGAGCTGTTCAAGACCTCCGAGCGGATGGCCGCCAACGCCGACGCCGACGTGCTGTGGGTGGCCGAGCGCGACCGGCAGCGGGGTGGCAACCAGCTGTGTGTGGCGCCGTTGCAGGTCTTCGGCACCATGCGCGACAAGCTGCTGACCGACAAGACGGTCGTGATGACGAGTGCGACGCTGAAGCTCGGTGGCGACTTCGACGCGGTCGCGACGTCGGTGGGGCTGCGGCCGTCCGAGCGCGTCGTGTCGTCGTCGCCGACGTCGTCGTCGGACGTCGCGGAGCGCCCCGACGGTGTGCTGCCGTGGCGTGGCCTCGACGTGGGTTCGCCGTTCGACTACGGCAAGCAGGCGATCCTGTACGTCGCCCGCCACCTCCCTGCGCCGGGCCGCGACGGTCTCGTCGAGGCCACGCTCCAGGAGATCGCGGAGCTGGTGGATGCCGCCGACGGGCGCACGCTGGGCCTGTTCTCCTCCCGGCGGGCCGCCGAGACCGCGGCCGAGGCGGTGCGCGAGCGGCTGCCGCACCTGACCACACTGGCACAGGGCGACGCCCAGCTGCCCGAGCTGGCGCGTCAGTTCGTGGACGACCCGCACACCTGCCTGTTCGGCACGTTGTCGCTGTGGCAGGGCCTCGATGTGCCGGGGGAGACCTGCCAGCTGGTGATCATCGACCGGATCCCGTTCCCGCGCCCCGACGACCCGTTGATGTCGGCGCGGCAGCGCGCGGCCGACAAGGCCGGTGGCAACGGCTTCATGCAGGTCGCCGCGACCCACGCCGCGCTTCTGCTCGCGCAGGGCTCCGGCCGGCTGATCCGCACGACCACCGACCGCGGTGTCGTCGCTGTGCTCGACCCGCGGCTGGCCACCGCCCGCTACGGGTCGTTCCTGCGGGCCAGCCTGCCGCCGATGTGGACCACCGACGACCCGAAGGTGGTGCGGACGGCGCTTGGTCGGCTTGCGGAGTCGGCGCGGTAGCGGGCGGGTTGGTGGTGCAGGTTCACCACGGTATGCAGACGAACCCGCACTCCCCACAATGTGCCCGTCGTGGGAAGCGCGGGTTGGCCGGCATACCGTGGTGAAACCGCAGCCGCCGCCCCCGGCCAGTCGTCACCCAGCGAACGCAATCGCGATCGCAGCACCGAGATGGGCGTTGTTCCGCACGAGCGCGATGTTGGCTTCGAGGCTGGCGCCGCCGGTGATCTCGACGATCCGGCCGAGCAGGTACGGCGTGATGTCCTTGCCGGTGATCCCGAGCCGCGCAAGGTCGGCCAGCGCCTGCTCGATGATCGCGTCGATCTCGGCGCGCGGGATCTCGTCGGCCTCCGGGATCGGGTTGGCGACGCTGATCCCGCCGCCGATGCCGAGCGCGTCCTTCGCCCGCATCTGCGCCGCGATCTCCTCGGCTGAGTCCACACGCAGCGGCACGTCGTACCCGCTCGAGCGTGTGTAGAACGCCGGGAACTCGTCGGTGCCGAAGCCCAGCACCGGCACGCCGAGCGTCTCCAGCTTCTCCAGGGTCAGGCCGATGTCCAGGATGCTCTTCACGCCGGCGCTCACGACCGTCACCGACGTCACCGACAGCTCGGTCAGGTCGGCGCTCACGTCGAACGTCGCCCCCGCCCCCCGGTGCACGCCGCCGAGCCCGCCGGTCGTGAACACCCGGATGCCGGCCAGCGCGGCCAGCCGCATCGTCGACGCCACCGTCGTCGCGCCGTGCTCGCCACGCGCCACGACGTACGGCAGGTCGCGGATGCTCACCTTGCGCACGGACGCATCCGAACCGAGCAGCTCCAGGCCCTCGTCGTCGAGCCCGATCCGGGGAACGCCGTCGAGCACCGCGATCGTGGCCGGCGTCGCGCCGTCGTCGCGGATGATCTGCTCGACCTCACGCGCCATCGCGACGTTGTCGGGGTAGGGCATGCCGTGGCTGATGATCGTGCTCTCGAGCGCGACCACCGGGCGGCCCTCGGCCCGGGCGGTCGCGACCTCGTCGGTGAGCCGGAGCAGCGGCTTCACGCGAGGGTCTCCAGGGCGGCGTCGATCAGGGCGGGGGAGAGGTCGGGCCGGACAGTCTCGGCGGACTGGACGGTCAGCATCGCAGCCGCAGCGCCTTCGTACGCCGCCCGCGTGAGGTCGGCGCCCCGGCACAGGGCGTGCACGTACGCCGCCAGCATCGCGTCGCCGGCGCCGGTCACGTCGACCGCGTCCACGGCCGGGAGGGCCACCCGTTTCGGGGCCACGTCCGGCCGGAAGGGCGTGCTCCCGCGCACCCCCTCACGCAGCCACACCACGCCGATCCCGCGAGTGTGCAGCGTCGCGGCAGCGGACGCGGGCACGTCGTCACCGGTCAGCGCCACCAGCTCGTCGGCCGTCGGGGTGAGCGTGTGCACCGGCACGCCGTCGAGGTAGGGCGCAATCAGGGCGGCCTTCGGTGCGCTCACCGGGTCGAGCACCACCGGCACGCCCGCCTCGTCGGCCTGCCGCAGCGCGTGCTCCAGCGTGGCGGCCGGCAGGTTGCCGTCGAGCACCAGCCAGTCGGCGTCGGCCACCCCGGCGCGGTCGACGTGTTCGGGCGCGATCGTCTCGGTGGCCGCCATGTCGGCGACCCCGGCGACCAGGCTGCCGTCGTCGTCGAGCAGGGCGGTGTAGGTGCCGGTCGGACCGTCCCATGGCACCCGCAGCGTCTTCACGCCGGCGAACCTGGTGCGCGCCAGCAGCTCCTGTCCGGCCGTGTCGTCGCCGACCGCGAGCAGCAGCCGGGTCGGGGTGCCGAGCCGGGCGAGGTTCTCCGCGACGTTGCGACCCACGCCACCGTACGTGCGCACCGTCGTGCCCGGGTTGCTCGTGTGCGCCCGCAGCGGCCCGCTGCTGCGGGCGAGCACGTCGAGGTTGGCCCCGCCGATCACCAGAACCGTCACGGTGCGTGTCTACCGCACCGGTGGTGTCAAGGCGCGTCGGCAAGCTCGGCACGAGGCTCACATCTTGCGGAGGACCGCCGTGACGATGCCGAGGATCGTCGCCTTGTCGCCGTCGATCGGGGCGTAGGCCTCGTTGTGCGGCAGCAGCCAGACGTGGCCGTCCTTGCGCTGGAACGTCTTCACGGTCGCCTCGCCGTCGAGCAGCGCGGCCACGATGTCGCCGTTGTCGGCGGTCTGCTCCTGGCGCACCACGACGTAGTCGCCGCTGCAGATCGCCGCGTCGACCATCGAGTCACCAGCCACCTCGAGCATGAACAGGGTGCCCTCGCCGACCAGCGTCTTCGGCAGCGGGAAGACCTCCTCGATCCGCTCCTCGGCGAGGATCGGGCCGCCCGCCGCGATCCGGCCCACCATCGGGACGTACGTCGCCGCCGGCACGGCGTCGCCCACACCGGTCGCGTCGTACGACGAGTCGTCGGTGGTGCCCAGCGCGCGGCGGGCCGCCATCAGCTCGGGCAGGAACACCTCGAGCGCCCGCGGCCGGTTGGGATCGCGCTTGATGAACCCCTTCGCCTCGAGCTCGCGCAGCTGGTAGGCCACGGACGAGGAGGAGGCCAGGCCGACGTGCTCGCCGATCTCGCGGATGCTCGGCGGGTAGCCGCGCTTCTCGATCGCCTCGCGCAGGAACGACAGGATGCGCTGCTGACGCACGGTGAGCCCGGTGCCGTCGGGCGGCGCGTCGGGAAGCTCGGTGACCTTCGTGCTCTTCGCCATGGCTGATCTCCTACCGGTGCTGCCCGGGACCGGGCCCCCGGACGGGCCGTCGCGGGTGAACACCACGCTAGAGCAGGAGGGCAGCCTTTTCAAACATCTGTTCGAACAGCGTGTCGTGTGGATCGCCGTCGAGATCGTTCGAACATTCGTTCGCCCAACCACTTGATTTCGTTCGAACACCTGCTCTAATCTCGTACATGTGTTCGATCGAACGCCTGATCGAGCCGGAGGCCACCGGCGTTGTCGGTGGCGGCCGGTAGACATCTGTTCGAGAAAGACATCGACCGCAATCGCGACCACACGGGTCGCGCTTCCCCGAGGAGGTCACCGATGAGCACGCTGAGCATCTCACCCGCGTTCCACCCGATCACCCGCCCGCAGCTGCGGCTCACCCGCCGCGGCCGGCTGCTGCTGGTGGTGGCGTTCCTGCTCGCGGCCATGGTCGTGATGGTGCTCTCCGGTGGGTTCGCCGCCGCCAGCCGCGAGTCCGGCACGCCGGAGCCGGTCCGCGTGGTCCAGGTGCAGCCCGGCGACACCCTCTACGGCATCGCCGGCGAGCTGGCCCGCCCCGGCCACGTGCGCGACATGGTCCACCGCATCCAGCAGCTCAACTCGATGTCCGGCTCCTCGCTCCAGGTCGGCGACTCGCTCGCCGTGCCGCAGTGACGCGGGGGTAGTCCGGCAACAGGCATCCGGCGGCCTTCCTCGACCCGAGGTCGCCGGCATGGGGGAAGGGTCCTCACCTGAGGGCTCAGTGGGGGCGGGACCAACGCGCTTGGTCCCGCCCCTGCTTCATGTCCCGGCTACGCCCGTGCGGCGCCCTCGGCCAGCAGCAGCTGGGCAGCGGTGTACGTCGCCATCACCACTGTCTCCAGCCGCTGCGGCGAGTCCTCGACCAGGAACTGCCGAGCCCCGAGCAGCGTGTCCGAGACCAGGAACAGCACGGCGCCGGCCGCGGTCAGCCGGCGCGCCTGCGGGGGCAGGTCGGCGTGGAGGGCGGTGGCGGTCATGGTGGTGAGCAGTGCCGAGTACGCCGCCACCGCGGGACCGAGCACCGGTGCGGTGCGGGCGGCGCCGATCGACATCGGCGGCGCCGAGAGCGCCCAGATCGCGGCGAGCGGGGAAAG
>JADMIO010549099.1_pt1 | contig 17598 bp, 18 predicted proteins | sample 8958161 | NCBI WGS metagenome assembly JADMIO01 (sample SAMN16585339, study PRJNA669376) | soil metagenome | isolation source: Crop rotation soil | place: USA: Cullars Rotation, Alabama | collected 2011
CGCGACAACTTGTCCACGTGGAATTCTAAGCTTAGGATCCCAATGTGCTGGAAAGCCGCAAAGCGTCGGCACTCGCGGAACAGGCAGCCGAGCTTGCGCGCGCTGCAGGCAACGAGCGCGGCGAGCTGCTGAGCCGGCTCTTCGCAGCACATCAGTCCCTCATCACCGCTGCGAACGCGGATGTCGTACCCGTCGAGGAGCTCGCCGCCCGAGTGATTCCGATGCTCGAAGCGGCGAAGGATCACGCGGGCCTCGTATACGCGCACCGCTCTCGGGCGTGGGCGGCCAACTTCCGCGGTCAGTGGTCCGACATGCTGCGCGCCGGCCAGGAGGCACTGCGGCACGCGGACCTCGCGGGCCAACGGCACGGGAGCCTCTTCGGGATCGCCGGTGGTCTCATCCACGGCCCGACGCCTGCGGAGGAGGCGCTGCGGATCCTCGACGCTGCAGACGTCAGAGACCCGTTCCATGACCTGGCACATGCGCAACTGCTCGGAATGCTCGGTCGAATCGACGAAGCCCGCTCCCTCGGCGCTGACGCGGGCGAGCGGGCATACCAATGGTGGGGGATCCAAGACGGTTACGGCCCCGACACCGAGCCGGCCCTTGCGGACATCGAGGTACTCGCCGGTGACTACGACGCCGCCATTCGGCGTTACCGCGTCTCCTGCGCCTACTTCGATCGGCAGGGTAAGTACGCCTTTCTGTCGACCTGCATCACGCAGCTCGGCCGCTGCCTCTGCATGGTCGGACAAGTCGACGAGGCGGAGCCGCTGATCCTCAGAGGCCTGGAGCTCGGCGGCGAGCACGATCTGATGACACAGATCGTCGGCAATGAGGCACTCGCGCGGGCTCGCTCGATTCGCGGCGAGCACGACGAAGCAGAAGCCCTGGGACGCCAGGCGGTGGCGTACGCCGAGCAAACCGACTCTCTGACCGCCCAGGGGCTCGCCTGGTGGGACCTGGGCGAAGTCAACGCCGCGGCCGGCCGCGCCCACGAGGCCGCCCGGAGCTTCGAGACGGCGATCGAGCGCTACGAGCAGAAGCAGAACGTCGCGATGGCGCGCCAGGTGCGCGCCGCCCTGGAGGCGCTGCACGAGAAGATGCCGTCGTGAGCGAGCACGACCTCCCAGCCTGGAGCCTTCCGTCGGAGGCGACCGCGCAGATCGCCGTCCAGAGCTCCTGGCCGAAGGAGATCACCCGCGACTGGGCGTACGGCGGCTCGACGGGAGCGGGCGCTCGCGTGTGCATCCTCGATTCCGGCGTCGAGGCCGGGCACCCGCTCGTGGGCGACGTGCAGAGCGCGGTCGTCGTGACGAAGGGCGAGGACGGCGAGCCGCGCATCGACCCGGACACGGAGGGGGACGTCTGCGGGCACGGCTCCGCGTGTGCCGGGATCGTGCGCGCGCTCGCGCCGGAGGCGGAGATCCACAGCGTCCGTGTGCTCGGGCCCGGCTACACCGGCAGCGGCAAGATCCTGCTCGCCGGGCTGAAATACGCGATCGACGAGGGGTTCGACATCGTGAACATGAGCCTCTCCACGACCAAGAGCGACCACGCCGCCGTCCTGCACGAGCTCGCGGACGCCGCGTACTTCAAGCGCACCGTCCTCGTTGCCTCAGCGCACAACATGCCGGTCGAGAGCTACCCCTGGCGTTTCTCGTCCGTGATCTCCGTCGGCAGCCACATGGAGGAGGATCCGATGGTCCTGTACTACAACCCGAACCCGCCGGTCGAGTTCTTCGCTCGTGGAGTCGAGGTCGACGTCGCCTGGCTCGGCGGCGAGACGCTTCGCTGCACCGGGAACAGCTTCGCGACGCCGCACGTCGCCGGAATCTGCGCGCTGATCCGCTCGAAGCACCCCGAGCTGACACCGTTCGAGCTGAAGAGCCTCCTGCACCTCACCTCTCGGAACGTGGCGGACCGGAGATGAGCGAGCGCGACCTTAACGCAGCCGTCGCCGCGGGTGTGCTCGGCTCCGAGGAGCGCTTCCGCGAGCTGCTCCGCTCGGTCGTCGAGGTCGCCCGGGCGATCTTCGGCGCGAAAGCCTCCTCGGTGCTGCTGCTCGACGAGGCTGCGAACGAGCTCGTTTTCGAGGCAGTCGTCGGCGAGGGCGAGGAGACCCTGCTCGGGCAGCGCTTCCCGGCAGGCACCGGCGTGGCCGGCTGGGTGCTCGCGACGGGCACGCCGCTGGTGATCGAAGACGTCGCCCGCGATCCACGCTTCGCGCAGGACGTCGCCCAGGACACGGGCTACGTGCCGCAGGGGCTGATGGCCGTGCCGCTGCTCCACGAGGAGCGCGCCCTAGGCGTGCTCGAGGTGCTCGACCGGACGACGAAGTTCACGTTGCAGGAGATGGAGCTGCTCGGGCTCTTCGCCGCCCAGGCGGCGGTGGCGCTCGACCTCCTGCAGCGGGCACGCGAGGCGGAGAGCGCACTTGGCGGCGGAGGCCGGCTCGCGGTAGTCGCCCGGGTCGCAGCGGCGCTCGAGTCGCGCGACGACGAGGCCGGCACGCGGCTGCTCGCGGCCCTCGAAGAAGTTCTCCGCTAGGCGCAAAGAAAAGGCCCGCAGTCGCGGGCCTTTTCTCGCGCTCGATTAGCGCAGATCTACGCGCCGTGAATCTTGCGATGGGCCTCGACGTCGTCGCCGTCGTCGTTACCGTCGTCGGTAATGCCCTTGTGAATCTTCCTGTGCGCCTCGACGTCCTCGTCCTGAGTCTCGTCCTCGTCAGAGACCTTGCGCTCGAGCTCGTCCGACATTTCCCTTCCTCCTTGAAAGTCGCTTCCGCATTACGCGGTCTGCCCCACTAGACGGGGAACATGACCGAAATCTTCCCACGTTCTCTGGAATCGCAACGTGGCTGGTGAAATGCTCGCGGGATGAGCAGGTGGCGGGAGAAGCTGGCCGAGTCGGCCGGCGCGTTCCGGGACAACTTTGCGAACCCGCAGCTTCGCCGACTTCAGCTCGCGGGCGTGGGCTCCGTCGTGGGGCAATGGGCGTACAGCATCTCCGTCTCGGTGTATGCCTACGAGCAGGGCGGTGCGAAGGCTGTCGGGGTCGTCACCCTCATCCGCACCATCCCTGCAGCGATCTGCGCGCCGTTCCTCGGGACCCTTGTCGACCGACTCCCGCGGGTCGCGGTGATGGCGGCGTCGAACCTCGGCAGAGCGACCGTGATCGGAGCCGCGGGCGCGGTCGCGCTCGCCGACGGCCCCGCGGTGGCCGTGTACACGCTCGCAGGGCTGGCTGCGATCCTCGCGACGATCTTCCTCCCCGCCGAGTCGTCGATCCTCCCGGAGCTCGCTCGAAGCCCGGAGGAACTGACCGCGGCGAATGTGACGCGGAGCACGATCGACAGCGTCGGCAGCTTCGCCGGGCCTGCGATCGGCGCCGGCCTCCTCGCGGCAACGAGCGCAGGAGTCGTCTTCCTCGTCACCGCGGGCACGTTTGTCTGGGGCGCCATCATCGTCTCGCTGATCCGCCCGCAGGCGGAGGCCGCCGCGGTAGAGGACGGCGAAGGGACGTCCGAGGGCTTCCTGCGCGGAACGGCGGCCGGGTTCAAGGCGATCGCGGTCGAGAAGCGCCTCCGTCTCGTCATCCTTCTCTACTCCGCCCAGACGGTCGTCGCCGGCGCCCTCGGCGTGCTCGTGGTCGTGACGGCGCTCGACCTGCTCGACAAGGGGCCGTCGGGGGTCGGCTTGCTCGAGGCCGCCTCAGGTATCGGCAGCCTCGCGGGCGCCGTCGCGGCCTTCACGCTGATCGGGCGTAAGCGGCTCGCTTCGGACTTCGGGCTCGGCATCGTGCTCTGGGGCGCACCGCTTGTCTTGATCGGCATCTGGCCGAACATGCCGGTCGCGCTGGTCGCGCTCGCCGTGGTCGGGCTTGGCAACACGCTCGTCGATGTGGCGGGGCTGACCCTTCTGCAGCGCACCGCGCCGGCGGCGGTGATGGGCCGGGTGTTCGGCGTGCTGGAGATGGTCCTCGTCGGGACGATCGGGCTTGGCGCAGCGCTGGCACCTGCGCTGATCCACTGGTTCGGTATTCGCTGGTCGCTCGTGATCACGGGCGCGTTCCTCCCTGTGCTTGCAGCGCTCACCTGGCGTCGGCTGGTCCAGATCGACGCGGAGTCGAATGCGCCCGCAGCGCTGGGCCTGCTCGAACGCATCTCGATCTTCGCTGCGCTCCCCGGCCCCACGCTCGAGCGACTCGCTTCTCAGCTCGAGCCCGTCGACGTCTCCGCGGGCACGTCGGTGATCCGCCAGGGTGAGCCCGGCGACCGCTTGTACGTGATCGAGTCCGGCCGATTCGGCGTCGCTGTGGACGGGTCGTCGGAGGGCGAGCTCGGGCCCGGCGACTTCTTCGGCGAGATCGCGCTCCTCCGCAACGTGCCGCGCACGGCGACGGTCACGGCGCTCACCGACGGCCGGCTGCAGGCACTCGATCGCGAGCCGTTCCTCGCCGCCGTCGCGGGCAACCCGCCGAGCGCGCGGGCCGCAGACGCCGTGGTGGGTGCGCGGTTGGGTATGGCCCGCGTGGAATGATCCGGAGGTGAACGACCCGAGGGTCGAGGAATACGCGCGCCTGCTCGTCGACTGCGTCCGCCCGGAGCCGGGCTGGAACGTACTCGTGCGGTCTCAGCCGCTCGCCCGGCCGCTCGTCGAGGCTGTGACCCGCGAGCTCGGGCGCCGCGGTGTGCGGGCGCTCGTGCGCCTGGTCTTCGACAACGTCGGCAGCGTGTTCGTCCGCGAGGCCCCGCTCGAGTTGCTGGAGCAGCTTCCGGACATCGAGCGCCACGAGCTCGAGACTGCCAACTCGTACATCGCGATCCTCGCGCCGGAGAACACGCGCGAGGGCGCCGATGTCCCGGCCGAGCGCTCCGGCCGCCGCCAGGCTGCGATGCGCGCCGTCCAGGAGCCGTACCTGCGCGACGAGCGGCCGTGGACGGGCTGCTACTTCCCCACCGAGGCCGTCGCCCAGGACGCCGGAATGACCCTTCCCGAGTTCGAGGAGTTCCTCTACGGCGCCGTGCTGATCGACTGGGACGCGCTCAGGCGCGAGATGGAGGTGATCAAGGGTCGCTTCGACCGGGCCGAGACCGTAAGGGTCGTCGGCGCCGAAACCGACCTGACGTTCAGCCTGGCGGGCCGCCGGGGGAAGGTCGACGCGCGCGAGGCGAACATGCCGGGCGGCGAGGTCTTCTACTGCCCTGTGGAGGACTCGGCGGAGGGCGTGATCACGTTCGCGGAATACCCGGGCTGCTACATCGGCCACGAGGTGCCCGGGATCCGGTTTCGCTTCGAGGCCGGAAAGATCGTCGAGGCGTCGGCGGCGGGCGACGAGGAGTGGCTGCTCGCGACGCTCGACACCGACGAGGGGGCGCGCCGGCTCGGCGAGTTCGGGATCGGCTGCAACCCGGGGATCCAGCGTCATATGAAGAACACGCTGTTCGACGAGAAGATCGAGGGCACGGTGCATTTCGCGGTCGGCACCGGCTTTCCGCAGCTCGGCGGCCAGAACCACAGCGCGATCCACTGGGACATCGTCAAGGACCTCCGCAACGGCGGACGCATCGAGCTCGACGGCGAGGTAGTCCAGGAGAACGGCAAGTGGCTGTAGAGCCGCGGATCGCCGCGTACGCGGAGCTCCTCGTCGAGCGGTGCCTCGGCGTCCAGCCCGGCTGGCAGGTGCTCATCCGCTCGCAGCCCGCCGCCCGGCCCGTGCTGCTCGAGCTCATGCGTCTCGTCGCGCGAAAGGGCGCCTATCCGCTCCTACGCATGAACTACTCGATGTGGCCCATCGACGAGGTGTGGTACTCGGTCGCGCCCGAGGAGCTCGCCGGTGAGCTCTCGGAGATCGACCTCTACGCGGCCGAGCACATGGACGCGCGGATCACGATCGAGGCGCCCGACAACTCGCGCGGGGTAGCCGAGATCACGCCCGAGCAGCGGGCGCTCGGCCGCAAGGCGTCCGCTCCGTTCTACCGCCGGACGATGGCACACGAGATCCCCTGGGTCAGCTGCCAGTACCCCACTCCCGCGCTCGCCCAGGAGGCGGGCATGTCGGTCGCCGCGTTCGAGGACTTCTTCTACGCGGCCTGCCTGCGCGACTGGGACCAGGAGTCGGCATTCATGCACCGGCTGAACGAGCGCTTCAGCGCGGCGGAGCAGGTGAGGATCGTCGGGGAGAACACCGACCTGACACTCTCGCTCGCAGGCCGGGAGGGCGAGGTCGACGACGGCCGGACGAACATGCCGGGCGGCGAGTTCTTCTTCGCCCCGGTGGAGGATTCCGCCGAGGGCACGATTCTCTTCGACGTGCCGACCGACTTCGACGGCGGTGCGGTCGACCGGATCCGGCTGACCTTCCGCAAGGGGCGAGTCGAGGAGGCTCGCGCCGAGCGGGGCGAGGAGACGCTGCTCGCCGCGATCTCGATCGACGACGGCGCCCGGTTCGTCGGCGAGCTCGGGATCGGCTGCAACGCGGGGATCACGCGCCCGGCCCGCAGCACCCTCTTCGACGAGAAAATGGCCGGGACGATCCACATGGCCCTCGGCGCGAGCTACCCGCACATCGGCGGCAAGAACAAGAGCAGCCTGCACTGGGATCTGGTCAAGGACCTGCGCCCGGGCGGGCGAATCGAGCTCGACGGCGAGGTCGTCCAGGAGCACGGGAGCTGGCTGATCTAGTCGCGCTCGCGACAGCGGCGGAGATCCCGGACGGGGACGAGGACTTTCCGGCGCTGATCGCGGAGCTCGCCGCGCTCGGCGTGGCAGCGGAGGCGGCCGTGTGGGACGGCGACGTCGACTGGTCGCGGTTCGACCTCGTGGTACTGCGCGCGACCTGGGACTACGCGGAGCGGCGGGATTCCTTTCTCGCCTGGGCGCGCTCGCTCCGGCGTGTGCTCAACCCCGTGCCCGCGCTGGAGTGGAACACCGACAAGCAGCGCTACCTGACCGACCTCGCGGCCGCGGGCGTGCCGATCGTGCCGACGAAGTTCGTCGCCCCCGGTGAGCCATTCCGCCCGCCGGACGAGCCGTTCGTCGTCAAGCCTGCGATTTCCGCCGGCGGTCGCAGCTCGGCGCGATTCGCCGGACGCGCCGCCGAGGCGAGAGAGCTCGTCGCCCGGATTCATGCCGACGGCCGGACGGCGATGATCCAGCCCGACCTCGGGGACATCACCGAGACGGACCTCGTCTACCTCGACGGCTCGTACTCGCATTCGCTCCGGCGCCGGGTCCCGCTGCCCGAGGCCGGCGACCGCGACGTCTTCTACCTCGAGGAGGAGCTGGCGCCCGCACAGGCGAGCGCCCGCGACCATGACGCCGCCGAACGCGCGCTCGCGTGTGCGTCGGCCGAGCTCCTCTACGCCCGCGTCGACCTGGTCGGCGGGGCCGTGCTCGAGCTGGAGATCGCCGAGCCGTCGCTCTACTTGGCGTTCGGCGACGGCGCGGCCGGGCGGCTCGCCGCTGCGATCGCCGCCCGTCTCTGAAGGCCCACGCGCGCGGCGCTCTTGCGCTCGGCGAATTCCGGGTCAGCGCGGGCGCTGCGTGGTGCGCGCGGACGCCGGGCGCTGCGTCGGCTGCTCGAACGTGTAGCGGCTGCCGACCAAGGGGCCCTTGTTCAAGAGCATCGCGCGGTCATGGGCTTCCTTGGTCAGGCGACCGCCGCCGGCGCCGTGCCTCTCATCCCTGAATTCCATGACTCCTCCTTCGGTCTCGGATGAGTCCGGAATCCCCGGCATGCCGCAAACGGAAACGCAGCTCCGCTCGCCCAATCCTGTCCCGGGGCCGGCCCCGCGTCGAACTCTCAGTCAGCCTGAGTTGCGGCGCGCAACTGCCCCGCGACCGAGGGTGCACTGAGCAGGAGGATCAGCAGTCTGGCCTTGACCGACAGTTCCGTCGACTGGTGCGCCACGACGTCCGGCAGCTTCGAAACCACCGTGTCCGGCATCGCGAGTGCTCGCAACAGCGGCTCCGCAGTCGCCGCAGGAATGCCTGCCGCGACGACCGCCGTCAGCGGTTCGGCGTCGAGCTCGGCGCGGTAGACATCGTCTCTCGCGATCCGCTCGGCAAGGGCGACGATCTCGCGCATCGCCTGTTCCAGCTTCGACGCGAGTTGATGGAGCCCGGCCCCCTCGACCGCCGCGACCGGATCTGCGTCGAAAAGTTGACGGAAGGACGGGTCGATCGCGAGCCTCCGCTCGAGCTCGGCGAGGTCATGGTCGTTCAGCCCGCTCCGTCCCGCCGCGGAAGTGCCGTCGAAGATGTGCTGCGCCTTGATCAACCACCCGTTTGGCGCGGGACGTAGGAGCCGCAAGAGGCGCGCCAGTCGCGCGTCGCCGTGAGCGTTGCCCGTCACATCAGACAAGACGCCGAGGCGGCGTAACTTCTTCCACCGCCTTCACGAAATCCTCCGTCCAGCGACGACCGCAGCTCCGACGGTGCGGTTGAAAGGACGGGCTACGCTAACCACGTGAGCGTCACAGACGCCCTCGGCCGGCCGTTGCGCGACCTCCGGATCTCGGTCACCGACCGCTGCAACTTCCGTTGCGTCTACTGCATGCCGAAGGAGGTCTTCGGCCGAGACCACGCGTTCCTCGAGCGGCGCGAGCTCCTGACCTTCGAGGAAATCGAGCGGCTGGCGCGCGCGTTCGTCGCTCATGGCGTCGAGAAGATCAGGATCACCGGCGGCGAGCCGCTCGTCCGCCGAGATCTCGAGCGGCTGATCGCGCAGCTCTCCGCGCTGGACGTCGACCTGACGCTGACCACGAACGGGTCACTGTTGCCACAGAAGGCAACGGCGCTCCGCGACGCGGGCCTGAGGCGAATCACGGTCAGCCTCGACTCGCTCGACGACGAGATCTTCCGCGCGATGAACGACGTCGACTTCCCTGTGGCCCGAGTGCTGGAGGGAATCGAGGCCGCGACGGCGGCCGGGCTGCCGGTGAAGGTGAACATGGTCGTGAAGCGCGGCACGAACGAGGACCAGATCGTCCCGATGGCGCACGAGTTCCGCGACCGCGGTCACATCCTGCGGTTCATCGAGTACATGGACGTCGGCCACTCGAACGGCTGGCGGATGGATGACGTCGTGCCGGCGGCCGAGATCGTCGCCACGCTCGGCGCCGAGCTCCCGCTCGAGGCGGTGCCGCCGAACTACCCGGGCGAGGTCGCGCGCCGCTGGCGGTATGCGGACGCCTCCGGCGAGGTTGGAGTGATCGCTTCGGTCACCGAGCCGTTCTGCGGCGCCTGTACGCGTGCGCGGCTGTCCGCGGAAGGACGCCTCTATACCTGCCTCTTCGCACTGCGCGGCCACGACCTACGCGCACTCGTCCGCGGGGGCGCGTCCGACGAGGAGCTACACGCGGAGATTGGCCACGTCTGGGGTCGGCGTGCTGCCCGCTATTCGGAGATCCGCTCCGAGGCGACGGCAGACCTCGAGCGCGTGGAGATGTCCTACATCGGCGGCTGACGGCCGGCATCTGGTCGGGCGGGACACCGAGCTCGCCGCCGTAGCATCCTGGCTCGACAAGCCCAGCCCCTGGGCCCCCAGGCCCACGGGGATGAAAGCCGTCGGCCGCGGCGTTAATATCCCCGTGCCCCGGAGGCACGTACCCCCATGACCGAATTCGTCGTCGCAGCAGGCCGCAGGCATCTACCGAGGGGCTGGACGGACCTCGGCCGCCAGATCGTGATCTGGTTCGGCTTCCTGGGCCTCTACCAGATCGCCCGAGGCCTCGCCGACCGGAATCCCACCCGCGCGTTCGAGAACGGGCTCGGCGTCATCAATATCGAGGAGCGCGTCGGCGACCTCTTCGAGGTGACGCTCGCGAACCTGATCTCCGGATCGAAGTTCCTCACCTGGATCGTCTCGTTCACCTACTGGAACTCAGAGTTCACGGTCATCGGGCTGACGCTGCTGTTCGTCTACCTCCGGCGGCACGACGCGTTCACGCGGTTCCGGAACTGGATCCTGCTCGCGAACGTGGTCGGACTGGTCGGCTACGTGGCGCTGCCGACCGCGCCGCCGCGCTACTTCCCGACGTTCGGCTTCCCGCAGGTGTGGATGCCGAACCACGGCAGCGGCCTGGTCGAGTTCGCTGCCAATCCGTACGCGGCGATGCCGTCGCTGCACGCCGCCGACGCGCTGATCGTCGGGATCTCGATGGTGACGGTGTGCCGGCACTGGTGGTCGAAGGCGCTGTGGGCGCTCTGGCCGGCGTGCGTCTGGTTCGCCGTTATGGCGACCGGCAACCACTTCTGGCTGGACATCCTCGCCGGGATCGTCGTCGCGGGCCTGGCGGCGATCGTGATCTACCGGCGTCCGCTCTGGCGGCGGCTGCGCCCGGCTCCGGCCACGGTCTGAGCGTCAAGGCCACCTATACGGACGGCGCGCGGCGCCTGGCGTCGCGCTCGATCACGGGTCTTGCCCGCACCCGGGTGACGCCCTCGATGCTGACCGCGGCCGGCGTGACGCTCTGCGCGATCGCCGCCGTGCTCGTCTACTTCCAGTACAAGAACGAGTGGCTGTTCTACTGGGCCGGAGCCGCGGTGTTCGTACTCGGATCGGTGCTCGACATCCTCGACGGCGCGCTCGCGCGAGCCGGAGGCAAGTCAACCGTCTTCGGCGCGTTTCTCGATTCGACGACAGACCGAATCGGCGAGGCGTTCATGCTCGGCGCGATCGCCGACGCCCTGGCCCGCGACGGCAACGAGACTGCCTTCCTGTTCGTCTTCGCTGCCCTTGCCGGCTCGTTCCTCGTCTCGTACACGCGCTCGAAGGCGGAAGCGCTCGGCCTGCGCGGCGACGTCGGCATCGGCTCGCGCGCAGAGCGGGTCGTGGTGATCACCGCAGGCCTGGTCTTCGCGCCGTGGGGCGGCTTGCAGTGGGCGGTGTACTTCCTCACCGCGACCGCTTGGATCACGGTTGCGCAACGCGTGTGGTTCGTGCGCAAGCAACTGCGAGCCAACGGGCAAATGTAAAGGGTCTGACCCTTTGCCGATCGCGTCGGCCATGTCCGCTTTTGGCAAACGGCTGCAAACCCGCGGAAAGGCAGATGTAAAGGGTCTGACCCCTTTGCGCGACTGCTAGCACTGCGTGATAGGGTTGCTAGCACTCCTGTGCTAGCACGAAAGAGCGTATTCGTCCGGATGCCGCGCGAGCTCAAGCGGCGGCTGACGGAAGAGGTGAAGGCAAGCGGCCGCAGCGTCAACGACGTCGCGGTCGGGCACCTCGCCTCGAGCTTCGCGGTCGCGTTCGAGCCCAGCGGCCGCGCCGGTACGACTCCGCGCGAGGGCGGCTCCGTCCTCCTCCGCATGCCCCCGGAACTGAAGGAGCGCCTGGTCAGGCGCGCAGCCGAGCGCAGGCAGACCGTGAACCAACTCATTGTCGGGACGCTCTCCGAGCGGCTCGGCCTCAAAGGAAAGGAAGCTATGGCTTCGACCAACGGATCCTCGAACGGCAAGACGCCGTCGAAGGACAAGGTGCGCGTCGCCATCATCGGCGTCGGCAACTGCGCCAACTCGCTGCTCCAGGGCGTCGAGTACTACAAGAGCGCCAACGCGGACGATTCCGTCCCTGGCCTGATGCACGTCGACCTCGGCGGGTACCACATCAACGACATCGAGTTCGTCGCCGCCTTCGACGTCGTCAAGGGCAAGGTCGGCGTCGACCTCGCCGAAGCGATCTGGGCGCACCCGAACGACACGATCAAGTTCGCCGAGGTGCCGAAGACCGGCGTCACCGTCAACCGCGGCATGACTCTCGACGGGATCGGCAAGTACCTGTCCGATGTTGTCGAGAAGGCGCCCGGCGAGACCGACGACGTGGTCGGGATCCTCAAGGAGCGCAACGTCGACGTCGTCGTCAACTACCTCCCGGTTGGCTCCGAGGACGCGACCAAGTGGTACGTCGAGCAGGTGCTCAACGCCGGCTGCGCCATGGTCAACTGCATGCCCGTCTTCATCGCGCGCGAGCCCTACTGGCAGCGCCGCTTCGAGGAGGCCGGCGTGCCGATCATCGGCGACGACATCAAGTCGCAGGTCGGCGCGACGATCTCGCACCGTGTCCTCACCACGCTCTTCCAGGACCGCGGCGTCCACCTCGACCGGACGATGCAGCTGAACGTCGGCGGCAACTCCGACTTCCGGAACATGCTGGAGCGGGACCGGCTCGAGTCGAAGAAGATCTCGAAGACCAACGCGGTCACGTCGATGCTCGACTACGACATCGGCGCGGACAACGTGCACGTCGGCCCGTCGGACTACGTGCCGTGGCTGACCGACCGCAAGTGGGCCTACATCCGCATGGAGGGCAAGGCCTTCGGCGACGTGCCGCTGAACATCGAGCTGAAGCTCGAGGTCTGGGACTCGCCGAACTCGGCCGGCATCGTCATCGACGCCGTCCGCCTCGCCAAGCTGGCGCTGAACAACGGCGTCGCCGGCGCCCTCGAGGCGCCGAGCTCGTACCTGATGAAGTCTCCGCCGGTGCAGGTCCGAGACGACGACGCGCGCGAGAACACCGAGCGATTCATCACCCAGCACGAGCGCAAGAAGACCAAGGTCGCAGCGAAGGCCTGATCCTCGATCGGGGGTGGGCGGCGGTCACGCCCACCCCCGATTAACCTCTGGCTGATGAGGATCTGCCTCGTCACGCCGTTCGCCTGGTCTGTCCCCCACGAGGTCAACGACCACGTGGCGGGCGTCGCGGCCGAGCTGCGCGACCTTGGGCACTCGGTCACCGTCCTCGCACCGTCGAACAAGGCCGCCGACCTGCTCGACGGACGGCGCTCGCTCCACGCCAAGGCCGACGCCGATGTGATCGCGCTCGGCCCGTCCATGCCGATCTCCCGGCGGAGCAGCATGGGCGTCCCGGTCGGCGCCCGCGCCGCCCTGACGATCGCGCTCGCCCGGGGCGGCTACGACGTCGTCCATGGCTTCGAGCCTGCCCTGCCTCTCCTATCTGGCGCTCCGACACGCGCGGACGATCGCGGTCGCGAGCTTCTTCTCCGCCGAGCGCCTCGCCTACCCGCCGGGGAAGTCCCAGAGAGAGCGGTTGCTCGGGCGGATCGACGCTCTCGTTGCCTCGTCCGACAACGTTGCCGCGGCAGCCGCCGAGCGCTTCCCCGGCGACTATCGCGTCCTCTCCCCCGGCGTCGACACGAAGCTCTTTCACCCAGGCCGCAAGCGCCGCCAGATCGTGCTCGAGTGGCGCGGGCTCGAGCGCCAGCTCGCGCGCAGCGTGATCCGGATGCTCGACGAGCTACCCGGCTGGGAGCTCGTCCTGCTCAAGACGCGCCCCTTCTCCGGCCGGCCGTATGTGCCGCGGCGGCTGATCGGCCGCGTCCACACGCGGCTGGCCCGGGACGCCGAGACCCGGGCCGCGATCCTCGGCGACACGAGCATCTTCGTGCCCGCGCTCGAGGGCAGCGCACGGCTCGCGCTCGAGGCCGACGCCGCCGGGCCGCCCCACCGAGAGGAGCAACCAGAGCTTGTCGGCGCCGCAGTCGCCCGGCTCGCCGAGGACGCCGACTACCGCGCCAAGGAAGGCGCAAGAGCACGGGCGCGTGCCGAAGCACAGAGCTTCGGCGCCGTCGGGGCCGAGCTCGACGGCCTCTACACCACGCTGGCTCGCCGCAAGCGCCCGGCCCGCCGCGACGACGACCCGCTCGCCGGCCGCCCCTGGATCCTCTGCGACCTGCACATGCACACCGAGTGGTCGCACGACTGCTCGATCCCGGTGGCCGACCTGCTCGACCACGCCGAGGCGGTCGGCCTCGGCGCGATCGCCGTCACCGACCACAACAAGTTCGGCGGCGCGCAGGAGGCGGTAGAGCTCGCCCACGACCGCGCGCTGACGGTCATCCCCGCCGAGGAAGTGAAGACCGACGGCCAGGGAGAGGTGATCGGCCTCTTCCTCGAGGAGGAGATCCCGCGCGGCCTCTCGTTCGCCGACACGATCGCGGCGATCAAGGCGCAGGGCGGGCTCGTCTACCTCCCCCACCCCTTCGACCGGATGCACGCGATCCCCGACCCGCGCACGCTCCATCGGCACCTCGCAGACATCGACGTCTTCGAGGTCTACAACGCGCGGCTTCTGCGCGAGTCGTTCAACGACGAGGCGCTCCGCTTCGCCCGCAAGTACGACCTGACGATGGCGGCCGGTTCCGACGCGCACGTGCTGCCCGGCGTCGGCACCGGCGCCGTCCGGATGCGCGCGTTCAACGGCCCGGAGGAGTTCCTCGTCAGCCTCAGCGGCGCACAGATCCTGCGGCGGCCGAAGTCCCTCGTCTACCTCCAGGGCCTCAAATGGGTCGCGCAGGCCAAGGAGCGGGTCCGCTAGCGGCGAACTCGTCTGTTGCCCCCAGTGAGCGCCGTGCCAACCGACGAGATCCACGAGAAGTACCTGAAGAAAGCGATCGCCGAGATCAACGAGCTCGGCGACGAGATCGCGCGCGCCGCGGGCGGCGCGGCGATTCCGGTACTCGGCTCGGGTCACCCGCTCGCCGACGTCTTCCTCCTCAAGCACCGGCCGCAATCGTCGGAGGCGCAGGAGGGCGTCGCGTTCTTCGGACGCGCCGGCCAGGCCGTGCTCAAGTCGCTGCAGCGGCTGCGCGTCGACCCGATGGCCGTCTATGGAACGAACTGCGTCAAGTTCGCAGAGGGCGCCGCCGACGAAGAGGCAGCCGGCTGGCTGACCCGCGAGCTGCACATCGTCCAGCCGAAGCTCGTCGTCATGATGGGCGAGGACGCGCGCGCCTTCCTCAACGATCTCGAGTTCCCGCTCTCGCAGCCGATCGAGCCGACGATCGGCGAGCTGCAGCAGTTCACGCCGACGATCCAGGCTCTCGTCGTCCCGGACATCGACACGTCGCTCGACGAGGCGCCGGAGAAAACCGCGTTCTGGAACGCCTTCAAGGTGCTCGGCTCCTGGTGGGCAGAGCTGCCTCCCTACTAGGCCGCCCGCGCGCCCTCGCGTTCCTCGCGGTCGCGGGCGCCCTCGTCGCCTACTACTACAGCGTCGACCACATCCCGGCGCTGTCGGACTGGTGGGATGTCGCGCTGCTCGGGTGCGTGCTGATCCCTGCCGTCTTCTCCCTCGACCTGATCGTGCTGCCGCTCGCCAAGGCACGGGGCCTCTTTCCGGTCGCCGCCGGGCTGGCGGTCTTGGCCGTGCTGGCCGAGATCGGCGACCTCGAGGTGCTCGCGAACTTCGCGAAACTCGCCGCCGTCACGATCTTTGCCTTCTGGTTCCTGCAGTTCTTCGAGGAGCTCGTCCTACTCGTGATCGTCGCTCTGGTCATCCCGTGGGTCGACGCCTACTCGGTCTTCCGCGGCCCGACGGGCCACATCGTCTCGAAGCACCCGCACGTCTTCACGAACCTGAGCTTCGGCTTCCCGCTGCCCGGCGGACAGACCGCCCGCCTGGGCCTTCCCGACCTGCTCTTCTTCGCGCTCTATCTCGCCGCTGCCCAGCGCTTCAGGCTCCGCGTCGGCTGGACGTTCGTCGCGATGTCGGCGTTCCTCGGTCTGACCGTCGCCATCGCCCAGTGGACTGAGCTGAACGGCCTACCGGCGCTGCCGGCGGTGTCGCTGGGGTTCCTGCTCCCGAACGCGGATCTGCTCTGGGCCAAGGCGCGCCACTGGCCGCGGCTGACCTAGCCGCCCTCCGGGCCCGCGTCACCGGCCGAAACTACAAACCCGGCGACGGACGGCACGATCTCCGCGCCGATCAGCCGCACCATCTCGACGTCGGTGTGGTCGAGGTGCTGCAGATACACCCGTTCGACCCCGGCGTCGGCGTAGACGCGCAGGCGCGCGACGACCTCGTCGACCGTGCCGATCAGCTTGTTCTCCTGCGCGAGCGCGGCCGCGGGGTCCTGGTCGCGGCCCGTGACCGCCGACTGCCGGCGGATGCGCTCGACGACCTCCTCCGGGTCGCGGCCGACGACGCAGACGGTCATCAGCGAGAAGGGGATCGGCTCACGGCCCGCCTCCTCGCAGGCGGCGACGACGCGCGTGCGCCGCTCTGCGCATTCGTCCGGTGTCGAGAACGTCGAGTTGTACTCGTCCGCGTAGCGCGCCGCGAGCCGGCAGCCGCGCGGGCGCGCGTGGCCGCCCAGGATCAGCGGGGGGCGCGGCTGCTGCACAGGTCGCGGTGAGCGCTCGGTCCACTGGCGCGTGACGTGCTCGAGCTGCCGCTCGAGCTCGTCCATCCGCTCGGACAGGTCGGGAAACGGAAACCCGAAGTGCTCGTGCTCGGACTCGTTCCAGCCGGCCCCGAGCCCGACCTCGACCCGCCCACCGGAGATGTTGTCCACAGTGGCAACGACCTTCGCCGGCTCACCGGCGCGGCGAAAGGTCACCGGCGAGACCAGCGTTCCGAGCCGAACCCGCTCGGTCGCGGCAGCCAGAGCAGCGACGGTCGACCATGCGTCGAGCGCAGCCCGTTCCTCGAAGCCGAACACCGACTCGTAGTGGTCCGAACGGAACAGCGCCTCGATGCCGCTCTCCTCGCACGCCCGGGCAAGCGCCAGCCACTGCTCCCAGGAGACGCCCTCCTGGCCCTCGATCATCAGCGCGACCCTCATCGCGTCAGCAGCGCCACGGACTCGACGTGCGGCGTGTGCGGGAACATGTCGACCGGCTTCACGCGCTGCAGCGTGTACCCCCACTCCCCGACCAGATCCTTGACGTTCCCGGCGAGCGTCGTCGGGTTGCACGAGACATAGACGATCGTCGGCGCCTCGAGCCGAGCGAGCCGCCTCAGAGCCTTCGGCGTCAACCCGGCGCGGGGCGGATCGACGACCGCGACGTCCGGCTTGCCGGCGCGGTCGGCGAGCCCTTCGATGGACGCGCCGACCTCGCCCGCGAAGAACGCGGTGTTCGAGACGCCGTTCAGCCCGGCGTTCTCGATCGCGCATGCGACCGATTCCTCGTTCGCCTCGATCCCCCAGACCGTGAGCGCGCGAGATGCCATCGCCAGGCCGATCGTCCCGATGCCGCAGTAGAGGTCGTACACCGTCTGCTCGCCGGTCAGCCCCGCGTACTCGATCGCGAGCTCGTAGAGCCGCTCGGCCATGCGCGTGTTCGTCTGCAGGAACGCATTCGGCCGGACGCGGAAGCGCAGGCCGAGGATCGACTCCTCGATCGCCTCCTCGCCCCAGAGCAGGTTCGTGGGCAGGTTCGTCACCTCGGCGGGCGAGTCGTTGACCGCCCAGTGGATCGAGCGCACCTCCGGGAACTCGCGCAGCGCGGCGACGAGCCGGTCGTCGCCCTGCAGGTCGCCCGGCGCAGTCACGAGCTGCACCAGCGCCTGGCCGGTGTTGCGGCCCTCGCGGACGACGAGGTGGCGCAGGTACCCGCGCTGCGCCTCCTGGTCGTACGGCGGCAGGCCCTCCTCCTGCGCCCAGTCGCGGACGGCGTCGCGGATCGCGTTGCCGAGATCGGTGGTGATCCAGCACTTGTTCACCTCGAGCACCTCGTCCCAGCGGCCGGCGCGGTGGAACCCGAGCGCTGCACCGCGCGGGGTCTCCGTGAACGAGTACTCGAGCTTGTTGCGGTAGTGGAACTGGTCCTCGGCGGGGAGGATCGGCTCGAG
>JADMIO011426250.1_pt1 | contig 17595 bp, 15 predicted proteins | sample 8958161 | NCBI WGS metagenome assembly JADMIO01 (sample SAMN16585339, study PRJNA669376) | soil metagenome | isolation source: Crop rotation soil | place: USA: Cullars Rotation, Alabama | collected 2011
CCGCCACTAAATTTGATGTATCGGAACAAGAGTTTTCAGAGGCCAACCAATTGCTACAAGAGGCTCATGGGCAGCTATCCCAAGCCTTAGCCGCGTCCGAGACAATTCTCAAAACCATCGATGTGACAGGTAAAGTTCGCTCTGGTGATCAGCTATTAGTAGCAGGCGAAACTTTAACCACTGCTGGGGAACATATCTCGCGGGGTTTGGCTCCTCTCTTAAAAGCCAAATTATTTGTTAATGGTGATAAGCCGCCAGAATTTACCATGGTACAAGCTATCGCTGCGGCCACGGAAGAGTTTACTCAAGCCTCGGCGTCCTTAACTCAAGCCGAAAAAGCCTTAGCGCAAGTTAAGGTCGAAACTGTGCCGGCCGATATTCAAGAGCCAGTTCGTACTTTGCAAGCCACAGTGCCGAAGGCCCACCAAGCCATTGATCTTTTTTTACACCAAAGCCAAGCCTTGTTAACAGTCTTAGGAGCCGATCGCGGACGCCAATATTTAGTCTTATTTGAAAACAATAATGAACAGCGAGCCACGGGTGGATTTATTGGGAGCTTAGCCCTGTTAAATGTCGATAAAGGACTAGTTGAGCATATTGATGTGCAGAGTGTGTATGATCCAGATGGTCAGCTTAAAGATTATATTTCGCCACCTGAGCCACTCCGACGAATCACCAACCGTTGGTATCTGCGGGATGCTAACTGGTTTGTCGATTTCAAGATTAGTGCCGAAAAAATTGCTAACTTTTTCGAAAAAGAAAATGGTCCGACGGTAGATGGGGTCATTGCCTTAACGCCGGAAGTAATTAAAAGCTTATTACAAGTGACCGGCCCAATTAAAGTCCCGGGCTATGATGTAACCGTGGATACTAACAATTTTGTTTTGCTGACTCAGGATCAAGTGACATATAACTACGATAAATCAGCTAATAAGCCGAAACAGTTTTTGGCGGATCTGACACCAATTCTGTTAAATAAGCTCTTCTCAGCGCCGGCGGGTAATAGTTTACAAGTCCTAAGTGCCTTAGGTACGGCTCTGAGCGAAAAGCAGCTGTTGATGTACTTTAAGGATCCGGAACTACAAACGAGGATTCACGAAGTGGGTTGGGATGGCTCCTATCCGCCAGATGCCCCTGGTTTTTTAAGCGTTAATAACAGCAACATTGGTGGTCATAAGAGTGATCAATTTATCACTCAAGAAATTGACTACCGAACGGATGTCGGCTCAGATGGGGTGGCCGAAGCCACAGTCACGATTCGTCGCACACATAATGGACCCACGGAAGCGCTTGAGTATAAATACCCGGTGGGTGAGGATCCTTCCAAAAAAGATAATGTAGTCTATCAACGAGTTTTGGTACCTAAAGGAGCGACATTGCTCGAGGCTCATGGCTACACACCGGCCACAGAAATTAAATCACTCGTGGAGCCAGATACCAGTCTGCCAGTTGTGCCTGATCCTGATGTAGCCGAGTGGCAGCGGGTACAAACGGTGGATAGTAGCGGTACGGCTATTGGCCAAGAGGCGGGGTACACTACGTTTGCCAATTGGATTGTGACACCCCCGGGACAGACTACGGTAACTGTCTATCGCTATCGGTTACCAATGAGTGTCAGTCAACCTGGGTTTTTTGACCAAGCGAAACAATATCAAATGTATGTGGCCAAACAGCCGGGCGATACCCGCACAATGGTGCGAATATCTCTGCAACTTCCCGAGAGTGCGAAGATCGTGCATACTGTTCCAGACACGGGAATAACATATGAGGGCGACAATATAGCCGTTTATCGTGGCGCTTTGCAACACGATGTCGTCATGGGAGCTGTTTTTGCTAAGAAATAGGCGTGTATGACTAAAAATGGATTAGGGAAAAATAATCGGAATGGTCGGATAGTCTCAGCGGCGCTTCTCTTAGGAGCGGCTTCACTGGGTTCACGAATAATTGGAGTGGTGCGGGAGCGAGTTTTGACCACTACCTTTGGGGCGGGCGATACCTTTGATGCCTTTGTGGCGGCTTTTCGGTTACCTGATCTGATTTTTAATTTAGTCGTAGTCGGCGCTCTCTCCGCGGCTTTTATTCCGCTCTTTACGGAAAAATTAGTGAAAGGTAAACGAGATGCGGACGGGCACCGTGAATCGGATACGTTTGCTTTATCAGTTCTACATTTAGTGATTTTAGTGGTGACAGCTTTAAGTGCTGTCTATGCTGTAACCGCTCCGTGGCTGGTACCTCTAATCACCCCCGGGTTTACGGGTGAAAAACTACGGCTCACGATTGAACTTTCCCGCATTATGGCCTTGCAGCCGGTTTTGTTGGGAATTAGTTTTGTCTTTTCTGGTATTCTGAATTCTCATAAACGGTTCCTGACGTATTCCTTGGCCCCTATTTTGTACAACGTGGGGATTATGTTTGGAGTCTTTTGCCTCTATCCCTGGTTGGGAGCGGCTGGGTTAGGTTGGGGAGTGGTGCTGGGGGCGGCGTTACACATGTTAATCCAATTACCACCGATCTTACAGGTGGGTATACACTGGCGACCGGTGTTAGCCTGGTCCTCGCAAGACTTTAAGGTCTTACGGAAAATGCTTATTCCGCGCATGATGGGTTTGGCGGCGCAGCAAGTAAATATGTTTGTGGTTACAGTTTTAGGGTCGGGGTTAGGCAGTGGCACTATCTCTGTTTTTCACGTAGCGAATAATCTCCAGAGTTTACCGATTGGTATTTTTGGGGTGGCCTTTGCGCAGGCCGCTTTTCCCAGTTTGGCGGAAAATATAGCTCGCGGAGAAGACAATGCGTTTACTCATACGTTAACCAGATCTTTTCGGTACATCCTATTTTTTGTTATTCCTACATCCGTTGTTTTTTATTTATTGCGAGCGCAAATTATTCGAGTGGTCTTTGGTCACGGCGCTTTTGATTGGCAAGATACAATTTTAACTTTTCGAACATTTGGCATTTTAAATTTGAGCTTGTTTGCTCAGGCGACTATTCCACTGCTGACCAGAGCTTTTTATGTGAAACACAATACCAAAACACCCTTTATTATTTCCGTTATCAGTATTGCGGCCAATATCATTTTAGCGCTCATATTTAAATCGAGTGGTGTGGCTGGGTTAGCCTTAGCCTTTTCCTTAGCGGCCATTTTAAATCTAGTCTTACTGTTAGGCGCGTTGCACTGGAGTCTGGATGGTTTTAACGATGAGGAAGTCTTGAGCAGCCTGGTGCGCATTACGGGTGCCAGTATTGCGGCGGGTATGGTTATTCAAGGCTTAAAGTATTTGGTGGCGGCTATAATCAATATGTATCCGGCTGTTAGTATGCAAACAACCGTAGGTGTCTTTTTGCAACTAACTCTAGCTACCGCCGGCGGCTTAGGCGCTTATATCGCTATTTGTTTAGTACTAAAATGTGATGAGCTGTCTGTAATTTGGCGCTTCTTACCCAAGAAATGGCGCCTACCTCGTGGGACGGAAACTCCTCGCTTCAACGGTGGGTTGTCAGAGTGAGTTGACAATTATACCTTTTGGCGCTATATTGCGCCTGTGTAAGTTTTGGCACCCGACGGGCTCAATCCGACCACTCATGAATTTCTTTTCGTACGACTTCTCGCAGCACTGTGGTGCTGTTTTCGGTATCTGTAACGCGAAAGAGCTTCTGCAGGAGTTAGGTAGTTCAGACATTTCAATATTCTCCGTTGCAATTTTTCTTCAAGACTTTTGATAAACTTTTTTGAGTATTGTGAGATATCACTGCTTTTAGGAATATCATGTCGAATAATTTCATTACGATTTTCCACGCTCCCTTTTTCCCAGGAAGAATATGGGTGACAGAAATAGATCGTAATAGCTACTTCCTTTTCTAGCGTTTGGTGATGCTGCCACAGCAGATCATTGTCAGTGGTCATCGTAATCCATTCGGGATATCTTTTTTTAATACGTTTACAGGCACCAGTCACGTTCTTCAGAGTTGGTTTCACTATCTGTTCCAAGAACGGAGCCCGCAGTTTTCGGTCAACAATGACCAGGAGTATTCCATGACCGCTTTTCCCAGAAACGATGAAGTCACCCTCAGCATCTCCCACTCGTTTCCTCTTAAGAATGACCTTGGGTCGGGTATCTATGGATCGGCGAGTGTCCCAGGCTTTGGATCGCTTCGGCCGTTTTCGCCGCCGCTTTTTTTGTTTGTTCCGGTGATTTTCAACTCGCCTGCCATAGGGACTTTTAATGAATCTGTAGATGCTGTCTTTGGAAACAGCGGGCAATTTCTTCTGCTGGTTTTTGAGTCGGCCGGCAATGGCTTCAGGGGATTGATCGTCATACAAATGCTTTTCGACAAAGTCTCGTAAGGGAAGTGACTTTACTAGTTTCTGACTTTGATGCTTGGCCTGTCGTCTCCGCACATACGCTTTGTGTTGGGCTTTTTTGGCATCGTACTTTCCTCGAACTGTGTTGCGCTTGAGTTCGTCAATGATGGAGGAATGTGATCGCTTGAGTGCCCGGGCAATTGCCCGGATTGAATACTTCTTGCCTCGTAATATCTCTATCTCACTCCGTTCTGACTTCGATAGCTTCCGATGTTTCTTCCCTTTTTTTCATGCCCATAAATCTACTGCTGGTCGGATCCAAATGCGAATCTGCCTTTGGGTTGTTCTTGTCTTGTTTTGGAGAATAGGAGAAGACCATGAGTACGTTCAAAAAAGTGATCGGAGCGCCATTCTTTGTGGCGTTTATCGGCATTTGTCTGGGCGTGTTGTTGTGGTATGCTTTGCCACCAATCAACGCGGGTGAAAGTAGAAAAGCCTACGACAAGTTTGTAAAGGCTCACACAGGAGATTTCAAAGAGGCCAAGATCGGCCAGCAACTCGAGATCCACCCCCTGGTTCGTCTGGAATATGGGGGGCGTCCTGTAGCAGATCGAACCATCAGGCTTTGGACGCCTGCCCCAAAGGGCAGTAAACACTTTTTCCCCTTTTACGGGGATACAGAACCAAGTCATGGCGCTTTCTATGGCGTCGTTGATCTGGAAGAGCAGTTTGGGATTGGTGCTTGCTTGGTGGTCAAGGAGGCCACTCCTGAGAAAATTTTATATCAAGTGCGCTTCAAATAAAGCGCCACTTCAAACCCCTAGTAGCTATATAGCGAACGGGGTCTTTTTTTTGGGCTACAATTCAGGGACTGTTCCTGGCTCGTATGTATGGAGTGGTGTCTGCGGCCAGTTTTCTACTATAGGTGTAATAAATTCCCAGGAGGCTTTCACTTCTTCGGTGCTTGTAAATAAGGTTTGGTCACCACGAATGCAATCAAACAGGACTCGTTCATAGGCATCAGGTAGCTGGAGTGGTACATCGTCTGACTCATGATATCTAAATGATAATTTCTTGGGCTCTAAGTCGGTGGCAAAACCGAGTTTTTTAGCGAAGAAAACCAAAGAGATACCTTCATTGGGTTGAATGCGGAAGGTTAAGACATTTTGGTGGTGGTGTTCCGCTCCCGGTGGGCATAAACAATGTGTAGTTTGTTTGAAGTAGATACAAATTTCCACTAAATCCTGCGGCATCTTTTTGCCACTTTCTAAGCTAAAGGGCACACCTTGCCAGCGCTGGTTGTCTACAAAAGCAGTTAGTTGGAAGTACGTCTCAGTTTGTGAATCGGCTAAGACATCGTGCTCCTGCCGGTAGCCGGCGTATTGTCCGCGCCAGGCTTGGGTTACTTCCGGTGGTCTCAGAGCCGTTAAGACTTCGGCGCGTTTAGCGCGTAGCTTGGTAGCGTCTAGCTCTCCGGGATCCTCCATGGCAATTAAGGCCAGCATTTGCAGGAGATGATTTTGCCCCACATCTCGCAGCGCGCCCACGTCTTCATAAAATTGACCGCGGGTACCTACCCCCGCATCTTCCCAGAAACGGATGGTCACTTTTTCGATATAGTCTTTGTTCCACAGAGGTTCAAAAAGTAAGTTGGAAAATCTAAACGCTAAGATATTTTGGATAGTCTCTTTGGCTAAATAGTGATCAATTCGGAAAATCTGTTCTTCTTTAAAGAGTTGGCCTAATTGTTGATCTAATTCCTGAGCTGTCTGCCGATTTCGCCCAAACGGTTTCTCTACTAAAATTCTTGTCCAACCAGTTTCGTCACTGCAGGGCAAAGATAAACCGGAGTCGGCTAAGTTTTGGAAAATAGGACTATACGACTTAGGTGGTACGGCCAGATAAAATAATTTATTAGTACACTGGCCAAAGTACTCTTCTTCCAGCTGGATGAGATTTTTCGATAACGACAAGTAAGATTGGCCATCTTCAAATGTCCCTTGCTGATACGAAAGTGATTCTAAAAAATCCGGCAAGCCTTTTATTCTGGGGTTACCTTTTTTGTCGGTAATGATTTTGTGAGCATACTCGCGAAAAGATTCAGCCGTATGCTCGTCTCGCGAGAAACCAATAATCCGAAACTTTTGGGGTAGTAAGCCTTTGTGATACAAGTCAAACAAAGCAACCAGAAGCTTTTTACGGGTTAAGTCTCCTGTTGCCCCGAAGATAACAAACATGGTGGGTGATAGGGCTTCAGTTGTGGGTAGCATATGCCTAACTATATCTGGCCTACAGCCTGGCACAAGTCTTGAATAAGGCCAACTTTGAGGTAATCGTCTCAATATGATACGAATAAACTACCGAAATGATACGAAAGCAGTAAAATAATCGTGATTATGCCTTTACAGCTACGATACTCCGATCTAGCCAAACATATTTCGACTTCTTCGCTGAGGCGAGGGACAACGTATTATCGTCGCGGCGCAGTAAGTGAGGTGGCCTTAGTAGATTCCCGAACTATTGTGGGCTATGTTCGTGGTAGTTCGTCTAAACCCTATGAAACTCGAATTATGGTGAGTCAAGGTGGTGGAATTGAACGTTCGGAGTGTACGTGCCCTTTGGGTGGTTTTTGTAAGCATGTGGCCGCTTTGGCACTAGCAGCTTTTGATGAATTGGCTAATAATCCTTATGGAACCTTAGTGCTTGTAGAAGATCAGCGTCCGGCTTGGGAAAAATCCGTAGCTTCTCTGCTTGAGCTTGAGAACGAAACAATCGAAGAGCAGCGTCCTGCTTATGAGTTATATCTAGCCATTCGACTATATTCCTTAAAGAAGCAACCAGCTAGCCTGCAGGTTCGACCACGCGTATTTGATCGCAAAACTGGTCAATTTAGTTTTAAAATTAAGTGGCCAGCTTTCAGCGTCTATAGTCGCAACTTCCGAAGTGATAAACTATCAGTTGAACAAGCTTTTTACTTACGGCAATTGGCTACAACATTAGAACTATATCCTGGATCTTTACGTGATTGGGAAACAGTTCCCGAAGAACGTATAGGAGCTTTCTGGAGTGTCTTAAAAACAGCCTCGGAACATCGGGTTGGTTTATTAACTGAAGTGACGGATGAACCGGTAGCAATGAGCACCATTCCAGTTAAGCGAGAACTTTGGATTGAACAAGCCGATACTGAGCATGTGCTAGTTCGTGAATCATTTCTCTTAGCTGGACAAGAGTTAGATCATGAGCAAATGATCATACTCGGTGAGCCACCGTGCTGTATTTTGATCATCAAGGGAATGACACCAGTGAGTTGGCATCCACTGACAACTACCAACAAACAGCCTTTCACAACTTTTGCACCGATTAGAATTCCGTTAGCTGATGTAGACGCCTTTCAAAACAAATATGCCCCTATATTGGCTCGCCACTACAGTTTACAAAGTCGTACTAAACGGGTAGTGGTACCAGAATTGGGGATAGGCACCCGACGGGCTCAATCCGACCACTCATGAATTTCTTTTCGTACGACTTCTCGCAGCACTGTGGTGCTGTTTTCGGTATCTGTAACGCGAAAGAGCTTCTGCAGGAGTTAGGTAGTTCAGACATTTCAATATTCTCCGTTGCAATTTTTCTTCAAGACTTTTGATAAACTTTTTTGAGTATTGTGAGATATCACTGCTTTTAGGAATATCATGTCGAATAATTTCATTACGATTTTCCACGCTCCCTTTTTCCCAGGAAGAATATGGGTGACAGAAATAGATCGTAATAGCTACTTCCTTTTCTAGCGTTTGGTGATGCTGCCACAGCAGATCATTGTCAGTGGTCATCGTAATCCATTCGGGATATCTTTTTTTAATACGTTTACAGGCACCAGTCACGTTCTTCAGAGTTGGTTTCACTATCTGTTCCAAGAACGGAGCCCGCAGTTTTCGGTCAACAATGACCAGGAGTATTCCATGACCGCTTTTCCCAGAAACGATGAAGTCACCCTCAGCATCTCCCACTCGTTTCCTCTTAAGAATGACCTTGGGTCGGGTATCTATGGATCGGCGAGTGTCCCAGGCTTTGGATCGCTTCGGCCGTTTTCGCCGCCGCTTTTTTTGTTTGTTCCGGTGATTTTCAACTCGCCTGCCATAGGGACTTTTAATGAATCTGTAGATGCTGTCTTTGGAAACAGCGGGCAATTTCTTCTGCTGGTTTTTGAGTCGGCCGGCAATGGCTTCAGGGGATTGATCGTCATACAAATGCTTTTCGACAAAGTCTCGTAAGGGAAGTGACTTTACTAGTTTCTGACTTTGATGCTTGGCCTGTCGTCTCCGCACATACGCTTTGTGTTGGGCTTTTTTGGCATCGTACTTTCCTCGAACTGTGTTGCGCTTGAGTTCGTCAATGATGGAGGAATGTGATCGCTTGAGTGCCCGGGCAATTGCCCGGATTGAATACTTCTTGCCTCGTAATATCTCTATCTCACTCCGTTCTGACTTCGATAGCTTCCGATGTTTCTTCCCTTTTTTTCATGCCCATAAATCTACTGCTGGTCGGATCCAAATGCGAATCTGCCATACCTAAATTGCGTATTTCAGTGGGGGCAGTGCGCAGCCAAACACCAAGTATCCAAGTACGGTGGGGCTTCATTTACGACACGAGCCAAAAAATGCCAATTGTCCCGGATAGTCAACGAGAGCAAGAGATTAAAGCTAAGCTTACCCAAGATTTGCAAACGGTTACGGCTGCTTTTGATTCAGCTGATCAGTTGAAAGAAAAATTTATTCTGCGGGGGATGGAAGCCGCTGAATTTATGGAAAAACAACTGCCGCGCTGGCAAAATAAGGAGAACATAGTAATTACAGTCTCCGACAAAGTACCCCAGTTTACGTATGATACTTCTGATCCGGATGTTAAGTTTTCGGTTGACGAGCGTAGCACAGCGACAGACTGGTTTGATCTACAAATCACCGTCACAGTTAGTGGCGAAAAAGTACCTTTTGCGGAACTGTTTGCGGCTTTAGTGGAAGAACGTGCCGAATTTATGTTACCCAGTGGTCGCTACTTTCCTTTAAATCACGTAGCGTTTGATACTCTACGCAAATTGATTAGTGAGTCCACTCGTTTGTCCGACGTAGAGAAAAACGGCATCTCTTTGAGTAAATATCAGGTTGATTATTGGCGAGAATTGGAGCAGCTGGGGTTAGTGGATGCGCAGTCTCAGGCTTGGAAAAAACATATTCGACAGATGAAACAAGCGGAAATAGTGATGTATCAGCCGCCCAAACGACTTAAAGCCACCTTGCGTGATTATCAGCAAAAAGGTTATTCGTGGTTACGATTTTTATATACCAATAGCATGGGGGGATTTTAGCGGATGATATGGGATTAGGAAAAACAGTGCAAGCCATTGCGATGTTGGCGGCTCGACCGAAACAAGCGGGTCTAGCGCTAGTAATTGCTCCGACAAGTGTGGTAGATGTGTGGGAAAAGGAAACTAAACGTTTTGCTCCTCACTTAAAGATAGTGGGAATGCATCGCGGGGATCGTCGTCATATCTATAAACAACTGAACCAGCTGGATATTGTGGTTACCTCATATGCTTTAATGAGGAAAGATTATCAGCAGTTGAAGCGCCAGACATTTGATGTCGTTATCCTTGATGAAGCTCAGGCCGTCAAGAATTACCAAGGGAAAATGTATTCTCTCGTACGCCAGCTGCCAGCCACGCGAAAATTTATTTTAACGGGTACACCGATGGAAAATAACTTAATGGAGTTGTGGGCGCTAGCATCTATTGCGGCGCCGGGACTATTTAGTAAACCAGATCATTTTCGAGAACAATTTCAACGACCAATTGAGAAAGAGCAAGATAAACAGGTGTTAACCACTTTGCGGGCGCGGATTAAACCCTTTTTACTGCGACGAACGAAGAAACAAGTGGCGACGGAGCTGCCACCGAAGACGATCCAAACTTTGACTTTAGATTTACATCCTAAACATCGACACATGTATGATTTACATCTGCAACAGGAACGAAAAAAAGTTTTAGGTTTGCTAGCGGAGGGTGGATTGCGAACTCATCGATTCGAAATTCTGAAATCAATTACCAAAATGCGCCAGATGGCATTACACCCGGGGTTAGTTGATAGTAAACAGGAGGCCACACCTAATGTTAAGATAGAAGGGACGATCAGCCATATTGAAGAATTATGTGGCCAGGGGCATCGGACATTAGTGTTTAGCCAGTTTACTTCGTTTCTAAAATATGTCCGGGCAGAGTTAGATCGTCGGCATATCCCTTATTTTTACCTAGACGGTTCAACTAAAAATAGGGGTGAATTGGTTGAAGCTTTTCAAGATCCAACTGGTAATACCCAAATCTTTTTACTAAGCCTTAAAGCGGGTGGGGTTGGTTTGACGCTGACGGCCGCGGATTATTGCTTTATTCTCGATCCCTGGTGGAACCCGGCCGTTGAACATCAGGCGGTTGATCGAACACACCGCATTGGTCAAGACAAGCACGTTCATATTTATAAGATGATTGGCAAAGGAACCATTGAAGAAAAAGTGCTTGCCTTACAACACAAAAAGGAAAAACTTTTTCGAGATGTGATAGATGGAGATGGTACCTTTGTGCAAGGGGTGACAGAGGAAGATATTCGAATGTTAATGGAATAGCGATGACCCAGCAGCAAGCGCTTGAAGTTTTAAAGACAGGGGGAAGTGTTTTTTTAACGGGTGAGCCGGGGAGTGGCAAGACGTATGTGATAAACGAATATATCCGTTATTTAAAAAATGCGGGTGTGGGCGTAGCCGTTACGGCTTCAACGGGTATTGCGGCTACCCATATTGGCGGGATGACAATTCATTCCTGGAGTGGGATTGGCATCAAGCGTAATTTGTCTAAGTATGCCATCGATCGTATAGCGACCACGGAGAGAATTGCTAAACGAATTCGTAAAACGGCTGTCTTGATTCTAGATGAAGTGTCGATGATTGATGGGGAAACGTTAGAAACAGTCAGTCGAGTTTGCCAGGAAGTAAAGCAAGACGAGAAACCGTTTGGTGGCTTGCAGGTAGTAGTAGTGGGAGATTTCTTTCAGTTACCGCCGGTGACCAAAGAGACTGATTCGCCCCAGTTTGCTTTTAATTCCCCGCTGTGGGAACAGTTAAACCCCTTGGTTTGTTATTTAACCGAACAACATCGCCAACAAGATCCAAGGTTACATAGTATTTTAGCCGCCTTGCGCCAAAGTGAGTTAACTCCCGAGCATCGCGCGCAACTGGACGCTCGCTATACCACAGCCGAGCAACGTTCGCCCCAGCTTACCCAACTCTTTGCCCATAATCTAGATGTGGACCGCATCAACGCGGTGGAATTAGAGAAAATAGAGGGTAAGAAAATGACCTTTCGCATGACCGGGCACGGACGAGAGACTCTAGTTGAGCAATTAAAACGCGGCTGTTTGTCGCCTGAGGAGCTGACTCTGAAGTCTGGAGCGGTGGTGATGTTTACGAAGAATGATCCGAAAAAAACCTTTGTGAATGGAACCTTGGGCACGGTTATAGATTTTGATAAGTCAACTAAATGTCCCGTTGTTCAGAAAAAAGATGGGCGGAAAATTATCGCTAAACCGATGGACTGGGCAATTGAAGACAATAATCGAGTGCTGGCGGCGGTGTCACAGATTCCGTTGCGGTTAGCTTGGGCGCTGACGGTGCATAAAAGCCAAGGCATGTCTCTGGATGCGGCGTTTATCGATTTACATCAGGCGTTTGTGGCGGGACAAGGGTATGTGGCATTATCTCGCGTTCGGTCTTTAGATGGCCTATTTTTAGCGGGGTATAACGATACGGCTTTAGTGGTGCATGAGGCCGTTAGTCGTCAAGATGAATTGTTTCGGCAACAATCGCAAACGGTGGGGGAGTTATTTGCTAAGCTGTCGCCAGCTGATCTGCAAAACATGCACACTAATTTCCTTCGAGCCAGTGGGGGTAGTCTCAGCCCGTCAGCTAAAACCTATTCCGTTATGTCTATTCGGGCTAAGCATCCCAAAGCATATACTCCTTGGCGAGATCAGGAAATTCAACAATTGAAAGAGTATCACCAAGCCGGCAAAGGTGTGCAGGAAATATCGAAGTTACTGGGTCGCCAACCCGGCGCCATCCGCGCCAGATTAGAGAAAATTAATCTGATACAATAGTATTACGTCGAAGGTAGTGATTGTTCTTTTAAGGAGTACATCATGTCGTATCGTCACGATTCAGATGTGAAGAAGATGAGTGTAGTGGAACTTCGCCACCTCTTGATGAAATATCGGCGATTTCTACGCAAACACCGGGATAGAAGGGGAAATGCGCGGTGCTGGCATGGTGATCTAGAGCTCTATGCGTTGCTTCCAGAAGGTAAACCAGCCGGTAGGATGGATCAACCGGAAGCCGTTTTACTTGGTGAGTGTCGACGATATATTCGGCGACAACAATGTACTCTCCATGGCTGTCGTAAACGAGGGTAATAATCGCTCTAAAGTCTAGTGAAAACTAGGCTTCTTTTTTGGATAGCTTACGTTACTATTGGCCTATGCCGTTTAAGTATTTTGTATATATAGTGGAGTGTAATGATGGCTCGCTGTACACCGGCTGGACGAATGATTTAGATAAACGGATTGAGAAACATAATTCTGGTGCGGGTGCCAAGTATACCCGCGCGCACCGGCCAGTAAAATTAGTCCATGCCGAAAATTTTACTTCACGCCGTGAAGCTATGCAACGAGAGCATGCCATTAAAGTCTTATCTCGAGCAGAGAAGCTACAGTTACTCTAGTTGAATAAAAAAATTCCCGTCTCACTTAAAAACGAAACGGGATAGACTCCATGAATCAAGGTGCGTACGGATTCAGCGCATCCTTGCCGATTGGGAGATCGGACATGCTGTAGAACTTCGTGGTCGGGAATGGCCAATCCAGTTGATATTTCATTTCCCCCGTGTGATGATGGGACCGTCCCCACCGCCTTTCACGAACGAGCACATGACATGACCCTGATGCTTCATCGAGTCATCTAGGTGTAACAGAATCTGATTATTGTAACGCGACAGCGAAATGGGGTCAGTCAGGTAGGCACGAAAGGCCACCTCCCACGAAGCCAGTTCTGAGGCGGGAATCCGACTCAAAAACTCGCCCATGGTCGGAATCACAGTGTTTCTCTGATCAACCTGGAAGTAATAGGGGTCGCACCGAACCATCCGTGGTGGACCTTCACCTGATGGGTATGTGGCCTAAGTGATATCTTCCGCCCACCTCACGCCACCGAAAAAGAAGTAACGTAAGGCGTACAGCAACTGGTCAGTTGTAATACCACCTCCAGTGCCCACGATGAACGGCGTGCCACTGTAAGGGCCAGTCGACCAATACTTGGAAATCCTCCTAACTGGTAAAGAGCCATACACCAGAACACCCGGTGTAGATGCCTAGTTATATATCATACATACGTAATATTGTCAAATTTCAGCCGATGACGGATTTGTGATTTTGTGTGCTTCCGGTACAAAATGATGCGCTACACTGATAAAGATAAAAACGTAATTATAGCGAACATAAGTGGAAAAATAATCTAGCGACCATCTGCTGACTTAGCTATACTAAGCCATTATGAGGAGTGATAAGATTATTATTGATCGTAATCTTCTGTATCATTTATACATTGAAAAAAAGTTAAATCCCTATCAAATTGGTGATCTTCTAGGATGTAACTTCGCTACAATACGTCATCGCATCATTGAATATAATATTCCCTTACGATCGCCCGCGGAAGCCAGAACGCATTCCCGTAGAGATCCGTTTACTGGCTCTCTAGCGGAGAAGGCTTATATCTATGGTTTTACAGTTGGTGACTTAAATGTGTATATACCAGGTAAAATTACTAGTACTACTTTAATAGTAAGATGTCATACAACTCAGCAAGCACAAGTTGATGTCTTTGATTCCTGTTTTGCCACTTATAGCGCTATTACTAAATCATTCAACAGACAAACAGGCAGTATACACATGACAGCATATCTTGATGTACAGAGCTTTAAATTTTTAATGGATAAATATACGTTGTTAATTCCTAATTGGCTGACATCGGAAAGTGCTTGGCCATTTATAGCGGGGTATAACGATGCAGAAGGTAATTTTCTGCTTAATCAGAACAGAGCTCGATTTAAAATAGATTGTTATGACGGTTATGTTTTGCAGTGGATAAATCACTTTCTGAAATCAATTAACATCAACAGTAAATTACGACTAATAGGACGTAAAGAGGATTTAAGAAGTAATGGCACTCATTTCAATCATGATTTATGGCGTTTGAATATTAATGATGCACATAGCTTGAAATGCTTTATTGAGGCGACTTTACCGTATACTCGACACAGTAAGCGAAGGTCTGATATGGTACTGTGTCTAGGTAATATTAAAAGTCGGATCTTGAAAGGATCAGTATGAGCATTCACAATTTTGCTATTATAAGCCACGTAGACCATGGTAAATCCACCTTGGCTGATCGGATGTTGGAGCTCACCGGCACCGTGGAGAAGCGCAACATGCAGGCGCAAATGTTGGATTCGATGGATCTGGAGCGAGAAAAGGGCATTACAATCAAACTACAACCAGTGCGGATGGAGTGGCAGGGCGCCATTCTGAATTTAATTGATACCCCCGGCCACGTGGATTTTCAGTATGAAGTCAGCCGTAGTCTGCAGGCTGTCGAGGGCGCGATTTTACTGGTGGACGCTACGCAAGGGGTGCAGGCTCAGACAATTGCTAATTTGTATTTAGCACTCGAGCAGAATTTAGAAATTATTCCGGTGATTAATAAAATAGATTTACCGGCGGCTGATGTACCCAAAGTCACACGGGAAATTCAAAAGTTACTCGGGGGAGATGTCACCGATATTATTCAAATTTCGGCTAAGACGGGCCAGGGGGTGGATAGTGTCTTAAACGCCATTATTGAGCGAGTGCCACCGGCGCCACAAGAAAGTAGTAAACCGCTGCGCGCTCTGATTTTTGATTCGGCCTACGATGACTATAAAGGGGTGGTAGCCTATGTCCGGGTAGTGGAAGGGGAAGTGACCACGCGGGATGATATTACATTTTTAGGCACCGATGCTCATGATCGGGTAGTAGAAGCAGGCTTTTTTAAACCAACGTATTTAGCGCAAACCTCTATCAAAGCGGGTGAAATCGGCTATATCGCCACCGGTTTAAAAGATGTCCGCCAAGCCCGCGTGGGCGATACGATTGTCTTAACTGGTGATAAAGGCAGTCTCCAGCCGCTGGCCGGTTTCCAAATTCCCCAACCAAAAGTGTTTGCGGGTGTCTACCCCAGCTCTGGCGATTCATTTCCCGAGCTGCGTGAAGCCATTGCGCAATTGCAGTTAAGCGACGCTAGTCTCACCGCTCAACAAGAACGCAGTGAAGCCTTAGGCCAAGGCTTCCGCTGTGGTTTCTTAGGTATGTTGCATTTAGAAATTATTCAAGAGCGTTTGCGCCGAGAGCATGGGCTAGATTTAGTAGTAACAACGCCCAGTGTGCAGTACCGCGTGAATGTCACCAATGGCGAAACCAGAGAAATTCATACCCCCGCTCTCTTCCCTGATCCTTCGCAAATTGCGTCGATTGAAGAGCAGTTTGCCAAGGTCGAAATTATCACCCCGGCTAAATATTTGGGCGCCATTTTTGAACTGATGAAAGATCGCGAAGGTGAAATTTTAAATCAGGAACATCTAGACGAAGAACGGATGTTGTTAGTTTACACGCTGCCACTGCGGGAATTAGTGGTGGATTTATATGACCAGTTAAAATCTGTCAGCTCAGGGTATGGTTCGCTATCGTATGAACTAGGGGAGTGGCGACCAGCCGATGTGGTGAAGCTAAGTTTCTTAATTAATAACGAACCAGTGGAAGCCCTCTCGGTAATAGTGGCTAAAGCGAAGGCGCTGCCGGTTGGCCGACGCATGGTGGAAAAATTAAAAGAGGTAATTCCCCGCCAAATGTTTGCGGTGCCCATTCAAGCCGCCATTGGGGGGACTGTTATTGCCCGTGAGACCTTAACGGCTATGCGTAAAGATGTAACAGGGTATCTGTATGGTGGGGATTACAGCCGCAAGCGTAAGCTTTTGGAAAAACAGAAAAAAGGCAAAAAGAAACTGGCCACCCATGGCTCGGTACAGATTCCACCGGAAGCCTATATTGCCGTCTTGAAAAGATAGGTCAGGTAGGGTATGCTCACTGACTTATGAATATGTCGCAAAAAACGTGGCTGGCGATTGCCCTCTGGGTGCTGGTTGGGGCCCTAGCCGGAGCGGTGTTAGCCGTGGTTTTCCAGGGGGCGGCTCGACATATTGTCTTTGGGGTGATAGCCGGAGCCGGTGTGGTGGGGTTACTGGCCGTGCAGCTCGTGGCGTGGCCCACTCCACCTAAACCTGTGGTATCACCCACACCCACGCTGCTCTGGGAATCGTCTTTGTCGGCTGTGCCAAAGGTAGATAAGCGAGCTACGACCGAGAGTTTATCCCCAGAGGCCGCCCGACAGTGGTTAGATGATTTTCTTGTTAAGCAACAATAAACTAGATATAGTAGGCGTAAGACTATGATCGAAGGTGTCCAAATAACTCCCCTCAAAACTTTTCCGGATGATCGCGGCTATTTTCGGGAAATTGCCCGTTTAGGGGAAACGGCTTTGCCTAATCCTGCCCAGTTTTCGGCGACTCTTAGTTACCCCGGCGTGATCAAGGCTTTTCATTATCACCAGAAACAAGACGATTTATGGTACTGCGCTAAAGGGATGATTCAGGCGGTTCTGTATGATCGGCGGGAAGATTCACCGACTAAAGGCGAAACCCAAGTTGTGCCGATGGGCGATCTTAACCCCGTAAATTTATTTATTCCGCACGGTGTGGTCCACGGTTATAAAGTTTTGGGTGCCGATTCCGCCTTAGTTATTTACGCCACCACGCATACGTATGATCCGGAGGATGAACTCCGCATTGCTCATGATGATGCCAAAATTAACTTTGATTGGTCCGTTAAGCCTCGCTAAGACAATTACAGTATGAAAGTCCTGATCACTGGGGGAGCGGGATTTATCGGTGCTCACGTGGCGATGTCTCTGCTAGACCATGGACATCAGGTGGTTATCTTTGATGACTTTAATGATTTCTTGTATTCCAGTGATTTAAAGCAAGCCCGCCTCGAGCAGCTCCTTTCCAGCACAGTGGGATCCGAAGCTTGGAATTCACGTGACTTGAAGTCGCGGCC
>JADMIO011204696.1_pt1 | contig 17594 bp, 6 predicted proteins | sample 8958161 | NCBI WGS metagenome assembly JADMIO01 (sample SAMN16585339, study PRJNA669376) | soil metagenome | isolation source: Crop rotation soil | place: USA: Cullars Rotation, Alabama | collected 2011
GGAAAGTCAGAGCAGAAATTGCTCCCCGTATTTTACGTACCGATTATTTGGATGATGTAAGTACAAGATATATTGATCCCAATTTATTTGCAAATTATTTAGCAGGAGACCGATTAGATAATGCAAGAGAATTAAATGATAGAAGAGCTGAAGTACCGGGCAATCCCGTATATATAAATCCTAAAGGCGGACAAATACGTGGCGATCCTAAAGATAAAGATTCTTACTTTACATTTATGCTGAAATTAGGTTTGACATTTGGTAGAGAAAGAATAAACTAACATAAAAAATATTAAAAAAAGCCTCGAAAATTTTTCGAGGCTTTTTTATGCTTTATTCAAAAAAAATACTCCTTATATTTTAGCATAAATATTTATAGTAAACGCTTGAAACATACAATGTATAGAAGCAAGATCTTTAATATTATACTAATCATTTTTGGCATAGCGGGTATATTTTTATTTGCAAGAAGATCAACAATCATTGATCAACGATTTATAAGCTATATCGCAGACTCCAAAAAACAAACCATCAAATTTTATTGGAAAAACGAAAAGCAAGAAAATTTTAAGAGTATTCAAAATTTAAAATCCTGGTTAGATGAAAAGCATACTCCTTTAGTGTTTGCGATGAATGGAGGAATGTATATGGAAGATAATTCACCTCTTGGTCTTTTTATTGAAAATAAAAAAGTAATAAAGAAATTAAATACTTCAAAAGGAAATGGAAATTTTTACCTGCAACCGAATGGAGTATTTTATATCTCAATGGATAACAAACCGGTCATCTGCAAAACAAATGATTTTACGAATGATGGGAATATACAGTATGCTACACAGTCCGGTCCAATGCTGGTATCAGATGGCCTAATCAATTCATTATTCGTTGCCAGCTCAACTAATTTAAATATTAGGAATGGTGTTGGTATTTTACCTGATAATAAAATTCTTTTTACGATGTCTAAAGAAGCAATTAATTTTTATGACTTTGCATCTTACTTTAAAAAAATGGGATGTAAAAATGCTTTGTATCTGGATGGATTCGTTTCACGAACTTATCTTCCTGAACAAAACTGGATACAAACAGATGGTAACTTCGGTATCATCATTGGAATAACTAAATAAGACTGAATGATCTTTCTAAAAAAGATGCAAAATAAAAGGTCGTTCAAAAATGAACGACCTTATTTTATGCTAGTCAGGGTTAGACTTATTTACCTTTTAATATTTTCTTCTGAACAACATTATTTCCAGCTGTAACCTGAACAATATACATTCCGGTTGATAATTTGTCAAGGTTTTTAACTGTGATCATGTTTACACCAGCAGTACCGTTAACAGTATTTTGATAAACAGTTTTACCTGATTCATCAAATATTATCGTAATGATATCGGTTCCTTTTTGAAGATCTACCGTTACGTCTATACTGTTCACAAACGGATTTGGTTTTACAGATGAGATCGAAATGATACTTGCTGCTGATTTCACAGTAACGATTTTGCTGTAAACAATTTTACCGCTCTTGTCTACCATTTTCAAACGGTAACAGTTGAAACCATTTGCAGGAGAAGGATCAAAGAACTGATACGTTGAAGCAACGCCTTTTGCATTTACTTTTCCAACAGTAATAAAATTCACGCCATCTGAACTTCTTTCCACTTCAAAATAACTGCTGTTCACTTCTGTTTCACTTATCCAGTTTAGTTCAGCTTGTGTTCCATTCATTTTACCATTAAATGATACAAGCGTTACCGGTAGTACCACACCAAAAGGCAGTGTTACTAAAGCTGGAGTACTTGCAACATTTGCAGCATCCACTTCACTATAAGTAAATTTCATAGTTACATATCCATTATCCGGATCAACATTCAATAAAGATGGATCATAATTTTTGATCGTATCACCTGCAACTACTGCAACATTATCATAATACAGAATACCTGAATTCGGTAATGTTTGAATAATGATGGTATTTGTACCGCTGAAGCCATCGTAAGTTCCGTCTTCAAAATCATTACCATTCAAAACTGGCACCGGAACAAGTTTGGTTCCACCAGGATTGAAAAGACTTAATGCTGATACAGGATTAGCAACCGGCATTTTTTCAATACCCAAGTTTGCGTCGGTCACACTAGTTGTAGTCAATGTTACAGAATATAAATTACCATTCACCAATCCATCATGCCCAGGACCAGCTCCTAGATTTTCTCCTGTGTTCACCCAGTTAGTAGGTAAAGACGGAACGTTATTCGCTGACAAAACACTAGATGTCTGGTTGATCACTAAACTATATGTACCTGCATCTAATCCAGCAAAACTATAGGTGCCATTATTTTGAACAGCAGCAGTAGCAATAACTGTATTTGTGTTATTTAGTAATTGAACATATATTTTTTGAGTGCCGGATGTTAAAGGATCAATATCAGAACCTTTGACTCCATCACCATTTACCATGTTATCAAGTAAAGCATTTTTATCGTCGTATACATTACCACTGATAGCAAGTGTGGTGAATGACATTGATACAAGATCAGCTGTGCTTGATTGCAATGCAGCATCTACTTCAGCATAAGTGAAGCTTGCCGTGATAGCGCCATTGTTCGGATCGATCATCAATAAAGCGGGATCATAATTTTTAATGGTATCACCAGCAACTACTGCAATATTATTGTAGTATAAAGTTGCATTGGTTGGCAATGTTTTTATTATGATAGTGTCTTCACCATTTATGCCATCGAATATTCCTTGTTCAGGGTCATTACCATTTAAAGTTGGTACGGTTACTTTAACTGTGCCACCCGGATTAACCTGGCTAATTGCAGTTACTGTATTCGCAGTCGGTAACTGTTCTATTCCGAAGTTTACATTTGTAATACTTGCTGTTGATAAAACAACTGATGCCGACGTACCATTTACATTACCATCATTACCAACACCAGTGCCATTGAACTCACCTGTATTGATCCAGCCGGCAGATAAGGTTGTTGATGTAGATGCTAATGAAGAAGTATTGATCAACACACTATATGTTCCGCCATTTAAACCTGCAAAGCTATAGCTACCATCAGCCGCAACATTTGTAGTTGCAATTACTGCATTACTATTATTCAATAACTGTGCATATAAAGTAGCTCCAGCATTGGTGCCTGCGCCATTCACTCTTTGATCTTGCAATGCATTCGCATCATCATATACATTACCACTAATTTCAATAGTACCAAACTGCATACTCACATTTACAGCTGCGCTAGATAATAAAGCTGCATCTACTTCACTGAATGTAAAGCTTACTGTAATAGCTCCATCGTTAGGATCTACCGTTAGTAATGAAGGATTGTAATTTTTAATGGTATCACCTGCAACTACTGCAACATTATTATAGTACAATGTACCGTTGGTTGCGATCGTGTTGATGATAATTGTATTACCTGAGCCACTGTACGTACCATCTTCCGGATCACTACCTGTTAAAGCAGGCACTGTAACTTTTACATTACCACCCGGATTAACCTGGCTTGGAACTGTTAAGTCATCTGCTGTTGGTAATTGTTCGATACCGAAATTAGCATTATTAAGATCTGCAGTAATTGTTCCTACAGATAAAACTCCATTTACATTTCCATCATTACCGCTTCCTGTTCCAACAAACTCGCCTGTATTCACATAATTAGCAGGCACGCTTGCTGTTGCATTTGCTGATGATGAATTGTTGATCACAACACTGTATGTACCTGCATCAAGACCACCGAAACTATATGTACCATCCGATGCAACTGCAACAGTTGATTGAACTGCATTAGATGCATTTAATAATTGTGCATATAAAGTTCCGCTTGCATTTGTACCTGTGCCATTTACAGTTTCATCTTGTAATGCATTCGCATCATCATATACATTACCACTGATACTGATCGTACTGAAAGTCATACTTGCTGAAACAGCACTGCTTGATAAATTTGCAGCATCTACTTCACTGAAAGTAAAGCTTACTGTTATCGCACCATCATTAGGATCAACCTGTAATAATGAAGGATTATAATTTTTAATTGTATCACCTGCAACTACTGCAACATTATTATAATACAATGTTCCGTTGGTTGCTATTGTGTTAATGATAATGGTATTACCAGAACCACTGTATGTTCCATCTTCTGCATCACTACCTGTTAATGTTGGAACGGTTACTTTAATTACTCCACCCGGGTTAACCTGGCTTGTAGGTAATAACTCATTTGCGACAGGTAATTGTTCAATACTAAAATTCGCATTATTTACAACTGTCGATATTGTTCCAATTGATAAAACACCATTCGCATTTCCATCATTGCCAACTCCTGTTCCCAAAAACTCACCTGTATTTACATAATTAGCAGGCAAGCTTGCTGTTGCATTTGCTGATGATGAAATATTGATAACAACACTATATGAACCAGCATCTAAATTGCTGAAAGTATAAGTGCCATCTGCGGCTACAGCAACTGTTGCCTGAACTGCATTAGATGCATTTAATAATTGTGCATATAAAGTTCCGCCTGCATTTGTGCCTGTACCATTTACAGTTGCATCTTGTAATGCATTTGCATCATCATATACATTACCACTGATACTGATCGTACTGAAAGACATACTTGCTGATACAGCAGTGCTTGATAAATTTGCAGCATCTATTTCACTGAAAGTAAAGCTTACTGTTATCGCACCATCATTAGGATCAACCTGTAATAATGAAGGATTGTAATTTTTAATGGTATCTCCTGCAACAACTGCAACATTATTATAGTACAATGTTCCGTTCGTTGCAAGTGTGTTGATGATTATTGTATTACCAGAACCACTGTACGCACCATCTTCAGCATCACTACCTGTTAATGTAGGAACAGTTACTTTAACTACTCCACCCGGATTAACCTGGCTAGTAGGTAATAACACATTCGCTACAGGTAATTGTTCAATACCGAAATTAGCATTATTAAGATCTGTAGTAATTGTTCCTACAGATAAAACTCCATTTGCATTACCATCGTTACCAATTCCTGTTCCAACAAATTCACCTGTATTCACATAATTAGCAGGTAAGCTTGCTGTCGCATTTTCTGTTGATGAAGTATTGATCACCACACTATATGCTCCTGCATCCAGATCACTGAAACTATACGTTCCATCTCCTGCCACTGCAACGATCGCCTGAACTGCATTTGATGCATCTAATAATTGTGCGTATAAAGTTCCGCTGGCATTCGTACCTGTTCCATTTACTGTTGCATCTTGTAGTGCATTAGTATCATCATATACATTACCGCTGATGCTGATAGTAGTAAATGACATATTCGCTGACACAACATTACCAGATAAATTTGCAGCATCCACTTCACTGAAAGTAAAGCTTACTGTGATAGCTCCATCGTTAGGATCTACCGTTAGTAAAGCCGGATTGCAATTTTTAATTGTATCACCTGCAACTACTGCAATATTATTGTAGTACAATATTCCATTATTTGGAATAGTATGTACGATGACTGTATTACCATTTCCTGTATATGCACCATCTTCTCCATCAGTACCTGTTAATGTAGGAACAGTTACTTTAACTGTTCCACCCGGATTAACCTGGCTTGCTGCAGTGATCGTATTGGCAACAGGTAATTGTTCTATTCCAAAATTTATATTAGTTACACTTGTAGTTGATAATACAACTGTTGCTGATGTACCATTTACATTACCATCGTTACCAACACCTGTACCATTGAATTCACCAGTGTATACCCAGTTAGAAGGTAAGTTTGTCAATGTAGATGAAGATGAAATATTATTGATGATCACACTGTATGTGCCACCATTCAATCCATCAAAATTATAAGTGCCATCTGCTGCAACTGCTGTTGTAGCTATAACAACACCATTGATATTTAATAATTGAGCGTACAAAGTATTTCCTGCATTTGTACCAATGCCATTTACTTTTAGATCTTTTAAAGCATTCGCATCATCATATACATTACCACTTAAACTAACAGTGCTGAATGTCATAGACACTGATACTTCATTACTCAATTGTAATGCTGCATCTATTTCAGCATAAGTAAAGCTTACTGTGATCGCTCCATCATTTGGATCTAACGTTAATAAAGATGGGTTATAATTATTTATCACATCTCCTGCAACTACTGCAACATTATTATAATACAATGTAGCATTTGTTGGAAGTGTTTTAATGATCACTGAATCAAGATTACCTGTTCCAGCAAAAGTTCCTTGTTCAGGATCTGAACCATTTAATGTTGGAACGGTTACTTTAACTGAACCTCCCGGATTAACCTGGCTAGCTGTTGTTACAGCATTAGCAGTTGGTAATTGTTCAACACCAAAGTTTACATTTGAAACATTTGCAGTTGATAATGTTACTAACGCTGATGTGCCATTTACATTACCATCATTACCAACACCTGTACCATTAAACTCTCCTGTGTTCAACCAGTTAGTTGGTAAAGTTGTTGATGTAGATGCTGATGAAGATGTATTGATCAGTACACTGTATGTACCACCATTCAATCCTGCGAAACTATAAGTACCATTTGAAGCAACTGATGTAGTTGCAATTACAACATTGCTGTTGTTTAATAATTGAGCATATAAAGTATTACCAGCATTTGTGCCAACCCCATTTACGCTGGCATCTTGCAAAGCATTCGCATCATCATATACATTACCACTGATAGACACTGTTGTGAAATCCATATTCATTGAAGCAGGAGAACTTGATTGTAAAGCCGCATCAACTTCAGCATATGTAAAGCTTACTGTGATAGCTCCATCATTAGGATCTACCGTTAATAAAGTAGGATTATAATTTTTAATTGTATCGCCTGCTATCACTGCAATATTATTATAGTACGATGTTGCATTAACAGGAAGTGTTCTAATTATAACTGTATCTAAAACATTTTCTCCGTCAAAAATTCCTTGTTCAGGGTCGCTACCATTTAATGTTGGTACAGTAACTTTAATGGCGCCGCCCGGATTAACCTGGCTAGCAGTTGTTACTGCATTAGCCGTTGGTAATTGTTCAACACCAAAGTTTACATTGGTAACATTAGCGGTTGATAAAGTGATTGATGCTGATGTTCCATTTACATTACCATCATTACCAATACCTGAACCGATGAATTCTCCTGTATACAACCAATTAGTTGGCAATACAGTTGAAGTAGATGCAGCTGATGAATTATTGATCAACACACTATATACACCGCCATTCAATCCTGCAAAACTATAAGTACCGTTTGAAGCAACCGCAGTAGTTGCAATAACTGCATTACTATTATTTAATAATTGTGCATACAAAGTATTGCCTGCATTTGTTCCTGCACCACTAACTGTTTCATCTTGCAATGCATCTGCATCATCATATACATTACCGCTGATAGACACCGTTGTAAAACTTATACTTGCAGTTGCATCTCCACTTGATTGTAATGCAGCATCCACTTCCGCATATGTAAAGCTTACTGTGATAGCTCCATCGTTAGGATCAGCCGTTAGTAAACTTGGATTATAATTTTTAATTGTATCACCTGCAACTACTGCTATATTGTTATAATATAAAACAGCATTTGTTGGCAATGTTTTAATGATCACAGTATCTGAATTTCCTGTTCCAGGGAAACCACCTTGTTCCGGATCAGTACCATTCAATGTTGGCATAACAACTTTAACTGAGCCTCCCGGATTTACCTGGCTTACCGCAGTCGCTGTATTTGCTGTTGGTAATTGTTCGATACCAAAATTTACATTATTGATATTTGATGTAGTTAAAGAAACTGTTGCTGATGTACCGTTTACCAAGCCATCACTTCCTGCACCTGTACCATTGAATTCTCCGGTGTATAACCAACCTGCAGGCAGATCAGTTGCAGTAGAGGCCGATGAAGAAGTATTGATCAGTACACTATACGTACCACCATTTAAACCGGTGAAACTATATGAACCATTAGAAGCAACAGGTACAGTCGCTATCACAACACCAGTATGCAATAATTGTGCATATAAAGTTCCGTCTGCATTTGTACCATCACCATTTACAATTCCATCTTGTAAAGCGTTAGCATCATCATATACATTACCACTTAAGATAACTGTACCGAAAGGCATGTTTACTGTTGCTGATGAGCTTGATTGTAAAGCCGCATCAACTTCTGCGTAAGTAAAGCTTACAGTGATAGGTCCGTTGTTAGGGTCTACCGTTAATAATGTGGGGTTATAATTTTTGATTGTATCACCTGCAACCACTGCTACATTATTGTAGTATAATACAGCGTTGCTTGGTAAAGTTCTAATTACGATTGTATCTGAATTTCCTGTTCCTGCAAAAATTCCTTGTTCAGGATCAGAACCATTTAATGTTGGTACAGTTACTTTAACTGAACCGCCTGGGTTTGTCTGATTTGTGCCTATCACTGCATTTGCAGAAGGCAATTGTTCAACACCGAAATTTACATTCGTAACATTTGTTGTTGATAAAACTATTGTAGATGATTTACCATTTACATTACCATCATTACCAACACCTGTACCATTGAACTCTCCTGTATTGATCCATCCATCAGGTAAAGTTGTTGATGTTGATGTAGAAGATGAAGTATTAATAAGTACGCTATAAGTGCCACCATTCAATCCTGCGAAACTATAAGTACCATTTGAAGCAACTGCTGTTGTTGCAATCACTGCATTACTATTATTTAATAATTGAGCATACAAAGTATTATCAGCATTTGTTCCAACACCATTTACCATTGCATCTTGCAATGCGTTAGCATCATCATATACATTACCACTGATACTGATCGTAGTAAATGGCATATTTACTGTTGCAGGATCACTTTGTTGTAAAGCTGCATCCATTTCTGTGTATGTGAAACTAACTGTGATAGCTCCATCGTTAGGATCTACCGTTAGTAAAGAAGGATTGTAATTCTTAATAATATCATTTACAGCCACTGCAACATTATTGTAATATAATGTAGCATTTGTTGGAAGTGTTTTAATGATCACTGTATCTAAATTTCCTGTACCAAGAAATGAACCTTGTTCTGGATCAGAACCATTCAATGCAGGCACAGTAACTTTTACAGTACCACCGGGATTAACCTGGTTTGCTGCAGTCACTGCATTTGCCGAAGGCAATTGTTCAACACCAAAATTTATATTTGAAATGTTAGTTCCTGATAAAATGATATCTGCAGATGTACCATTTACTACACCATCATTACCAAAACCTGTACCATTGAACTCCCCGGTGTTGATCCAGTTGTTTGGTAAAGTAATTACAGTTGAGGCAGTTGAAGAATTATTGATAGTTACATTATATGTACCACCACTTAATCCTGCAAAACTAAATGTACCATCCGATGCAACTGCTGATGTTGCAATTACAACATTACTGCTATTCAATAATTGTGCATACAATGTTCCGCCTGCATTAGTACCTGCACCATTTACAGTTGCATCTTGTAACGCATTTGCGTCATCATATACATTACCACTAATAGATAATGTAGTAAATGTCATAGTCACATTTGCTGATGCACTTGATTGCAATGCTGCGTCAACTTCTGCATATGTAAAGCTTACTGTGATAGCTCCATCGTTAGGATCAACCGTTAGTAAAGCCGGGTTATAATTTTTAAGTGTATCACCTGCAACTACTGCAACATTATTATAGTATAACGTACCGTTTGTTGGAAGGGTTTTAATGATCACTGTATCTACATTTCCTGTACCAGGAAAAGTTCCTTGTTCAGGATCAGTACCGTTTAAAGTTGGTACTGTTATTTTAACATTACCACCAGGGTTTGATTGACTTGATGTTACCGCATTTGCCGTAGGCAATTGCTCAATACCAAAATTTATATTATTGATATTAGACGCTGATAAAGTAATTGAAGCTGATGTTCCATTTACTAAACCATCACTACCAACACCCGTACCATTGAACTCTCCTGTATTTACCCAGTTAGTTGGCAAAGCAGTTGAAATAGATGCTGATGAAGATGTATTGATCAATACACTGTATGTGCCTGCATTTAAACCGGCAAAACTAAAAGTACCATTTGCTGCTACCGCTGTTGTTGCGATCACAACATTGCTACTGTTTAATAATTGTGCATACAAAGTATTTCCAGCATTGGTACCAGTACCATTTACTGTTCCATCTTTTAAAGCATTTGCATCATCGTACACATTACCATTTAAAAGTAATGTTGTAAATGTCATGCTTACCGTTGCTGCAGTACTAGATTGTAATGCCGCATCAATTTCTACATAAGTAAAACTTATTGTTGTAGCAACATCACTAGGATCTATCGTTAATAAAGTTGGATTATAATTTTTAATTGTATCACCTGCAACTACTGCAACATTGTTATAATATAATGTAGCATCTATTGGCAATGTTTTTATAATTATAGTATCTAAATTTCCTGTACCAGGAAATGAACCTTGTTCAGGATCAGCACCATTTAATGTCGGTACAGTTACCTTAACTGAACCTCCCGGATTTGTTTGGCTTGATGCAGTCACTGCATTTGCAGTAGGTATTTGATCTATCCCAAAATTTATATTTGTAAGATCAACAATACCTGTTGAAATACTCATGGCTCCATCTGCAGTTCCATCGCTTCCGATATTATCACAACAATCTTCACCCGTACTTACCCAACCGGAAGGCAAGGTTGATGTAACACTACCGGATACATTACTAAGTACAACAGTATAATTTGTATTTGCACCAACTTTTAAAAAGCTATAAGTTCCATTTGCTGCAACTGTGGTAGTTGCTTCAACAGCACCACCATACACAAGGTTAGCATATAATGTACCACCAACGTTAGTAGCAATTCCATCAATGGTACCGTTTCTCATGCCATTGGCATCATCAAACACTTTACCACTAATGTTCACTTGTTTTACAGGTACCTTAATTGCTACTTGCAATGGGCCTGTAAAATCTTTTAGATCTGCTGTAGCAGCAGTAGATGCTTTTGATTTAATTAAAACAGATTTTATACTTAAGCCAAGATCATCACTACTTGCAGCAGCAACTACTTTACTTAAATTAATACCTGCTTCTACAAATTGATAGGCAGAATAAGTAGTAATACCAAAACCACCAAAAGGCACACTAACGGTACCTGAGTTTGTCATTGCATAACCTGCTGCTCCCGGATCGAATGGAACATATTCATAACCACCACCGGATTTAGCAGACCATTTACTGTAAGTGATTACACTGGAACCACCACCATTATTATACAAAACAGTTATATTAATATCACCTAACGTTCTACCGCCTTGAGGGCCGGCAGAAGTAAAAGTAAAATTTGAATTTTTAGTAATAGTATTTTGTAATAACTCAAAATCAATGTATGCTGTACCGGTAGTAACCATTCTATCCGCACCAAGCATCATCCAATAATCTCCACTACCATCTTTTTCAAAAAACACTAACCCATTATTAACATCATTCTTATTCGGTACCGAACCGATAGCCCAACTCCAGTCAGTGTTCGGATTACCTTCAGCTTTAGAAGAAGAAAAATTATCATCACTACCACCATACGCATCATTCAAACGATAAGCTTTTGATGGATATAAAGAGGTGCCAGTATTATCAAATACACTAGTACCTGTACCACCGGTACCAGGCGCCCAATCACCAGCATTCGCTGTAGGTGTGTTAGCTTTCAGATCTCCATCAATATGAAAACCTCCAGTAGGAGTAGTAACTGCTATTACCTGAGCAAATACATTGGTATTCGACAAGAAAATAGTCATTGTCAGAAGCAATGCAACAGTTTTGACAAGGGCTGTTAGTTTTAAAGTAGGCTTATTCATTTTAGGGATTTTAAGGTAGGGTATGGTTTATTGATTATTATGGTTTGGATATAACTCTTATTAGAACAGGTTTTAAACGACCTTGCATAAAAAAGCGAACGAAATAATTTGAAATACGGTTCAACAAGTGAACACTCAAGGGAGTAAGGTTTTTAGACATAGGTATATTGGTTTGTTTCTTAGTATTCGAGGGAATACAGGTCTTTATAACGCTGGAAATATGTATTTATTTTATCATAATAGTATTTTTTTCAAAGTAGTATAGTAAAAAGCACATTGGTAGTGAGCACATTAAACGAAAAAGCCCCACTAAGAATACTTAGCGGGGCTTACTTATTTTACTATTTTATTATAGCATTTTCTTCACTTGATCGATTATCTCTCCTTTCGTAATAGGTACTCCCATGATCTTATTATATGCTTTGGCATCAATAAAATATTTATCACGGATGATCTTTACTAATTGGCCATTATTGATCTCCGGTACTAACACATGATCAAAATTGTGCAGGATCTCTCCCAAATTTTTAGGGAAAGGACGTATATAACGTAAATGAGCATGCGAAACTTCTACACCCTCATTCTGCAATTCTTTCACCGCACTTTTGATAGCACCGTAAGTACTACCCCATCCAAGTACTAATACTTTTCCTTTTTCAGCGCCACTATCCAATGTTTGCAGAGGAATGTAATCAGCAATTTTATCAACCTTTGCTTGTCTTGTCAATACCATATGCTGATGGTTATCACTATCGTAACTGATATTACCCGTGATGTCCTGTTTTTCCAAACCACCCACACGGTGTTCTAAACCCGGTGTACCAGGAATAGCCCAAGGACGAACTAATTTTTCATCTCTTTTGTATGGTTGTAATTTTTCTTCTCCTTCATCTAACCCTTCTTTGAATTTCACATCAAAAGCAGGAAGATCCGCAGATACAGGGAATTTCCATGGCTCTGCACCATTAGCAATATAACCATCGCTTAGTAAGATAACCGGAGTCATATGCTGAACAGATATTCTTGCTGCTTCGTATGCTGCATCAAAACAATCACTTGGAGTAGATGCAGAAACTATCGGCATCGGGCACTCGCCATTTCTGCCATAATAAGCCTGCATAAGGTCACTTTGCTCTGTTTTGGTTGGCAAACCTGTGCTAGGCCCACCACGCTGGATATTTACGATCAACAAAGGAATTTCAAGCATTACTGCTAACCCCATTGCTTCACCTTTTAAAGCCATACCCGGGCCGCTGGTTGTAGTAACACCTAATGCGCCACCATAACTGGCACCAATAGCCGAAGTGATCGCAGCGATCTCATCTTCTGCCTGGTAAGTACGTATACCGAAAGCTTTATGTTTACTTAATTCATGTAAGATATCAGTAGCAGGCGTGATAGGATAACTTCCTAAGAACATATTCAATCCGCTTTTTTCTGCAGCAGCGATCAAGCCATAGGCTAAAGCCTGGTTGCCCATGATAGAACGGTAAGTACCTGTTTCCATCTTTGCTTTTTCTACTTTAAAACGGGTAGTAAAAGTTTCAGTGGTATCACCATAAAAATAACCGGCTTGTAATGCTTTGATATTACTATCTAAGATCTCCGGTTTTTTGCCGAATTTTTCTTTAAAGAAATCGATCGTAGTGTTCATGTCACGATTGTACATCCAATACAAAAAGCCTAATACAAACATATTCTTTGCACGGTCTTTTTCTTTAGTGCCCATGGTAAAGTCCTTCAATGCCTCACGGGTCATTTTTGTAACATCCATTTTGTACACGGTGTATCCATCCAGGGTACTATCTTCCAAAGGATTTGATCCTTCCGGATAGTTTGCCAAACGAAGATTCTTTGTATCGAAACCATCCGTGTTCACTATCACAATACCACCTTTCTTAATTACTTTCAGGTTTGTTTTCAATGCAGCAGCATTCATTGCTACCAACACATCACAACTATCACCAGGAGTAAAAATTCTGTCACTGCTAAAACGCAACTGGTATCCGCTCACACCTGGAATAGTTCCTAACGGGGCACGGATCTCAGCCGGAAAATCCGGGAATGTTGCAAGGTCAATACCCAATAATGCTGTATTGTTGGTAAACTGGCTACCTGTAAGCTGCATACCATCGCCGCTATCGCCGGCAAATTTGATCACCACATCTTGTAAAACCTGTTCGGTTGCTGTACTTGTACTCATAATTTCAATCGTTATAAAGTGATGCAAGTTACGCCGAAAATCCCTTTTTCTGTGGTGAATGTTGAATTTTTAACGGAAACGTTGCCGAAGTCAATATGCGATTTGATGATGTACCGATGTGTCGATTTAAAGATTTGATTTATAATTGACAATTATGACGGGATCTCCCCTTTATTAACCACCTCCGGTTTCAGTTCAGGGCTATTGTTCCTTGCCTTCACTTCCCATTAGGGTGTTGTACTTAAAATTATATTCTAAAAATTTTATCCCTACATTTGCCAAAGACAAAAAAGGAAATGGTGTCTTCCTAATTGAACCGCCTTAAAAAGCTGATGACGCCTGGTTAATAATGTACACACATTTAATCAGGAAAAGTATGTCACTAAATAAGCAAAAGTCCTTGGGCACAAAGATCAATTTACAAGTCCGCACATTCTTCAGGCGCTATCCTGCAATACCTTATATCTTAAAATGGCTGCTCATCAGTTTACTGACCGGTGCATGTGTTGGCTCTGCATCCGCAGGCTTCCTTCAATCATTGGATTGGGTTACCCATTACCGTGAGAATCATGTATGGCTGATCGCTCTGTTACCGGTTGCCGGTTTACTGATCGGCCTTCTCTATCATTATTTAGGAAAAGAGATCGAGCCGGGGAACAATCTTTTGATCGACACCATTCATGATCCAAAAGAAATCATACCCTTTCGTATGGCGCCCTTTGTGTACATTGGTACAATGGCCACTCATTTATTCGGTGGCTCTGCAGGCCGTGAAGGTACAGCGCTTCAAATGGCCGGTGCTATTGCCGATCAGTTCAGCAAACCTTTTCGATTAACAGCAGGTGAGCGTACAATCTTGATCATTGCAGCTATTGCAGCAGGCTTTGGCTCTGTATTTGGGACACCTTTGGCAGGCGCTATTTTCGGACTTGAAGTATTTATTATTGGCCGTATAAAATATGATGCAATATTTCCTGCGTTTGCTTCAGCGATCATTGCAGACCTTGTTACAAAACTTTGGCATACACACCATACATATTATCATATCAATTTTATTCCTGCAATTTCGTTCCTGCATATTTTGTATGCCATCATTGCCGGCATCGCATTCGGTTTATGTGCCGCCACATTCAGTAAAACCATACATTACACTAATTCAATTTTCAAATCGAAAATTAAATACGCTCCTTTTCGTCCTTTGATCGGAGGAATATTAGTTGCATTAGGTGTATGGGCAATCGGTACAACAAAATATATTGGCCTTGGTATTCCAACTATGCTGGAATCTTTTGATCAACATTTACCTGCCTACGACTTCGCAATAAAAATGGCTTTTACTATTCTTACATTAGCCGCCGGCTTCAAAGGTGGTGAAGTAACGCCGTTATTTTTCATTGGTGCTGTTTTAGGAAATGCCTTGTCGTACATTATACCTTTACCTACAGGGCTGTTAGCAGGAATGGGCTTTGTTGCTGTTTTCGCAGGCGCAACAAATACACCGATTGCTTGTTGTGTAATGGCCATTGAATTATTCGGCAGTGAATGCGGTGTATATGTTGCAATTGCCTGCGTGATTGCCTATCTTCTTTCGGGGCATAATAGTATTTATGGTAAACAAATGATCGGGTCACCCAAGCATAACAGGTTTATAAACTATGGAGGGAAAAGATTGAATGAGCTAAAAAATAAAACTTAGTAATTCTGATTACGATTTAAGAAATATATTTCTCATCGAATTTTTCAGCAAGATTTTTGTGGTGTACTTGTAAAAACAATAAGCCATGAAACAAGGGGTAAAAATAATATCTATAGAAAATATCACACACGACGTACTTAGGATAGTTGCAGAAAAACCTGTTGGATTGGCTTTTAATCCCGGGCAGGCAGCTGACATATCAATCAACAAACCCGGGTGGGAAGAAGAATTGCGTCCTTTCACATTTACTTCTATACCCAAAGATGATCATATAGAATTTAGCATTAAAACATACCCTTCACATCATGGTGTTACCAATGAATTATTGCATCTTACTAAAGGAGACGAATTGATCCTTCATGGAGTTTTTGGTGATATAGGATATAAAGGCGAAGGCATTTTTATTGCCGGGGGAGCAGGCGTTACTCCTTTTATTTCGATCTTTAAACAATTAGAAGCAGATAAAGGGATCGGTAATAATACTTTGATCTTTGCCAATAAAACCAAAGCAGATATAATTCTTGAAGATAAATTCACACAATTATTGGATAAACATTTTATCAACGTACTCTCCGATGAAAAACTCGAAGGCTATGAACATGGATATATTTCTGCTGACCTTATAAAAAAACATATCAGTGGCTCTGGCAAATATTTTTATTTATGCGGTCCGCCGCCAATGATGGAAGCGGTTGAAAAAAATTTACATGCTTTGGCAATTAAAGATGATCAAATTGTAAAGGAAGCATTTTAAACATCTTTAAATTTAAATCCTGAAAATCGATTACAGGCATCAGCCTGCAGTAATGTTTTTCCAAAAATTCTTACAATAATAATTGTATTTTTAAGAAAGGATAAAAATTCTTTAAACTTACCTACATGCATAAGCATTTAATTATTGTACTATTTTTTTCCTCGATACTGGTCTCGTGCAATCATAGCCAACAAACAAAAACGGAAAATAAAAAAATTGCTTCAACTTATTTTCTTCCTGTTCCTTTAAATTGGACAACGGAAACTTTTCCTTTCCCGATTTCTTTTGCTCCTTCCATTACCTATAAAGGAACAGAAGATATACGCTTTGCGCCGGGATGGGGCAATGCATCATCCAATGAATACTGGACCTATGCTTTTCTTTGGAACGTGGAAGGAAAACAAGCAATTGATACAGCAACGATCAAAAAATATTTAACCGATTATTATTCCGGCCTGATCAATAGTAATATTGAGAAAAGAAAAATACTTAAGTCGATCTTATTCCCTCCTGTCATCGTTATTGAAAAAGCAACAATTGAAAATGAAGATGCTGCAACTTATAACGGCACCGTACATATGCTGGATTACCAGGCGCAAGAACCAATCACATTAAATTGTATTATTCATGTAAGGTCATGCCCTAATACTGATAACACTTTTATTTTTCATGAAATATCTCCCAAGCCATACTCAGATCCGGTTTGGAAAACGATGAATGATATCTGGACAGATTTTAAGTGTGCTGGCAATGATAAATAATATCTTTAGCATATTATTTCAGGTCATCTAACAGTTGCTTCACCTTACTGCCAATAAAATCTCTTACTTCATTAAAAGCGGCTGGTTCCATATGTTTGGGATCAGGAATTTGCCAGTCAATGAATTGTTTTGCAGGCATCCAGGGGCAGGCATCTCCACAACCCATTGTTACAACAGCATCAAATGGAGCAAAATTTTTCACTTCCTCCAAACTTTTACTATCATGTGTACTAAGATCATACCCCAATTCTTTCATTGCAGCAATCGCTTTAGGGTTAACAACCCCCGATG